>UPTN01000099.1_pt1 | contig 45547 bp, 38 predicted proteins | sample 2160111 | NCBI WGS metagenome assembly UPTN01 (sample SAMN06265058, study PRJEB28932) | marine metagenome | isolation source: Columbia River Estuary | place: USA:Columbia River Estuary, USA | collected 2014-05-05
CCGATCGTTCCGACGTTCACATGGGGCTTTGTACGTTGAAATTTTTCTTTCGACATCGCCCGTTCTCCCCGCGATTTAAAAGTAAGTAAGTCTTTAAGTCCTTCAACCCTGTCCAACCTTGAACAGAGACTGGAGCCCACGACCGGATTTGAACCGGTGACCTCTCCCTTACCAAGGGAGTGCTCTACCACTGAGCTACGTGGGCCTAATTAATCTTCCGACTTTCCCGCGTCTCGGCCAGCATCGGGAAACATCTCAAGTCAGTGGAGCGGGTGATCGGAATCGAACCGACATCTTCAGCTTGGAAGGCTGAGGTAATGACCATTATACGACACCCGCCACGCCGCTGAATAAAGCCCAAAAAGCGAGCATTTCCAGCTATTTCCCGATCCACCAGGCCAGTGAAACAGCCTGGCTTAAACCCAAGACAGTGGTGGAGGGAGGAGGATTCGAACCTCCGAAGGCTGAGCCAGCAGATTTACAGTCTGCCCCCGTTGACCGCTTGGGTATCCCTCCACGAACACAAGCCCACCATTTTGCAAGGATTGAAGAACCAAGTCAACAGTCCAGACATTAGCGCGCCCTCACCGGATTACCTATCCAGTGAGACTCGAGCCGGCGATTATATAGGGCTGCAAGGCGGCGGGTAAACCTCCCCGGAAGAAATATTTAAGGTTTCGGGGGGTTATTTTCACAATGTTGCCCTTTGGGGTGGTCTGGCGGGCAGCCGGGGACCCGTGCCGCCGGCAGGGACCATTCGAGGACAAAATGAAGGCTGGCCCAGGGACACCAAAGAAGTCTTTTCAATAACCAGGCATTTCTTGGTACAGTCGGGTCTGTACTCAAGGGCGGAATTGGCAGTTGGGCGGTTCCATGCCCGGTATACAGTGGTATATAAGAAGGCGAACGAAGACTATGGATCGACGGATACACATGAGGCACCCGGCGCGTACGCAAGTCTACGTGTCAGTTCCAGGACAACCGATCCAGCGCTGCAAGGCCAGCAATGTCAGTTCAACCGGGGTTTTTCTTGAAGGCAGCAAGTTCTCGCTCCCCCGGGGAACCGAGGTTGAGCTCATCTTCGCCGTGGACCTGGGCACCCTGACCCGGATACATCGACGCAACGCAGTCATTGCGCATATTTCAGCAAACGGCGCGGGCTTGAGGATGAAAAGCTACGAAACCCAGCCCAGGCGCTACGCGCGCGGCCAGGGCTAAGAGAGCCACGGGACCACCTAGGGCGAAATTGGCCACACTCCATAATTACTGAGATACTCCAAAAACATCATTTGGCAGGCATAAATATGCACGCAGAAATCACCGGTTGGGGCAAATGCATGCCCCCTTCAGTCCTTACTAACGACCAGATGGCCACCGTCATCGACACCACCGATGAGTGGATAACCTCCCGAACCGGTATTCGGGAGCGCCGGGTCTCTCATGTGCCGACCAGCCAACTTGCCGCAGTGGCCGCCCAGCGCGCCCTTGCCGCAGCAGGCATGGATGCAAAGGACCTGGATATGATCATCCTGGCCACCTGCACACCCGATACCAACATTCCCAGCTGCGCCGCGGCCACACAACTTATCATCGGCGCCAGCAATGCAGGGGTGTTTGACCTGAATGCGGGCTGCACCGGGTTTATCTATGGCCTGAGCGTCGCCACTTCGATGATCAAGGCTGGAGACCACAAGCGCATCCTGGTCATCGGAGCGGAGCGTATCACCTGGTATCTAAACTGGACCCACCGCGAAACCGCCGTGTTGTTTGGCGATGGCGCGGGCGCGGTAATCCTTGAAGCCACTGACGAACCCGTAGGCCTGCTTGCCTCCAAGCTGACCTGTGACGCTACAGCATCCGAAGCCTTGAAAATCGCCGACTTCGGAACCGCAAGTAACCGTTTCCAAACGGATTATCACAACTTGACCATCCAGTTTGACGGGCGGGAAATTTTCCGTCGCGCGGTGAAGGGGATGCAGGAAGCCAGTGAATGCGTCCTGAAAAAATCCGGCGTATCCAAGGAAGACGTGGACCTGGTAGTGCCACACCAGGCAAACCTCCGGATTATCGACAGCCTTTCCAAATTCCTGGGAGTTCCCTCAGAAAAGGTAGTCGTCAATATCGACAGCTATGGCAACACATCGGCGGCAACCGTGCCGGTGGCACTGACCGAAGCCCTGGAGGCTGGTCGAGTGAAACCCGGCTCCACCTTGTTGCTCGCAGCCTTCGGCGCAGGCCTTACCTGCGGCGCCGGCATTGTGCGATGGGGCAAGCGCGTTACCCCAATCGCCCAAAGCGATGCTGAATTGCCGCCCTGCGATACCACAGCCCTTGAGATCCTTGGCGAAGCATTACAGGCCAGCGCAGCGAAGTAAGTCGATCTCACGGATCTTCTCGAAAAAAAGGCGGCCTCCGGGTCGCCTTTTTGTATTGCAGCAATCACATTTTGCGCTGAAACCTCTGGCTTAACTCAGGCAAGCACTTAAAAAAGGTAAACCCTTTACGCATGGGAATGACCTCCTGTGTCATTCTCGCAACAAAAACCTCGGCTAATTTAGCCAGAAAAATCAATTCTGTGGCATTTTCACCAACAAATGAATCAAATAAATCCCTTTATTGTCAATGACATGCGAAGGTTTTCTCTTGACTCGCGTCAGCAGTGGCCTAGGATGGCTACAAGACATTTGAAACTCCCCCTGATTTAGATCCGCCGCTGGCGGATCTTTTTTTGCCCGGAATTCCTCCGGGAGGCCCGCCCGGGCAACGTTGTTTCTGAATTCCCGGAACCTGCCGGGACTGGCGCACCACCATCCGCCGGCCATATCATCACGGTAATCACTCAATCCCCATTGCCCGAGGATCCCGCCAATGGACCTGAAACTCCTGCTAACTGTGTTTGCCACCGTTTTTATTGCCGAATTGGGGGACAAGACCCAATTGGCTACTCTGCTGTTTGCGGCTGACCAGGAAGTTAGCAAGATGACCGTATTCATTGGCGCAAGCCTCGCCCTGGTGCTGACCTCGGCGCTGGGCGTGCTGGCCGGAGGCCTGGTGGCAGACTTTATCCAGCCACGCTACCTCTCCTACGTGGCGGGCGCCGGATTCATCCTGATAGGAGTGTGGACCCTGTGGGCCGCGTGAGATGCCCATAAATCCGTTTCCCGTGTGAAATGCCGGCCAACCCCTTGACATGATTACATGTGGGTGTAACTTGCACATATGTAAAGGAGCTTTGTAAATGATTGAATCGGAGCAATCTCATAGAGCCCTAAGAGCAGGCATACGCTATTTGTTGAAGCCCATCGCCCGAATCCTGATTCGGGGAGGCATCAGCTGGAAAGAGTTCGCGGACCTGGGCAAGGGCGCTTTTGTTGAGGCCGCCAGCGAAGACTACGGAATTGCTGGCAGGCAGACAAATGCCTCCAGGGTTGCGCTGCTCACCGGTCTTAGCCGGCGAGAAGTCGCCCGAATTCGCGAGACACAAAATTCCGAACATGACGGCGAGGAACCAGAGCTGCGGGAGACCCAGATTCCGAGGGTGCTTGCCGCATGGCACCAGGATTCCGATTTCCTGGACCAGCACGGGAAACCTCGCGAGTTAATGAAAAGTCAGCAAGCCGGGGAATTTGGCGATCTGCTAAAACGCTATGCGGGCGACATCCCTCCGGTGGCTTTCACCAAGGAACTGCTGCGTCTCAATCTAATCAGGGAACAGGCAGATAAATATGTCGTGTTAAGTCGCGTATTCACGCCCGACCTGTCGGACCCTTCCCTGCTTCGCCAGGCAGGCCTTGCACTTCACGACCACGCATCCACTGTGGCCCACAATCTGCACAACCAACGCGAGGGCGGCCCACGCTTTGAGCGACTGGTAAGTAATTTGAATGTAAGTCAGGAAACTGCGGACAAATTTCACGAGTTGCTAAAAACAGAAGGCCAGCAATTTCTGGAGAAACTGGACGCCTGGCTAAGTCAGCACGACCAGGCCAAACCCGCCAGCCGCAAGAATCGCGCGGTCAGGGTAGGTGCAGGAATATATTTCATTCAGGATTCAAGTAATCCAGGAGATCAGAAATGAATCACTCACAACTTCGCGCAACCGTAGCGGCGGCGGCCCTCGGGCTTGCGGCGGCGTGCGGGGGCAGTAGCAATACCGCGCCACCTCCCACAGGAGGCATCTCGGGAACCGGTTTCGCGGTCGGCATAATCACCGGATTCGGCAGCATAATCGTGAATGGCCAGCATTACGGCGTCAGCAGCGCGACCATCACTTCCGATGGAATGAACGTGGCAGAGAACACCCTCAAGATAGGTGACTACGTCATCATTACCGCAGACATCATGAACGATGGTAGTCGGGAGGCCCGAAAGGTAGACCTTGAGGAAGCGGTGGAAGGCCTGGTTTTCTCGACAAGCCCCGAGTCCGGTGACACCCGGGTCGGAAGCCTCAATGTCATGGGGCAGGACGTGACCGTATCTGCTAACACCTCGCTGGATAATTTCGCCAGCCTGGATCTCCTGACAGCCGGCACGGATTGCGTGGAGGTCTATGGACTGCCAAACCCCATCACGAGCAGTGTCGACGCCAGTAGAATCGAAAAGAAATCGGACTGCAGCGAGATTGAAGTAAAGGGCGTGATCGGCTCCACCGACAGCGACGCCCAGACCTTCGTGCTGGGAGGCCTTACGGTGGACTACTCTACCGCTCAGCTGGTGAATTTCGGAAGCGACCAACCCACCGCCGGATTGTTTGTTGAGGCTGAAGCCGACCTGCAGGACATCGACATTGCCAACTCCAGCATGCTGGCCAGCAGCGTCGAACTGAAAACCCAGGGCATCCACCACGACGTGGGTGATGACGATGAGGCCGAGGTGGAAGGCTATATCAGCGGCTGCCCGGCAGGTAACTGCAGCAGCTTCATGCTTAGCGGCGTGCAGGTCCAACTGGACCAGGGCGTCGAGTTCATGCCCATGGAATTCACCCAGGCCGACATCATTGACGGCACAAAGATCGAGGTCGAGGGATACTTCAGCGGCGGCATTCTGATTGCCGAGCAAATGGAATTCCGCAGCAACGACGAGGTACGTATCGAGGCTGCCATCGACGAGGTTGCCGGCAACACCATCTACCTGCTGGGAGATTCTGGTTCCAGCGCAGGCATCATGGTGAACATTTCGGACAACACCCGGATGGAGATGATGCAAATGGACAATCTCACAACGGGTGACTACGTCATGGTCAGCGGCACGGAAATGCCTCAGGGCAGCGACACGGTTGCCGCAACCCGCATTGAGCAGGAGGATTCGGAGAGCACTGTCCTGTTACAGGGCATTGTGGATGCCGCGATTGCCAGCGCCGGCGGATTCGAATTGACCATTCTTGGCAAAACAGTCTCGATCAGCAGCACTACAACCAGTTGCGAGGGACCCGAAGACGAGTCCCTGGACTGCGCAACCATGGTGGCGAGTATTGTCGAAGGTCAAACCATCGCGAAAGCAAGCGGGACCTGGGATGCCGTCAACATGATCCTGGACACAGCCAACGACGAGGTCTCCATCGAGGACTGAATCTACGAAAACGGGGCTTGCCCCCGGGGCGCAGGTCAATGGACCTGCGCCCCTTTTTTCGCCCCCTCCGGGCCACAGCCAGCGCATTCACAAGTAGCTTTATCCAGGATTAACTCACCCCACACGGTGGTTTATGAGTCCTAGGTAAATCACCTAATGCCCAGAAGTCTCTGCGGGGTTAGGATATGGATGGGACCACTGACAAAAGCAATTAGATATGGAAAAACCGCTAGAAATCACCTTCAGGGGACTTGACCCCTCAGACGCAATTGAAACCAACATCCGTGAGCGCGCCAGCAAACTGGAGCGCTTCTTCTCGGACATCATGTCCATGCAGGTTGTTGTAGAAGCGCCTCACAAGCACCAGAACAAGGGTAAACACTACCGTGTGCTAATCGACATCATGGTGCCGGACAAGGAAATCGTGGCCAATCGCAGCCCCGACTACAACGCCGCCCACGAAGATGCCTATGTTGCTATTAGAGACGCTTTCGACGCAGCCCATCGACAGTTGGAAAGCTACCGGGATCGCCGCACTGGCAATGTAAAAGCCCGGGACTAACGATTTGGGTCTGGTCAGCCTGTCGCTGGCCAGACCCTTTTCTCTGGTTATATCTCCGCGATCAGGGAGAAGTTGGACTGATCGGTTCGTGCAGCGGATGCACAGGACGCTCACCCGGCGCCTGGTAGTAACCCATCATTTCCGGGGCCAGCGCATTCAATCGTTTCATTCTGTTATCCGGATCCGGATGGGTACTCATGAATTCCGGTGAGCGTGAACCGCCTACCTTCGCCATTTTCTCCCACAGGCTTACCGATGCGTAGGGGTCATAACCTGCGCGCGCAGCCAGCTCTATCCCGATCCTGTCAGCCTCGGTCTCGGCAGTCCGGCTGTTAGGCAGCTGGATTGCCAGGGTAGCGGCAACTGCCGCGGCGCTCATTGCAACTGCCGGCCGATCCGAGGCTACACCGGCAACCATGATGCCCATCTGGGTCGCCATGGCGACACTCATTTTTTCAGCCGTATGGTTAGCCAGCGCATGAGCGATTTCATGCCCCATAACCTGGGCCAGCTCATCGTCGCTGGGATCTATCTTGGCCAGCAACCCGGTATAAATCGCCATACGCCCTCCGGCCATGCACCAGGCATTAACCGTCTCCGGCTCATCGATTACCCCAACACTCCATTCCCATTTGTCACTATCGGGGCGCATAGCTACCGCCTGGGCAACCAGCCTGGAGGTAATCCGTTCGACCCGGGCATTAGTCCTGGGATCAGAATTGAGCTTCCCCTCTTTCTTCAAGGGAGCCATGGTCTGTAAATAAGCTTCCCGGGAGGCGCTGATCGCCTGCTGCTCTGAGACCAGCATCAGCTGTCTTCTACCGGTGGGGCTGGTAGCACAGGCACTGACCAGGGTCAGTAACAGCACCATCAAACAGATTAAAGTCTTACGCATGGATTTCTCGATTCGGTTTATGTGATCCGGATCCTGACCGGCCCGCCAACCCGGGCGCTTACCAAGCCCGGTCCCGGCTGCAGGTCTGTCGTCGCACCGGGTAAAAAAGCATAGCAGATATTTCGTTTGGCAAAGGGCCAATGCGGGTATCATTCGATTTTGTCAGCGAACCTCCCCGTGCTCAATATCCTCCTCTACATTGCCTGCGTCTTGATCTGGGGAACCACCTGGTACGCCATCACGATGCAACTAGGCGTTGTCGCCCCCGAGGTGTCCCTGACTTATCGCTTTGGCGGGGCGACCCTGATCCTGCTGATTTATTCCCTGAGCACACGACGACCCCTCAGAATTTCTCTTGCCGATCACGGGTTTGCCGTGCTGCTGGGGATTTGCATGTTCAGCCTGAACTACGCCCTCACCTACTATGGCGCCCAATACATCAGTTCAGGATTGGTGGCCGTGCTATTCACCGTTCTCACGTTCATGAACCTGGCCAACGAGCGACTTTGCTTCGGCGTCCGAGCCGACTGGCGCATCCTCAGCGCCTCGTTTATTGGCCTGGCCGGTGTCGGGCTGATATTCATGCCGGAACTGGCCAGCCTGACCAGCGGGTCCGACAGACTGATGGGGATGGCACTGGTGATCGCGGGCACTTACCTGGCTTCCCTGGGGAACATGGTTGCCATTCGCAACACCCGCCGGGGAATCCGACCCACCATCATGAGTGTTTACGGCATGGCCTACGGCACTTTCTTCCTTGGCCTCAGCGCAGTTATCCAGGGCAAGCCGTTCATCATCGAACATACCACCCGCTACCTGGGATCCCTGCTATACCTGTCGGTGATGGGCACCGCGGTAGCCTTTGTCTGTTACCTGGAATTGATACGCCGCATTGGATCAGGCCGGGCAGCCTACACATCGGTGATCATCCCTCTAGTCGCACTTACGGTGTCCGCGTTTTTTGAGAACTACCATTTCACAGTCGTCTCCACGGCCGGCGTGGCCCTGGTCCTGGTCGGAAATGCACTGGCGCTGACAGGCAGGATTAAGGCACACTAATTCTTTCGCCAACTACTCCCGGCGATCTCTGCATCAGCAGGAACTCAGCATGACAGTCACTACCCAGACCTTCCTTAGCCACGACACCCGTTGCGTGGGCGATTTGCACCTTCCCGAAGGCAAGGGGCCCCACGCCTGCGTGGTGATGGCCCATGGTTTTGCCGCCCAGAGGGACTTCGCCCTGGCGCCTTTTGCCCGTGCCCTGGTAGCGGCCGGCATGGCGGTATTCGTATTCGACTATCGCGGCTTTGGTGACAGTGATGGACTGCCACGGCACTGGGTTAGCCCCAGGCGCCACATCCAGGACTACCATGCCGCCCTGGCCCACGTGCGCTCAATGGCGGAGATAGATCCGCAACGCCTGGGACTGTGGGGAACCTCTTTCAGTGGTGGGCATGTGTTGGTAGTCGCCGCCCAGGATCAGCGGGTCAAGGCGGTCTCGTCCATGGTCCCGTTTGTCAACGGTCCGGCCAGCCTGCGTCGCATTCCAATTAAAGATCTGCTCAAGATGACCTGGGCCGGGATTCGAGATTGGCTGCAAGTTGCCACTGGTGGGCCGACCTATCAGCTACCGGTCATAGGCAAACCCGACGAACTGGCCATGATGAACACCCGGGAAAGCTACACGGGCTACCTGGACATGATCCCCGAAGGCAGCGACTGGCGAAACGAAACGCCTGCCCGCATTGCCTTGAGCGCGGGTTTATATATGCCGTGCAGATTTGCCTCCCAGGTAAATTGTCCAACCCTGATGGTTGCCGGAAAAAAGGACAGCCTGATTCCGCTAGAAAACATTCGCAAGACCGCCGGCAACATTCCGCAATGCGATCTTGAAATACTCGATTGCGGCCACTTCGAACCCTACCAGGGTGAAATGCTGGAGAAAGTATCCCGAATACAGAGTCACTTCATGGCCGAGCATCTACTCGCCTGAGCGTCTCTCAATTGCCCTTGGCATGCACCCGATAGAAATTTCGGCAGCGTGCCTCCAGGCCTCGTACCACCCGCTTGCCCTTTAGGGGACCACGGGTCTCGGTCACCACCGTGTGCTGCCCCTCATTGTTATCCCGGTCGTAGAAATACACCACCACCCAATCCTGGGTGCGCCCCAGTTCATGAGCCCTGGCGGTATTGGAAAATAACAACGTGAAGTGCCAGTCTCCCCGCTCGGTATGCAGCACCGGCAACCAGTCCCGGTGAGACGGATTAAAACGCTTTGGGGCAATCGTCGGCAACTCATTGGAGGCGACCTTGCAGCGGTACTCTTCATCCACGTCCAGGATTTCCTCAATCGACGGGGCCAACCGGTCGGCAATAGGTCTCGTCCTCAGGCGACGCAGCATTTCGTCCAGACTGGCCCGCATTGCCCTGGCTTTGCGCGGTCCAATTCCTTCCACGCGCTCCAGTCGACCATCGTGAGCGGCGACCTCCAACTCTTCCAGGGTATCCACGCCAAGCACCTCGTGAATCTGCCGGGCAAGAACAGTGCCTACCCCCGGTACTGTCTGGAATAATTCTTCCGGATCAAGTTCACCGCGCAATCTATCCATGCGGACTAGCCGTCCGTATCGCGCCAGCTCCTGCAAGCTCCCGGCAATGCCGTGACCTATGAATGGCAATTCAGCCAGACCGGCAACCCCGTCCCGTGCCAGCAGGTCTCGAACGTCCTGCTCACAGGACTCCACCGTTTCTGCCGCACGTTGATAAGCCCGAACCCTGAACGGATTCGCGTTTTGCTGCTCCAGTAAATCCGCCATCTCGCGCAGCTTCTCGGCGGCATCGGCGTTGAAATCTATTTGTCGCCGTGCGGTACCTTGAGCCATGTAACCCTGCCTCCAAAGCCCGGCGGGGATATTGCACCCCCGAGAGCGCTTCCCGGAAAGGAAGCTTGTCTGGCTTCACCCAAAACGGGCCAAGCCAAAACATTGTCAGCCCTGCACAACAAGGCTGACAATTCGGCATTCTACCTAGTTCAACTCGACCCCGGCCCTAGGCCACTGTCGAGCGACCCTCGGCGCCATGTTCACCCAGGTTTCCATAGCGGTGATAGTTGTCGCTGATGCTTTGCTCCTTGAGGTACCAAAGCAACTCAACACGGCCGCAGGACAACAACGACGAGCGGGCCACATATACGTAGGCCCGGGAAGCTGCTTCCAGCAAGCGATCGGCAGGGCTTTGACCCAGCACTCGCAGTCGGTCGATGGCACCGCTATCGATCATACCAAGCAGTTGATCCTCATCATGCCTGGCGAGACGGGCCTTGCCGGCAAACAGGGCGACAGATTGCTCCAGCAATCCTCCAGATTTGATTTCGCACTCCGGTGCCAGGCTGATCAGTACATGATTTCCGGCAAGACATCCCGCAGCCAGCGCTGCAATCGCCTCGTACTCAACGGCACCGGCACCCAGGCGCAACACCAGCTTACCCACCGGCAGGTATCGCCGGATGTTGTGCTGACCCAGAAGTTTGAAATGATCGTGCTCGCGTCTGAACTCGTGTTGCCATGTTTCCTGGTAGCTAAACAGGGCGCTCATCAGCCTCATCCCGGCCTCGTCGCTTCCTACACCCTTCTCCACCAGTAACTTGGCCAGCGGAGCCAGAACCGGGTCGCTAACCGGTGTCCCGGAGGGTTGCAATTTACCCTCAGACAGATCCATCAACTGGGCCACGTAACTGGGTCCACCTGCCTTGATGCCAGGACCGAAGGCAGACTTGCCCATGCCGCCGAAGGGCTGGCGCAGCACTATCGCACCGGTTGTTACGCGGTTGATATACAGGTTTCCAGCCTTGATTCGATCGCGCCAGTAGACCTGCTCCCGATTATCCAGACTCTCCAGGCCGGAGGTCAGCCCGTAGCCCGTCTGGTTAACCAGTTCAATGGCATGCTGCAGGCTCTCTGCACGCATCACCGACAATACGGGGCCGAAAAATTCCGTCATGTGACTGAATCCACCGGGCTGCACATCCCATTTCACCCCGGGTGAATACAGACCCGGATTGCCTTCCATGACACGCGGCGCGACTGCCCAGCTCTCACCGGGTTCCAGTACATGCAGACCTCGTTTCAGCGGATCAGATGGGGGACGAATCAGCGGGCCGATTCGGGTACTCAGGCTCCAGGCAGAGCCAACTTCCATACTCTCCACTGCATCGCAGAGAGTGGCCTTGAATTCGGGATCGTCATAGACCTCTTTCTCAAGAATTAGCAAGCTGGTTGCCGAGCATTTCTGTCCGCTATGGCCGAAGGCCGACTGCAGAACATTCTTGATTGCCTGGTCCCTGTCCGCCAGCGCGGTAACGATGGTGGCATCTTTGCCACCGGTCTCTGCCAGCAAATTCATATCCGGGCGAGACGCCAGCATGGTCAGGGCAGTATCGGTTCCGCCGGTAAGAATCACCGCCGCAACACGGGGGTCGGCGACCAACTTGGCGCCCACACCCGATCCCTGGCAAGGCAGGAATTGCAGGGCTTGTTTGGACACACCGGCCCGCCAGAAGCACTTGCACAATTCATAGGCCACCAGGACCGTCTGGGATGCCGGCTTGAGAATCACGCGATTGCCGGCAGCCAGTGCCGCGGCAATACCGCCACACGGTATGGCAATCGGGAAATTCCAGGGCGGCACTACCGCAACAACACCCTTGGGGGTTGCCCGCAGCGCAGGATTTTCCTGGAACTCCAGGGCGCTGCGACGGTAGAACTCCACGAAATCTACTGCCTCGGAGATCTCTGGATCTGACTCCGGAATGGTCTTGCCACCATCAACCAGGGCAGCGGCAGTCAAATCTCCGCGAGCCTTGCGCAATTCGGCAGCAACACGACCCAACAGGTCATAGCGCTCTGTGTTCTCCATGCCACCCCACCCGGAAGGATCGGACTCGGCACAGGCAATCGCGCTCGCCAGGTCGTCTTCATTGGCTTCCCGGTATCGCCCAACCGTCACATCCGGTCGTGACGGATCAATGCAAGGGCGAACGACCCGACCTTCAAGGACATCCTGACCGGCAATCACCAGGGGGATATCCATGGCCGAGTCACCGCAGCAGTCTCTCCACCTGCGCATCAATTCCTGAGCCCATTCCACGTTCTGGGGCAGGGCAAAATCGGTATCCGGATCATTGACGAAGTCGCTGATGGAACTCCCCGGCAGACCCTCAGGCAATATCTGCTCGTTGCGCCTGTCCTGCACACGCCTGGGCGCCGCGGGCAATGACTCAATTAATTCAAATGCCCCGAGGAACTGTTCCTCCAGCCTCTTCCACTCTTCCGTTCCCACCCGGATCTTGAACGCATGAGCAAGGAAGTTATCGGGACCAGTATTCTCGTCCAGGCGCCTGACCAGGTAGCCGATGGCGTGAATGAAATTTTCCCGGCGGGTAGCCGGTGCGTAGAGCAACAGGTTTTCAGCAATTTCAAACAAGGCCCGGCGTTGATGATTGGCCATGCCCTCGAGCATCTCGAACTGTACTTTATCGCTGGCGCCAGATTCTGCTGCCAGTATCAATCCATAGGACAAATCAAACAGGTTGTGTGAGGCAATCCCAAGATGAACGGCCTCCAGGTTCTCTGCACGCATACCTTCTTGCAGCATGCGTTTGTAACTGGCATCCACCTGCTTCTTGAACTGGTACGGCGCCTGGGGCCAACCGTGAATGGAGGCGTCAACTTTTTCCATCTCCAGGTTCGCACCCTTTACCAGGCGCACCGTGACCGGGGCACCACCTGCGGCAACTCGCTTGCGAGCCCAGGCATTAATTGTCTTCTGAACCTCCCAGGCATCCGGCAAATAGGCCTGCAAGGCAATGCCCGCCCGCACCTGCTGTAAACCTTCGCGATCCAGGGTTCGCATGAAGGCCTCGGCGGTCACGCTCATGTCCCGGTACTCTTCCATGTCCAGGTAGACGAACTTCGGCACCTGGGTCCCATCGATACGGGTAAAACGCATCCTGTCGGCCTCCCGGTAAATGCGTTCCAGCCGATCACACAGGACCTCAACCGAGTGTTCCCACGCCAGGGAAGAAATCTGGGAAAAAATTGTAGAGATCTTGATGGACAGGCATTCAAGATCAGGTTTTTGCAGGGCGCTGAGATACGTATTCATCCGCTCGGTGGCAGCCTTCTCACCCAGCAGTGCCTCACCCAGGAAATTCACATTCATTCGCAGGCCGCTAGCCTGGCGTTCGTGCAAATGCCCAATCAGCACATCTTCCTCAGCCGGCAGAATGACATTCGCCGACTCACGGCGCATACGTTCCTGGACCATGGGCACAGCCACACCCGGCAGCCAGGCGCCAAAGGAACGGAAGCCCTGCAACAAAGTTCTATCCAATCCCGAGAAAAACCGGGGGATACCCTGGACATCCAGGATATGAATCAGCTGATCCACCGCGCGACGAGGGGTCTTGGCACGCAGGGACTGATCCGTCATCTGGGTAAGCGTCGCCTTGTCATGGGGACTATCCATCATGCGTTCCAGCTCTTCCTGCTGGCGCTTCTCCGGCGTTGTCTGCAATTGCATCGCCCGATCTTGCAGCAACCTGGCAAGGGCCACGGCCTTGCGTGCAACCAGGGGGGCGTCGGGATACAAATCAGGATCAATCTCACCGAGACGTTCATCCAGGGAGGATGCAGAGGAATTGGGGCGCTTGGTATTTACGGGCTCTTGCATGTGGGGTTCCAATAACAGACCAGGGACGCGGAAGTCAGTTCCGCAGCGTCTAAATTATCGGTCCCGCCCCAGTATGACGGGTATACGGACTACCCACAGGCAAGTGCCGGGAAGTTCCTAGTTTAGTTCTAGACTTGCGCCCAGAACTGGTGCACTCCGTTCATCAGCATCTGCACGGCAATTGTCACCAACACCATGCCCATCAGGCGTTCCATGGCTAAAAGACCTCTTTTGCCCAGGCGTTTGCGCAATGAACTGGCCACCAGGATGATGGCACTGGTCGCAAGCCATGCAATTAGCAGGGCGGCCAGCCACTCCGGCCAACGCAGGGGCTCGCGGCTCATAAACAACAATACGGTGGACAGTGCCGAGGGACCCGCAACATAGGGAATAGCCAGCGGCACAATAAATGGCTCGCCCTCGAATTCTTCCTGGCGGGAGCCATACTGGGGAGGAAAAATCATCTTGATAGCAATCAACAGCAGGATGATGCCGCCAGAAGCCGTCAATGCCGGCTCAGAGATATTCAACGCAGCCAGGAAATACTGGCCAAGGAAAAGGAACAGCACCAGGGCAATCAATGCGAAAAACAGTTCCCTGATCACCACCCTGGTTTGTCGCGCCGGGTCCACCTGCTTCATGGCGGACAGGAAGAAGGGAATGTTCCCAAAGGGATCCATCACCATGAATAAAAGCAGAGATGCTGAGATTATCGTCATAGCATTGACCCGGGAAGGTGCAGGAATGGCCTCAAAACGGTATGTTACCTGCTGATCGCCGCTTAGGAAAACTGCATGCGCATAGCTCAGAGTAACCCGGGGCACAGCGCTCCCATCAAGGGGAGCAATGTTCGCTGGCGCGTTCTAAGCATCCTCATTGCGATCAGCTTTTTCTCCTACGTTTATCGCTACAATCTCTCCACCTCGGGCATCGCAGTCCGGGATGAACTGGGCCTTAGTGATACGGAACTGGGCCTGGTGTTAACGGTCTTCGCATGGGGCTACATGATCTTCCAGTTTCCCGGCGGGCTATTCGGGCAACTACTGGGATCACGCAAGGCCATGACCATCATGGTCACCGCCTGGGGAGTTATTACCCTTCTCACCGGCTTGCTGCCTGGGCAGGAAGCACAATCCGCTGCCTTGATCATTGGCGAACTGGTTGTCCTGCGTTTCCTCATGGGTGTATTCCAGGCTCCCTTGTTCCCGGTGTTGGCGGCAAACGTGGCGGACTGGTTCCCGGTCTCACGCTGGGCGCTGCCCAATGGCTTGAGCAGCGTGGGCGCCACACTGGGTGCGGCAGCCACTCCTGCGGCAGTGGCATGGCTGGTGGTCGAATTCGGATGGCGCGCCTCGTTCTACCTCACCGCCCTGCCCACTGTCGTGCTGGCGGTGTTGTGGTGGTGGTATGCCCGTGACAAGCCCTCGGAACACTCTTCAGTGCACCCGGACGAGTTGGCGCTGATCATGGCAGGCCGGGTTCGCCAACCCGAGCAACCACCCCTTGGGCAATTGCTGAAGCAGTTGCTGAAAAACCGGGAAGTGCTGCTGCTGGCCGGCAGCTATTTCTGCATGAACTGGGTCTGGTACATCTTTTTTTCCTGGCTCATGGTCTACCTGGTAGATGTCAGGGGCTTTGACATCATCAACGCCGGCATCCTTGCGGCCGCCCCGTGGATCGCAGGGTCTTTCGGCGCAGGCCTGGGTGGCGAGACTTGTGACCGGCTGTGCAAACGACTGGGCCCACGCTGGGGATGCCGGGTGCCGGCCATTGCCGGCCTGTGCATCTCAGCGGTGATGCTGATCTCTGGCGCCTACGCTCCAGACCCCTACCTGGCCGTCGCACTGCTGTCGGCATGTTATGCCTGCAACCAGTTCACCGAAGGTGCTTACTGGCAGGCCACCACCTTCGTTGGCGGTCGCTACACAGCGGCCGCCTCCGGGGTTCTCAATACCGGTGGAAATATTGCAGGGGTAATTGCCACGCCCATGACGGCCGTGTTGTTCCAGCATTTCGGATGGATCGTCGCACTCTCCACGGGATCTCTATTCGCGCTGATTGGCGCAGGAATCTGGCTGTTAATCCGGGCGGACAATCCCATGCTGGCGGAAACCTGAATCTCGTATTTCCGGCGCGTTGCGACTGTTTGATGATCCTGCCGGCAGCCGAAAAATACAATCCGGAACTTCCGAAGTCGCACCCCGTTAAGCCCTGATTTAACGAACCATGCCGCGCGCCCATGATTGACGTGCGGTCATCCGGATTTCAATCTGGTGAATGGCCGTAGCATCAACAGGGAGTTGAGACATGCTGTATAGGGAAATCATTGGCGTAATCGCCACTTCGCTTATTCTTGCCATTGCGGCCCCCGCATTCGCCCAGGGACAGGGTGATCAGGACCAGGCTCACGATAGAGATATGACTCGCGACATGGATCGAGACCAGGTGGGCGATCGCGATCAACTGATGGACCGGGATCAAGACCGGGACCAGTTGCACGATCAGGACGGCGACAAGGCGCAAGACAGGGACCGGGATCGCGACCGGATTCACCAGGATGACGCCATCTATGGCTCATCGCTCATGACCGAAGAAGAGCGCAATCAATATCAGAAGCGTCTCGGCGAGGCCAAGAGCGAGGAAGAGAAGGCCAGGATACGGGCAGAGCATCAGGAACAGATGCGTGAGCGTGCCCGCCAGGAAGGCGTTGAATTACCAGAACCCCCTCCTGAGACTTAATAGACGGTTCCCGGATCGCCAGGGATGAGCGGGCGTCGCCCGCCCCTGGCGGTGCGCTTCCTTTGAAACGGATTTCGGAGGCAATCATGAGCATGACTTCTTCATGCCTGCGGCGGTTTATCGTGCTTTGTGTGCTGGGGCTTTTCAGCTTCGCCAGCTACGCCCAACAGCAGGGTTTCAGCGTCAAGACAGGCGTCCAGTACACCACCGGTGAGTACGGAGGAACCCAGGATGTCAGTGACATTTACGTTCCCGTGACTGGAACGCTGATAACCGGCAGTTGGGGACTCAGCGCCACCCTGCCCTACTTGCAGGTTAAAGCCCCCGGCGGCACCCAGATTGGCCCCGGCGGTGAACCCATCCCGGGAACCGGTGACATGGCAACCGAGTCCGGAGTTGGCGATGTCATCCTGCGACTGACCTATTTCAACCTGCTAAGAAGTGCCGACAAACGGTTTGCCCTGGATGTCACCGGCAAGCTGAAACTGGGCACCGCAGATGAAACCAGGGGAATGGGAACCGGAGAAAATGACTATTCCATCCAGTTCGACGGATACAGCTTCTTCGATACTTTCACCCTGTTCGGGACCATAGGCTACAAAGTGCGCGGTCAACCCCAGGACATCGTCCTGGAAGACGTGTGGTTTGCATCCATCGGTGGCAGCGTACCCATTGCCACGCGGACCCGGCTGGGAATGGCCTTTGACGCCAGGCCCTCTGCCTATAAAACCAACGATGATTTGCGCGAACTGAGCGTCTACATTTCCAGGCGATCTGCGAACGACTGGCGCTACAGCTTGTACCTGAGTACGGGATTCAGCGACAGCAGTCCTGACATGGGCGCAGGATTCAGCGTGGGTTATCACTACTGATTGCGGAGAAAAACGTGGGAAGTGGTGCCGGCACGAGGAGTCGAACCCCGGACCTACTGATTACAAATCAGTTGCTCTACCAGCTGAGCTATACCGGCCTATACGCTGAAGAGAAGCGATTATTCTTACTTTTGCCCAATCTATCAAGGGCAATGTAGACGATGCAGCACAACTTCGGGCTGGCAATTGAAGCGCACATCCAGCAGGGAGGACCCTGCGCCCACCGAGGTGTAGCCTTTCAGACTCCCGTATTGCCAGTTTCCCGATGCAAGCCGGGAGGGACAGCGCGCATTCTTGTACAGCACTTTTCCGCCGGGTAGCGCAATCTGCCCGCCATGAGTGTGGCCGCAAACCATGAAGTCCACGTCGGCACTTTCCGCTACCCGGTAGATTTCCGGCGAGTGGGCGAGCAGCATCCGGGTGATTCCCTCCGGAACCGCAGTGAGAGCCTTTTCCAGGTCATCCGTCTGGAAGAAATGTGGGTCATCCACACCCACCAGGTAAATCTTCTGCCCATCACGCTGGATCGGCACCGAGGCGTTGTACAGGAGCTCATACCCCATGGTGAGCATGTCGGGAATCATGTCCGAACTGTCATGATTACCCAGCACCGCGTAGACGTCGCCGTTCAAAGCCTCACGCAGCAAGGACAAGCCCATCAACGCTGGCCTGACATCACCCTGGGTGTGAAAACGGTAATCACCGGTCAGCACGCACAGGTCATATTCCAGGGGAGCAACCACTTCCGCCAGGCAGGGGGCAAAATCCGGGCGTGAATCCAGGTGCAGGTCGGAAATCTGCAACACGGTGAATCCATCAAAGCTCTTGGGCAATCTTGGCAAGGTGACCAGATTTTCCCTGACCGCGATATCCATGGCGTTACGACGCCCCCGGTCCAGCATGCCGGTAAGCTTTAGAAGCCTCCTTAGCAGGGATGCGGACAACCGGGAGTTTTCAGGATGGAAGAAGGTCTTGCCGCCGCCGAACACCCTGGTGTCAGAATGTCCTCTTTCAAGAGCCTTGCGACGATTCATGGCCTCATCCTGACCATAGTCAGCCAGGACTTCCCGACCCGCAGTCAGCTGCGTCCGGTCATCAGAACCATTAATTGGCATCAGCCTTTTCACCCGTAACTTCCACCTCACAGTCAGTCGCAGCAAAGGAAAGTGAGGAATGTTCAGAGGCGCTCAGCAATTTGGCATCAAAGTCCTGCAGCCTTGGCAGCTCCACGTTGATGAAAAACAGGCTGGAAGAGCGATCCAGGGTGCCAATGCGGGCTGCCATACCGGTCTCCTCCATCTGTTCCAGTCGACGTTTAGCCCTGCCTTCCTCGCTGTACAAACCCAGGGCGATGGCATTCATGTCCTCGCCACTGCCCACGATATACGCATCCTTGATGCCCCGCGATGCCAGCATATTCAAGGCCAGGTTGGCGGACTTGCGGTCCCTGAACGGCGGGATATAAACCCAGTAGACCACTCGCAATGTCTGCCTTTCATTTACCACCGGATTAAAGCTGGACAGGGAAAATTCGTCTATCGCCGCAAGGGCTGCATTCTCGTCGTCAAACGGACCCAGGTTCGCACACACCCCCGGCGAAGGCGTTGCAACGGGAACGGTTTCCGGATCGGGCGTCATGATTTCAACCGGAGGAGTATCGCTTTGCGCCATCAATGGATCCGCAATTTCCTCGAGCTCTTCGACAAGCGGCTCCAGATCGGTGATAGCGGCCTCGGGAACCTCCTGTGAAGCCAACTCCAGAGACGGAACATTCTGATAGGCGTCCTGGGGAGCCTCTGGCTTGTTTTGCCCCAACATGTATTGCCAGGCAAGAAACAGCAGATTAGCCAACAGCAAGGTGAGGACGATAAGTCTCACAATTCATTCTCCGCAATCAAATTCAGTCCTTCCAACACCAGTTCCGGTACAACCGTGCAAGCCACCTGGCACTGGTCGGCCACTAATTGAGCATCACCACCGGTCAAAATCAGCGCCGGCTCATGGCCGCACACCTGGGCCAATTCCCGCACCCCGCGTTCGGCCAACGCCGCCAGGCTAAACACGCTGCCCGATGTGACGGCTCCGGCCGTACTCCGGGCGAACAAGCCCTTGTCTTCACCTTTACTGCGCTTCGCATGCAAATCAATGTCGCTGGTGTCTTTCCTCAGGCTGGACTGCATCAATCCTACTCCCGGGGCGATTACGCCGCCAAGATGACGGCCTGTACTGTCCACCGCATCCAGGGTGCAGGCGGTTCCGGCATCCACCACACAAACCGCTTCGCCAACCCGCGCAAAGGCGCCGATCATGGCTATCCAGCGGTCCACTCCAAGCAAGTCCGGCTGTCGGTAGCCGTTAGTCAGGCCCAGGCAATGCTCGCGGGTTTTCTCAAAGTGCCATGCGCCGTCCGCCAACTCCGGCGCCGCGCGGCGCAGCGCATCTTCAAGAGATTGACCCGCCACATTCGCCACCCATATCGAGTCCGGCATATCACCCAACTCATCCAACAGGGCGTTGACGCCACCTTGCCGAACATCATCACGAGACATACTGCCAATGGTTTCCAGGCCACGTCCCCGGGACACGGCCCATTTCAATCGACTATTACCCGCGTCAATCAGCAATCGCATCGACCGGCCTCACTGATACTTCCCCAGCAACACATTGCACTTCCTCGCCGTCCATCATCAATCTCAGGGCACCCGAATCATCCACACCCAGGACGGTTCCCAGTAATACGCCAGCCTCGTTCTGCACTTTCACCTGGCGACCCTTCAACCCATCCAGTCTCTGCCACTGCTCGTGCAGACCGGCAAAGCCTGATTCAGAAAAGGCCAACAGTATATCCGTTAGTGAGTTCAGTACGGCGGCGGCCAGCGCATTTCGCCCGGGTACGCGATCCGGCACCACGGCGGCCAGGTCAACCGGAGCACCGCCCCAACCCGTAGAAATCTCTCCGGCCAGGGTTCCCAGGTCCAGGTTCAAGCCCAGGCCAATGATCACGTATCCCGAACCGCTGCCATCGCTGCGCATTTCAACCAGTAAGCCCGCGAGTTTGCGGTCCTGCCACATGAGGTCATTGGGCCACTTGATGGACACGCCTTCCACACCCAGCTGCTCCAGGGCGCGCACCACTGCGATGCCGCAAGCCAGGCTCAGGCAGGACATGTCGGGAGATATCCTGGGAAAGTGCCAGGCCAGGGACAGGCAGAGACTGCCGGTTGGGGGAGCCATCCACTGCCGGCCCCGACGACCGCGACCGGCGGTCTGTATTTCGGCCAGGCAGGCCCTGCCCGCGCCGATCTCGCACCGGGGTTGGTTTAGCAACCAGGAATTGCTGGAGTCCACCTGCTCCAGGATTTCCACCGCCCCGAGTCGTTCGACAACATGGGGCGCCAGGTCAGCGGATATCCGCGAGGCATCCAGTAGCTCTACCGGACAGGAAAGACGGTAGAACTCATCTGGACCATGGTTCAGCTGTAAGCCCATCCCCCGGAGCAGGCCCAGGGCATCCATCACCTGGTCCGGAGAAATCTTCAATTCAGCGCCAAGGCCGGCAGCGTCGAATTGGCGGCCGCTGGACAGCAACTGTATCAGTCGATATCCGAGGCTCCAGGAATCATGCATTTTCCGGCACCGAATTCTCCAGGTCACAGCCGTCCGTGCAGGACGCGTCTACTCAGGACTTTTTGCGTAGCAGGGCGCGGGGAAACATGCAGTGTTCGGTTCCCTCACGAAGTCTCTGGATATTGCTTCGATGAGTAAACACCAGGAACACCGCGCAGCTTGCGGTGAACACGAACAACGGCATTTGCGAATCCTGAAGACCCATCAGGAGCATATACACGGGTGCGGCAAGTCCGGCGCCCATGGTGGCGACTCCCACATAGCCGAACAGCAATAACACCACCACCCAGGCAAGCAGGACAGGCAACAGCAGGATCGGTGCCAGTGCGATATAGGCGCCTATCATTGTCGCCGCACCCTTGCCGCCCCGAAACCCGTGCCACAGCGGGTAGCAATGGCCAAGAACTGCCGCCGCCCCGTACAACGCGGGTCCAATCATAAGGTCCAGTTCTGAAGTGCTGACCAGCCCGGGCAGCAACAGCCCCGGCAAAATCCAGGCAGGCAGGAAACCCTTGCCTACATCAATAACCACCGTATTCAGTGCGAACACAGAACCCTGGGTGCGAAAAGCATTGGTGCCTCCTGCATTACCACTTCCGGTCTTTCGAATGTCGACACCGCCGTAAAGACGCCCAACCAGCAGCGCGCCATTAATCGATCCCAGCATGTAGGCCAACAAGGCCTTGATCACTAATTCAAGCATTTACCTTCCGGATTGTTTGGCGTTCCGGTGTATCGGAACACGTATTCTAGCATTTCAGATTTAGTGTAATTGCGAAACTACAGTGTAAGCTACGTCAAATTCAAAGTAAGCCAAAAACCCATGTCCCATCCCCATCTGCACTTGATACTCAATCCCCGGGCCGGCCATCGCAAGGCCCACTCCCTGGCCAGTTCCATTGAAAGCGAACTGTTAAGCCTCGGCCTGGAAGTCACCATTGCGGAAAGCGCCAGCCCGGGACATATTACCGAATTGGCCTTGCAGGCGGCTGACGCCGGTCACGCGAATATCGCTATTGCCGGTGGTGATGGCTCCTTGTGCGAAGCGGTAAATGGACTGATGCGCAGCCAGTCGGAGCCAGCACTGGGCGTGATTCCCGTGGGCACCGGCAACGACTTCGTCAAGACGGCGGGCCTGCCATCGGACTGGCAGGAAGCCTGCCGGGATATCGCACAGGCATGTCGGGGAGAGCGATCCCTTCCCAGGGTGGATGTGGGGGTGTGCAACGGACACTATTTCATGAACTGCCTGGGCATAGGTCTGGATGCGCGGATAGCCATGGAAGCAAATAAATTGAAACATTTCGGTGGTCACACGGTTTACCTGATCGCGGTGTTGAAGACGCTTTGGAAAGGCATACCCCGACCCATGGCGCGGATCGAATGGGAAGGCAACAAGCTGGAACAGGAAACCTGCCTGATAACAATCTGCAACGGACAGGTGGTGGGCAGTATGTTCCGGATGGCGCCAAACGCCCGGATTGATGACGGCCTGCTGGACGTTGTAATCGCCAGGGGCGTTAATCGCCTGGAAGCACTGGGCCTGGTCCACAGGGTGATTGCCGGCACTCACGAAAGCCTGGCGAAAATCCGCACCTTGCAGACCCGCCAGATTTCAATTCACCTTGATGAACCCACCCCGGTCGAGGCTGACGGGGAACTGATCGCCGAGGGCGCCATGGCCCTGGAAATAGACCTTATCCCCGGCGGGCTGGCGCTACTCTCCTCCCGGAACTGACTTTCCCTGCTCCAAATAATCTTGACATAGCCGCTGATTTTTTGTATTTAGATACTTGTCTAAATATTGAAATAACCATCATGTCACAGCAAAGCGCATTTAAAGCCCTGGCGGATCCTACCCGGAGAGAAATTCTTCGCAGCCTTAAAAAAGGCTCGGCCACTGCAGGAGAGTTGGCGGAACAATTTCCGATAACCCGCGCGTCATTGTCACATCATTTCAGCGCCCTGAAGGCCGCCGGACTGATACGCGATGAACGCCGGGGTCAACACCGAGTTTATTCGCTAAACACCACGGTCATGGAGGAAGTGGCCGCACTGGTACTAGACGTAGTTGGCAAGCCAGCCAGCGGCAAACGGAGCAAACGGTCATGAACAATCGCATTACACATATCATCTGCCTTGGCTTGATCCTGGCCATTTTTGTCGCTGCGGCCTGGCTCTATCCGCAACTTCCCGAATCGGTACCCTCTCACTGGAATGCCCAGGGTGAAATTGATGGCTACATGGCCAAGCCATGGGGCGTGTTTCTCATGCCGCTCATCACCCTGGCCATCTACCTGATGTTCTTCGCCTTGCCGCTGATCTCTCCCCACGGCTTCCGTATGGAGAAATTCACCAATGTGGTGCGAGTGTTTCAAACCGTGATGGTCCTGTTCATGAGCCTGGTCACGATAACCACCTTGCTGGCAGCCCGTGGCGATGCAGTTCCGATCAGCAACATCACCCTGGGTGCCGTGGGCATGTTGCTGTTCGTCCTGGGCAACTACATGGGCAAGCTGCGCAAGAATTTCTTTATCGGCATTCGCACCCCCTGGACACTGGCCAGTGACGAGGTATGGGCACGTACCCATAGACTGGGCGGCTGGACATTCAGCATCGCTGGCCTGCTCATGATGATTACCAGTTTTACCGGCGCCAACGTCGAAGTCCTGATCTGGATCTGTGCCGGCGCTGCCCTGGTACCGGTACTGTATTCCTTCATCCTCTACCGAAAACTCGAAGGACTGGGACCCGACACGGAGGACTCCTAGCGCGGGTTAGTGGCCTGGAACTCCGGCCCTACCAGGGCACGGCAATCTAGTCCGTCGCGGGCTCTTCGACCCGCTGTCCAAGTAAGCGCAGGACGACGCCCAGGGTCACCGCCGAGATCAGGAACGATAACCACCAGGGAAATCCATACCCGGTTGGCACGGTACCCAGCAACAGGGCAACAGCCCCGGCAAGCAATGCATAGGGCATCTGGGTGCGCACATGCTCAATGTGATCACAGCCCGAGGCCAGGGAAGACAATACCGTGGTATCGGAAATCGGGGAGCAATGGTCGCCCCAAACCGACCCGGTCAGCACGCAGGAAATCGCCGAATACAGGATGAAGTAATGCTCGGGATCCGCCACACCGCCGGCCTGTAGAACAGCCCAACTCAGGGGCACAACCAGGGGCAACAAGATACCCATGGCGCCCCAACTGCTTCCAGTAGCGAAGGCAGTGAGCGCAGAGAGTACGAATACGATCGCGGGGAGCAACTCATAGGGTAAGGCAGAACCCAGGGTTACCATCAGGAAATCTGCGGTGTGCAATTCAGCGCTGATATCCGAAAGCGCCCAGGCAAGAATCAGGATAATCATTGCGATGAATGTGAAACGCGCCCCGGAAACCCAGGCCTCCACAATTTCTTCCATGCTCATCAAGCGCTGCACTGCCGTCATGAATGCTGCAGTAAAGGCCGATAGCAACGAGGCCCACATCAAGGCGGTGTAGGAATTGGCCGTCCCAATAATTTCGTTGATCGTGTCACCTTCGCCGGTGACATACAGGCCGATCATGATCGACGAGGCCATCACTGCGACGGGTATCACCGCGTTAATCGCCCTGGGCGTGACCCCCGGCTTCACTTCCAGGCTGGCCTCGTCGCTGCGCGTACCGGAAGACACGTTAGGGGAGTTCACCTCACCGGTCAGGCGGGCACGACGTTCCGCTTTCAGCATAGGACCAAAGTCCCTGCCGGTAGTGATAATCAGCAACACCAGGAGAATCGCCAGGAACGGATAAAAACTGTAGGGAAGTGAATTCAGAAATACCGAGTAAGGCTGTAACGACAGCCCGTCAATCTTGGAGACAGCATCTCCAATCAAGCCAACCTGGTAACCAATCCAGGTGGTCACCAGTGCCACCGTCGCCACCGGGGCGGCGGTTGAGTCGACGATATAGGCCAGCTTTTCACGGGAAATTTTCAACCGGTCAGTCACCGAACGGGAGGTGTTTCCCACCACCAGGGTATTGGCGTAGTCATCAAAGAAAATAACCAGGCCAAGAAACCACACCGCAAGTTGGCCGCGCCTGGCATTGTTTGCGCCCTGGATAATGAAATTCACTATTCCGCGCATGCCACCATTACGGGAAATGATGCCCACCATACCGGCGACCATGAAGGTAAACAGGATGATGGTCGTATGGTTCCTGTCGGCCATGGCGTTGGTGACAAAAACTTCAAAGCTGGTTAGCAAGCCGACAAAAGCACCCTTCACAGTGAGCCCCTGCAATGCCCAGGCTCCCGCCCACAGACCGATAACCAGGGCAGGCAAGACGCTGCGCAGGGCCAGCGCAATCCCGATGGCCAGCAATGCCGGCAACAGGGAAACCCAGCCAGGTATCACCGACACCTCGGCGCTCTGGACCTGCTTGCCCTGGTAACTCAGAGAAAACTGCAAGGGGCCGGACTGGTCCGTTTTGATGTCATCGAAAACCGCCCCGCCCGGGACACTGGTTGCGTAACGGCTCTCTCCGTTGACCTGAAGGAGCAGTTCCTTCGCATCCATGTCCTGGGAGTCCTTTACCGAAATATCGTAGGCAATCCCTCGAAGCAGGACCTGGGGAAGGTCCAGTTCCGCGGCCCAGGATTGAGAACTGCACAGTAGAAGTATCGCGAATAGTCCGCCCGCAACGCCGCTCGCCTTATTCCGGCGGTGATCTCCCTGATGCATCCGGTACTCCCCTCAGAACAAATTATTATTTTTGTATTTTAATGCGCGGAACATTTTTAACCTTGGAGCGGTAAATCCAGAAGGCCCCGCCAATTTTGGCAACGCCTACCGTAACACGCCCCGTCGGCATTGCGTGGCTGCCTGCACGACCAGTTGCCCAAAGTATTCCAGACCCCGGGGCGCCATACGCGCCGTCGGACCGCCCAGGCTTAGTGCACCCTCCACTTCACCCATTGGATTGAATAAGGGTGCGGCCACGGCGCTGTAGCCTTCTTCGAGTTCTTCCGAGGCAGTGGCGTAACCCAGTGTACTGACCGAATCGGTCTGCCGCTTCAGGGCTTCCCGCGAGACGATGGTGTTAGCAGTGAAACGTCTCAAGGTCTCGGGTAATTGCTCCCACATTTCAGGCCGGGTCGCGAGCAACGCCTTGCCCGAGGAGGTGGCATGCACTGCCCAGCGACTTCCGATATTGCCCGACGCCGAGACCAGATGCCCGGTGTGTAATTCGTCCAGGATTAGTACGTGACCATCTACTGGAATCTCCAGGGTGGCTGTCTCGCCGGTTTGACGCCTTAGCCACTCCAGGGCCGGCCTGACACGGTCCCTAAGATCGTTGCTGCGCAAGGCCCTGGCGCCCAGGTCCAGAAGCCCTATACCCAGTTTGTATCGACCGTTACGCTCGTTCCTGGCAATCAGCCCTTCACTTTCCAGTGCCCCCAGCAAGCGATGGGCCGTGGTCTTGGTAAGACCCAGGCGCTTACACAAATCGGAAAGAGACAATTCGGGATCATTGTCAGTGAATGCTTTTAGCAGTCCGATCGCCCGGACGGCCGCTTGTGTGCCTTTAGGTGCAGTCATAAACCACATTATGGGATTCCAAGCCACATAATGAAAGCCCCAAGATTGATTTTTGTACTAGTATTTGTCTTGAAAATTAATGAGCCAGGAAAAGGAGCAGAAGCCCCTATGAGTACTTCGAATGTCAGGTCCATCAAAAAGGATGGCGCTCTACCTCCTTTTGAAGACGCGCTGACGCTGCCAGGAAAACTTTACTGGGACCAGGCCGTCTTCAACGCAGAGAAGGAAGCAATCTTCTCCAGCATGTGGCTTTGCATTGGACGCTGTGAGGACATCGAGGACCCGGGAAGCTATTTCACCTGGCAACAGGATAACGAACGCATTTTGATCGTCCGCGGCAAGGACAAGAAGATTCGCGCTTTTTTCAACGTGTGCCGTCATCGCGGTTCGAGGCTGGTAGAGGAAGAATCCGGCTGCGGCCTGAATCACATCACCTGCCCCTACCATGCATGGACCTATGCCAGTGACGGACGACTGGTATCCGCCCCCACCATGGGTGATGACTTCGACAAGAACGACTTCCCACTTGTCGAAGCGCCTTGCGATACCTACGGCGGATTCATTTTCATCAACCTGGATGAGAATGCCGAACCGCTGGAATCCTTCCTCTCAGACCTACCCGACCTGAGCCGCTACCAGTTGCCAGAACTTCGCCGGGCAGCCAGGGTGGAATACGTGGTCGACGCCAACTGGAAGCTGATTTGCGAAAACTACAACGAGTGCTATCACTGCGCCCTGGTCCACCCCCAGTTGCACCGCATCAGCGATGCCAACAGCGGCGGCAAGATGGAGCGCGGGCGCTGTTTCAGCGGCGGCTCCATGCACCTCAACGACGGCTTCTCAACCATGACCATGAGCGGTCACAGCGATCACCCGGTGATTCCCGGGCTCAGTGAAGAAGACCATCGCACCGTCCAGTACTACACCATTTACCCTAACCTGTTGATCAGTCCTCACCCGGATTACCTGCTGACCCACACCATCTGGCCGATCGGTCCTGGAAAAACCCGCATTGTCTGCGAATGGTTCTTCACCCAGGAAGCGGTAAATCAACCGGGCTTCGATCCCTCGGATGCGGTGGAATTCTGGGACGTCACCAACAAGCAGGACTGGGCACTGTGCGTGCGCGCCCAGCGCGGCGCCGAGTCCCGGGGCTACCGCCCGGGCAAGTACCATCCCCATGAAAGCGCCGTATGGGCCTTCGACGACTGGTACCGGGACTTTATGGAACTGTAATCGTTATGACCCCATGCCGATAAGAAAACGGGGCCCACTGGGCCCCGTTTTTTTTAAACCTGGCGACGAGTGATCCCGCCCCGCCAACTAGGGTTGGCGAACCACCTTGCCGCCCAGCATCACAAACCCGACTCGCTCCAGGGCCGAGATATCCTCCAGGGGATTACCGGGTACGGCGATGATATCCGCCAGCTTCCCCTGTTCCAGGGTTCCCAGCCGATCGTCCCAACCCATGACTTCCGCCCCAAGGCTGGTTCCCGCCTTGATCGCCTCCATGGGTGTCATACCTGCCTCGATGAGCAGGGCGAATTCCCTGGCATACAGGCTGGCCGGAACCTCGTAGTGACCGAAGTCCACACCCACTGCCACCTTTACCCCACCCTTGATCGCTGCACCGACGTTTGCCAGCGCCTCGGCACGGTACTTCTTCGACAGGGCCACCATCTTGGCCTGTGCCTGGCTGTCCGCCATCTCTTCAATGTAGTAGTCACCGATATACAGGGTGGGCACCAGGTAGGTGCCACGCTCGGCCATCAACTTCACACCCTCGGCATCAAGGAATGTACCGTGCTCAATCGACCGGACCCCGGCCCGCACCGCTAATTTTATTCCCTCGGCCGAATGCGCGTGGGCCATCACGGGCTTGCGCAGACGATTTGCCTCGTCCATGACCACCTGCATTTCCTCGGGACTGAAATGCACGTCCTTCGGATCATCAGCAGCAGACATGAAGGCGCCAGTAGCAAGGATCTTGATCCAGTCGCTTCCGTATTTCACTTCGCGGCGTACTGCCTTGCGCATCTCTTCCACACCGTCGGCACGCAATCCATCCGGGATGACGTGGTGTTCCGGCGCGATAAAATTGATATCACCACCGCCACCGGTGATCGTGATGTAGTGGCCTGCAACCTGCATCCTGGGCCCGGCAAACAAGCCAGAATCAATCGCCCGTTTCACATCCACGATGGCGTAATTCACATCGGCAGCACCCGCCGTGCGAATACTGGTCCAACCCGCGTTGAGCATGTCCTGGACAGACTTCAGTGCTTCCAGTCCTTTTTGCGCCGAAGATTTCCTGAGATGCTCGAACTGGTAATCATCACCGGCAATTGTCGGATGGGTATGTAACTCAACCATGCCTGGCATCAGCGTGTAACCATCCAGTTGAACCCGCTGCGCGCCTTCGGGAATCTGATCCATCTTTACCACGCCGGTGATTCGATCATCCTCTACCAGCACCGCCACATCGGTGAGTGCCTTGGCAGAGCGACCGTCAATCACCCGATCCCCAATCAGGGCGCTTATGGCGGCATCGGCGGAGGCAGGAAACATCAACGCCGATCCCAATACTCCTGTCGCCGTCAGTCCAACCAGAATTTTCTTCATCATATTCCTTTCTCCATTCCTGCTTGTTAGATCCCCAGCGCTTTCCGATCTCGCAAGACCTGGCGTGCGGCGTTAAATCCGGGCGCACCGGTTACGCCGCCTCCGGGGTGTGTCCCGGCACCGCATAGATACAGCGAAGACACCGGTGTGCGGTAGTGCGACCAGCCCGGCAAGGGGCGCATGAACAACAACTGTTCCATACACACATCACCATGAAAAATATTTCCCTCGGTAATCCCGAAGGTTTGTTCAAGATCCCAGGGCGTGAAAACCTTCCTGGCAATCACGGAGCCGGGAACATTGGGCGCGTATTCAGCTATCTTGGCCGTCACCTTGTCACCAAGTTCCTCACGCCTGTCCGCCCAATTCCCCTGGGCTAACTGGTATGGAAGATACTGGATAAAACAGGTCATCATGTGACGACCCTCGGGTGCCAGTGAATCATCCACGTTGGAGGCCACCACGCAGTCCACCCACAAATCGTCGGGCAGCAATCCTTCCTGACTCTGGTTATAACACTTCTCTGCCTGGGCATAGGTCGGCACCAGGGTGAACAAAGCACGCTGGGCGGCATCCGCGTCTTGGGGCATGCCCAACACGCGAGGCTCCTCGCTGAGGACAAAATTCACCTTGGCGCTGGGACCATTCATGCGAATGCTCTTAACTGAGCGCACGAAGTCTTCAGGCAATTCGTCCTCTTCCAGCATCCCAAGGAAGGTGCGCTTTGGATCGGCGTTGGACACCACGACTTTCGCATCGATCCGGGTGCCGTCCTCGAGCTCCACGCCTGTCGCCCTGGCGTTGGAAACCAAAATCCTGGCCACCGGCGAATCGGTACGAATCTCGACGCCAAGCTCAGCACAGGCCGCGGACATAGCGCGGGTAATGGAACCCATACCGCCCATGACATGCCCCGAGAACCCCTGCTTTTCATCCTCGCCGCCGCTGAGCAAATGGAACAACAAACCCATGGCGGTACCCGGACGGTAAGGCCCGCCGTGCTTGCCATAGAGGTTGTTTGCCAGGATCAGGGCCTTGACCTCTTCACTATCAAAATAACGATCAACCAGGTCGGCGAGACTTCCGGTCAGGAACATCAGCATCTCGGCAATTTCGTCACCACTGATGCCGCGCATACGCTTGCCTGCCCGGAACAATTCCACGAAACCCTGGATTCCCCTGGCATGGATATCCGGCGGCGGCTCCATGAAATACGGCTGCAAATACGAAGCCAGTTTTTTCAGTCGCCTGTCCAGGTCAATAAATGCATCGGCGTCCGAGGGGGCAATACGTTGCAGCATTGCGTGCATGCGTTTCTCGTCCGACCACCATGGAATCACCCGCCCGCCCGGCAAGGCCACCTGGACTATCGGATCCGAGGCGACCATTCGTAATCCATGCCTGCCAAGTTCCAGGTCGCGGATCACTTCGGGCCGCAACATGCTGGCCATATAAGAGGTGGTGGAGACCCGGCAACCTGGCGCCGCAATCGGATCAACTTCTTCGGTGACGCAGCATCCGCCAATGACTGATCGCCGTTCCAGGACAAGGGTCTTCAATCCAGCCTTTGCCAGATAGGCCGCCGTGGTCAAACCGTTGTGGCCACCGCCTATCACAATCGCGTCATATTGCATCGTCAACACCCAAGTCCTGGTCAACAGTAATCGGTCGAGGCTAGCTCAATGGCCTTGGGCGATGCAATCACTGGATGCGATCGTTCACATAGTGAAACTACCAACGGGGGTTTTCAGCCCTTGATCCGGCATCTCAGCGGGGCGGTTTACTCTGGGGCTATTCCGGCAGAGTCCAGCGCATAGACATAGAACTCATCGTCTCGCTTGTATCCCAGAGATTCGTACAAGGCCTGGGCCTGGGTATTACTGGTTGCCGTCGCCAGGTTAATCTCTACCGCTCCGGTCTCTCTGGCCAGGTGGGCCGCCCGCTTCATCAACGCCTTGGCAACACCTTGCCTGCGTCCTTCCTTGCGAACAAACAGGTCATAGAGAATCCAGACCTTTCCCGCCAAAGTGGAGGAAAAACTGGGGTAAAGCTGGACGAACCCCAAGGCCATGCCATCATCGTGCTGAGCCAGGTAGATAACCGATTCCTGCTTACTGATGCGATCGGCAAGAAAACGCCTGGCCAGACCGATGTCCTGGGGATACTCGTAAAACTGACGGTACAAATCGAACAACTCCGCCAAGGTCTCAAGATCGCCCAGTTTTGCTTGTCTAATCTGCATGGTCACCCTGTCTGTTACATCGAAGTCCCAACTCAATAGCCGGGATATCACGGTTCAAGCCCGCGCTTACTTACCTTAAAACGCCAAATCCGGCGTTTCAACAATAATGAGTGACCAGGGTTTTGCTTACCAATAAAGACTCGAGCCGCTTTGGCTCAGGCTACGATAATCCGGGCGCCGACCTGGCACGCCCGGAGACGTCACCGCGCATCGGGCACGGGTTAGCCAGGCTGAATTGCCGAGTGCCGGAGCCTTGATACGCCCTCAGGCGTTAACGTCCACAACAAGCCGACCGCGGACCTTGCCGGCCAGGATGGATGCGGCCGCCTCCGGCACATCCTCAAGACCAATCACGTTGCTGATCGCCTCAAGCTTGGACAAATCCAGCTCCCGGGCCAGCCGCTCCCAGGCAACCAATCGTTTTTCCCTGGGCGCCATGACCGAATCAATACCAGCCAGGGTGATACCACGAAGAATAAATGGCGCCACGGATGCGGGCAGGTCCATGCCCTGGGCCAGGCCACAGGCCGCTACCGTACCCCCGTAGGAAGTCTGCGCCAGGACATTGGCAAGGGTATGGCTGCCCACACTGTCTACCGCCGCCGCCCAGCGCTCTTTACCCAGGGGTCTGCCCGGTTCGCTGAATTCCGCCCTGTCCACGATGTCTGTGGCTCCCAGGGACTTCAGGTAGTCGCTCTCTTGCACGCGGCCGGTGGAGGCCGTCACCTGGTAACCCAGGTGGGATAGCAGGGCTATCGCCACACTGCCCACGCCTCCGTTGGCGCCGGTCACAAGTACCGGCCCCTTGTCCGGGGTCACGCCGTTATGCTCCAGCGCCATCACACACAGCATGGCGGTATAACCGGCGGTGCCTATCGCCATGGCCTGCAGGGTGCTCAGTGACCCGGGCAGCGGCACCAGCCACTCACCTTTCAACCTGGCGTATTGAGAAAAACCGCCATGGTGGCGCTCTCCCACGCCGAAACCGTTGAGAATCACTTTCGAGCCCACCGCAATATCCGGGTTGCCCGACTCCTCCACGGTACCCGCCAGGTCAATGCCGGGGATCATGGGAAACTGTCGGATGATCGGTCCCTTGCCGGTGACCGCCAGACCGTCCTTGTAATTAATCGTGGAGTGAGCGACCCGCACCAGCACGTCGCCCTCCATGAGTTGATCCGTTGACCAGTTCTCCACACCGGCGTGATAACCCTCATCGTCCTTGTTCACTAGCAGTGCCCGGAATGAATCACTCATGCTTTTCTCCTTCTGATTATCAGGCGACCTTGATCAGATCGCCGTCAGTTACCACCGAAAATCCTTCAGTGACAGCTGGAAATGGTAGCCCTGGGATTCGTCGCAACGCGCCGCCGCGAAGACCCTGCAGGCCAGGTAACGGTTTCCTCCACCAGTGTACCCTGTTCGATCATACCCCCGGCTTCTACCCAATTGGCGATACGGTGACGCATGTCGGCCGGCGGAACACCCAGGGCTACCGCTGCCCCGACAGCCGGAACCACGCCGACTTGGACTGGGTGTAGCTGAGCAGGCTCTCCATGCACTTGTCCCGGGCGTGGCCGGACTGCTTGTAACCGCCAAACGGCTGGGTCATATCACCTTCATCGAAACTGTTAATCCAGATCGTACCCGCCTGCACTTCCCGAACCAGTCGCATGGCAAGATTGAGATCCCGGGTCCAGATACCGGCAGCCAGGCCGTAGATCGTGTCATTGGCTATACCGATCGCCTCCTCCACGGTCTTGAAACTCATCACCGAGGCCACCGGGCCGAAGATTTCCTGGCGGGCGATACTCATGTCGTTGTTCACACCGGTAAACAAGGTGGGCGATACATAAGCTCCGGAGTCCAGGCCTTCGGGAACACAGCCTCCGAATGCCAGGCGCGCGCCTTCTTTGGCGCCGGCATCGATCATCGACAGCACCCGTTGCTGGTCTTCCCGGGTTACCAGGGGACCCATATTGGTTTCCGGGTTCATGGGATCGCCGGGCACATAGGCATCCCGACCAGCCGCGACAAACCGTTCGACGAAATCATCGTGAATGGACTCGTGCACCAGTAACCGGGAACCGGCATTGCAGACTTCGCCCATGTTTGCGTAGATGCCGTTGTAGGCCGCCGCGACGGCACGGTCCATGTCTTCCAGGTCAGCCATGAATATTTGCGGCGACTTGCCGCCACATTCCAGGGAGACTTTTTTCATGTTGGACTGGCCGGCGTACTGGAGCATCAACTTGCCGACCGCGGTAGATCCGGTGAAAGTTATCTTGGCCACGTCCTCATGCAACGCCAGCGCCTGGCCGGCAACCTCACCCAGGCCGTTCACCACGTTAAACACCCCCGGCGGACCCCCGGCCTCGACGAACAGTTCCGCCAGTTTCAGCACACTCAGGGGCGACTGTTCCGCCGGCTTGAGCACCACGGTATTGCCTGCAGCCAGTGCAGGCGCCACTTTCCATGTCGCCATGAGCAAGGGGTAATTCCAGGGGGAAATGGCACCCACCACACCCAGGGGTTCACGCAACACGCAATGCATGACATCCCATTCGGTATTGGTGACCGAGCCTTCGATCTTGTCGACGCACTCAGCCATGAACTGGATGGTCTGGACCACTGACGGCAGATCCACACCCGCCATGTCAGCGATGGGCTTACCCATATCAAGGGTATCCATCATCGCCAGTTCCGCGGCGTTGGCATCAATGAGCTCACACCAGCGATACAGCACCGCCATGCGATCCCTGGGGGCCATGCGGGACCAGTCACCGGCGCGAAATGCTTTCAGCGCCGAGGCCACGGCCAGATCCACGTCCCGGGCGCTGCCCGCAGCCACCTCGGCCACGACCTGGCCGTTCGCTGGATTGATACTGGCGATTCGCCCACCTTCGAGGGCATCAACGTGCTTGCCGTTAATAAACAAGCCCGGCGGAATATTCGCCATCACGGAAGCGGCCACTGCATTCCATTGCTCGGTCGTGTAGTCAGCCAGTGCTTCGATGCTCATAATCCAATCCTCAAGTTAGTGCGGTAACCGGAATCCCGGCTCATCAACGGGTCCACTGCGACCTAACCCGACTCGATCACGATCAGCGGGTTAGTCTCAACTTCTCTAACGGGGCCGGCTCGGTGTTTACCTCAAATCAAAAATCCAGTGCAGGTGTGACCTTCTTCCTTTCAGGATCAAAGAAGGCGCCTTCCACCACCGTGGCACGGGCCATCACCCGACTCCACTTCAACTCGCGCTGATAGTAAATCTCGGCATACAGTTCATCCCCGGGCTTGCCCCAGGGCGCATGTAACGACGCCAGGGCAATGTTGGCCTTCGCCGTGGGCGACCACATGGCCGAGGTGACCGTGCCGACAACCTGCTTCTTGCTGTTGTATATAAAGGCATCCTTGGCGGGCTTATTACCTGCGATGTCCAGTCGGGCGAAGTTATACCTGGAGCCCTTTTCCTTCTCCTCCAGCAATGCATTCCTGCCAGTGAAATTGGGCTTCTTGAAATCCACCAGCCACGACAGGCCCAACTCAAAAGGTGAGCGAGTTCGGCCGGGGCGTACTGCCTCGTCCGCCGGCAGAAAATCCACACCTGCCTGGATGAATCCAGCCTCGATACGGGTCATCTCCAGGGCATGAGTACCGATGGGACGAATCCCGTGTTCCTTGCCGGCGGCAAACAAGGCATCCCACAAGGCCTCAGCCCTGGGTGCCTCGATCCAGACCTCGTAGCCCAGGTCGCCGGTAAAACCAGTACGGGAAACCATCAATTCCGAACCCTGGAAATCAAACCAGGCGATGCCAAACGGCTTCAGGTTCTGAATGTCGTTGAGTCCCATTTTACGCAGTACGGCGCACGAAGTCGGCCCCTGCACCGCCAGTGCCGCAAGCTCATGGGTAGGCTCTGTAATGGTCACCTCAAAGCCCAGTGAGGAAATACTCAGCCAGTCCAGCTGGCGCTCCTGGGAGCACAGCAGGTACTCGCCGGGGCGCATATGAAATACCGTGCCGTCATCGATCACCTGGCCTTCGTCGTCACACCACACGCAATAGGAAACGCGTCCCGGCTTGAGCTTGCTCACATCACGGGTAAGCATGCGATTGAGAAACTCCAGGGCATCGGGGCCGGTGATCTTGTGCTTGGTCATTGGGCACAGATCAAATACACCGGTTGAGTTACGCATCGCAAAATATTCCAGCGCCACGTCCTCATACACATCCGCTACAAGGTAGTCCTTCCAGCGATGGCTTTCCTGCATCTGGTTGAGCTTGGAGGTACGGGAATGAAACGCCGTCGGGTAAACAAAGGTTTTGTAATGTTCTTTTTTGTTCATGCCGCATCTCCCCTGGCAATAATTTCATTCGCAGCATTACGCCCGGCCGCTCCCATGACACCACCACCGGGATGCGCACCCGCACCGCACAAGAACAATCCGGGCAGGGGCGTCGCGTACTGGGCACTACCATGCATGGGTCGAGTCATCATGAACTGGTCCAGGGCAAACTCACCGTGATGCCAGTGACCACCGGCGATCCTGAACTCCCGTTCAATGTCGGCCGGAGACAAGACTTCGCTGTGCAATACCGTGGCGCCGATGCCAGGTGCGTAACGCTCCAGGACCGCCATGCAGCGCTTAAGCAATTCGCCACGACCGCTTTCCCAACCCTGTTTCAGGTTATAGGGGGCGTACTGCACCAGTGCAGACAGAACATGCTTGCCGCCGGGGGCCAGGCTGTCGTCATGCACCGTGGGCAGGGTAATTTCCATCATCGGTGACTCGGATATCTCGCCGTACTTGGAGAAATCAAAGGCCTGCTCAAGCTCCACCACGCTGGGGGAAATCAGCAAGCGACCACCGAGGGCCTTCTCATCCAGGCCGGTAAACCGGGGCAGAGAATCCAGCGCCAGGTGCAACTTCGCAACGCTGCCTCGAGAGCGAATATTCCGCACTTGCAGTGCAACACCTGCTTCCAGGTGCTTCAGTCCAACCAGGTCCATGAAGGTGGTACGAGGATCAGCATTGGACACCACTTTGGATGCGCTGAGCTTCTCGCCATTCTCAAGCTCAACACCGGTCACAGTGCCGTTTTCCACGATGATTCGCGAAACAACAGTCGAGGTTCGAATCTCAGCGCCTGCAGCTTCAGCGGCTTTGGCCAATGCAGCAGTTACGCCGCCCATGCCACCGCGAACAGAAGCCATAGCTCCGCGCTTTCCATTCACATCACCAGTCAGCTTGTGCAGGTAATTAAGGATGCTGTTATTAGAGCGAGGCCCCAGGTGTCCACCCAGGACCGCATCCCAGGCCACGGCGCCCTTGAGCATTTCGCTGTCGAACTGCTCTTGCAGAACATCGTAAATATTAATCCCGGCAATACGCAGGAATTCACGCATGTCCTCACGACCCATGCCACGAACAGCCAGGCCCAGCTTGGCCAACCCTTTGAGTTCCTGCCACTCACCCACCAGACGAGGAGGACGGCCCTTGTAGACCTTTCTCAGCACGTCCGCGAACTTGTTCATGCGCGCATTGAATTGCTTGAGCTTGGCAGCATCGTCTGCAGACAAGTCACCACCCCGAGCCTCGGGACCGGACAGGAACAGGTGCTCACCGGTATCTGACAGCGACACGGTTTCCATGTCCGCAGCAGCCAGTTTCAAACCATGTTTTTTAAGGCCCAGGCCGGATGAAATATCCTTATCCAGCATGAACAGCAAATGGGCACAGGCTGAAACCTGGTAGCCGGGCGCGAACTCCCGGGTAACGGCCGCGCCGCCCACCTGGCCTGCCGCTTCCAGCACGGTGACCTTGCGCCCTGCCTTTGCCAGGTAGGCTGCACACACCAGGCCGTTATGGCCTCCCCCAACGATAATTACGCTATTGTCAGTCATCGAGTTCGGTCTCCGGCACTACGTTGGTTCGTTTCATATCCGCCAGGATTTCTCTTGCGGCATTGGCGCCAGGGGCAGCCATTACGCCACCGCCAGGATGGGTACCGGAACCACACATATACATGCCTTTCACCGGGCCGCGGTACTGGGCGTAACCGGGGAAAGGACGATTAAACATCAGCTGATCCATAGTCAGTTCACCCTGGAAAATATTTCCTTCGGTCAAGCCGACTTCTGCTTCCAGTTCCCGTGGCGTGCGAACCTCCGCATGCAGGATCAAGTCCTTGAAGTTGGGGCTGTGCTTGGAAATCTGGTCGATCACCACTTTGCCAAAGGCATCACGGTCCTCGTCCGTCCAGTCCTTGCCCTTGACCTTGGGCGGCACATACTGAACAAACACCGACATGAAGTGTTTTCCCGGAGGCGCCATGGTGGGATCGGTCAAGGTGGGAATCAGGAGATCCACATAGGGGTCACGTGACCACATGCCGTTCTTCCAGTCATCGTAGGCACGCTCAAGGCGCTCCAGCGAATCCACAAAATGCATGTCGCCAAAACGCAGCGGATTGTTGTCGCCCAGGGCGGGCCATTCCGGCACCCCGTCCAGGGCGATGTTCAACTTGCCTGAAGAGCCACGGATCTTGAAGTTCCTGGCCTTCTCCGCCACTCGCGGGTCCAGGTCCTTCTCATCAAACAACTTCAGGAAGGTACGCTTGGGATCCAGGTTCGAGACCACCACGTCGGCGTAAATCTCGTCACCATTTTCCAAGGCCACGCCTGTGGCCTTGCCGTTTCTAACGATAATCTGCTCGACTCCGGCACTGGTCCTGATCTCGCCGCCATGCTCCTGGAAGGCGCCCGCCAGGGCCTTGCTGACAGCACCCATACCGCCACGGGCAAAGCCCCATGCGCCGGCGCTGCCATCAATATCACCCATGTAATGGTGCAACAGCACGTAAGCCGTACCGGGTGAATACACACCCAGGGCAGTGCCAATGATTCCGCTACCGGAGAAATGAGCCTTGATCGTGTCGGACTCAAAATATTCGTCCAGGTACTCGGCCACGCTCATGCTGTAGAAGCGAATGGTCTCGTACATGGTCTTCTCGCCCAGGTTCAGGAACTTCTTCATCATGAACATGAGTTCGGAAATATCCCGGGGTCTGAACGAGGTGGGATCCGGCGGGGTACGCAGGAGGAAATCACGGATGAATCTGCACTGCCTGGTCACGTCTCGTGAGAAACGATGATAAGCATCTGCATCACGCTTGTTGTGCCGGGCAATTTCTCGCCGCTGCACATCGTGATCAACGTAGTTTCCCAGGATGTCGCCGTCGCTCAGGAATGTTGCGCCGCCACCATAGGGCACGACCTGCAGACCATGCTTGGCCAGGTTCAGGTTTCGATAAATCTCAGGTCGCAACAAACTGCATACGTAGGAGCAATTCGAATAGATCCACCCCTTGTGCAATTCCCTGCTTACTGCCGCGCCCCCAATGTACGGGTTGCGCTCCAGCACCAGGACTTTCATTCCCGCCTTGGCCAAGAAGGCAGCATTGGCGAGTCCGTTATGTCCGGCGCCTATAACTATCGCGTCGTATTTCATCGTGCAATTTCCGCTTGCTAGTCTAGTGTTCTCAGGAACCAAGAAGTGTGGGATGCTCGGAAAGCATCACATCAACCGCTTGCTCAAATTTTTCCAAAGCCTCATCCAGGCATCCGTCAGCATGAGCTTCGCAGATAAACCATGGCTCCCGGCAATCCGGTCGCACAGAATACCAAGATCATGCAGGTCAGGGGCAAGAGTGTCGTAAAACTTGTAATTCGTGTTTACCCAGTCCTGGATCTCGGTGTACCAAAGCGCTGCATTGAACAGGCCGTGATGGCCGCCCTAGTCAGCGCTATCCGGGGGTATGTAATCAAAGATGAAGGTGATGCGGTCTTGCTTGCCTCGATTCATCACACTATGGCGCTTCTGGTTATTGATCTCGTACGCCTCTCCCACCTGGAACTGGTAGGGCCGGCCATCAATCATGAATCGAACACCGCTGTTGGTGGTGATGGGAATATGGATCCGGTGGCTGCTACGAAATGACTGATGCGCATCCAGGTGAGGAGTAATTCGTCCGCCGGCCACCAGCTTGGCGGCCATGGCCCGAATAATCGTGCCTCCCTTGGGATATAGCCTGCCGATAATGTCGTGCATGACTGGCACTGCCACATCCGCCAGTCGATCCCAACCCGGCTCCTTGCTCACCGTCACATCAGGCCAACCGTCACAAAACACCAGCACTATTGACTGGGTATTGTAGTGAACGTCATAGGCTTGCTGGCGATGGGTTTGCTCAAGCCACGCCTCCTCTTCCTGCGCCAGTATCGCCTCTTGCAAGGCCTGGATATCTACCTTGCCTAGTTCACGCAGGGGAGTATCGATATTCATTCATGCATACCTTGTGTCTGTCTCATCAGGACACAGGAAGATAGGTCGGCAGGATGCCCCGGGTCAAGCCCGGCCCCGGCACTTGCTTCTGGCAATCGGCACAGGGCACACCGATTGACGCCCAGGCTGCATACCAGACCGAGTAATCATGTCGCGACGGGAGCGCATATGGCTGGAATTTTGCGGAATTCCACAAGCACTTGGAATACACGGTCAGGTCGCCCGTGTACGCCTCCGGTGCAACAAATTTGTGCAGCGCAATATTTAATCCAAACTAGCCTTAGAACTAGTATAAAAGCACAAAGACCACTTTCTCCGAGTCTGGAAATGGTGCGATTTAATAAAAAGCGTTATAAAACAAAGAATGAATACAAGAACTTATGAACAATTTTCTGCTGCGAAAATTGTTTCCGAAAGTTCCATGCACTATATTTTTCCCGAGGGAGTTCAACCTTTACGGGAAGTTAGTACGTCTGGAACCTAGCAGTCCGCCTACGCAATAAAAGAAAGAAAAAATAAACCAGCGCTCGCCATTTACTGGCTTGTCGCCGGATCCAGATGGCAGTGCAGTTGCCCTGGATTGCGGTTCCAGAAGGTCCTCTAGCCAAGTCATTTACATTGGCAAACAAAAACCGGCGTCAATGACGCCGGTTTTTTTATTGCATAGAAACGACTCAGGCCGAAGGACTGCCTAGCCACAAACCCCGGGCCCTTGCCGCCTCCGGGGCGGCAGCCATGTCTACAGACAGCTGACATACGTCCGCCGGCGCCGCCCTCGGGGTACACCGGGTGACTATCAGTTCATCACGCCTGAACAGGTGCACGGTCACCGGCTGATCGATGACCAGGCGGGTCCGCAACGCTTCCAACGAGGCATGGGTCACCTTGAGCTCATTCACTGCAACCAGTTCATCACCCGGGGATATGCCAGCAAGCTGGGCCGGGCTGTCCGCCATCACCGTTGCCACCTTGCAACGTCCATTCTCGTCACGGGTCTTCATACCGAGACTGACACGACTTACCGGGGTTGCAGTGCGCGCACCATGGCCACCCTGGTCCAGGGCGTTCTCAGCAGGGCGCAAGGTAAAGTCCACGCCGACATCCTGGAGCAATTCCTGCAGCGGTATATCCTCCACACCCCGGATTGCCGCATCAAAGAAGCCCTTCAACTCCAGGCCTGTGACCTCGTGAACCAGGGCCTCAAATCCGTCCTCTGGCATCCCGACGCCAGTCTTTCCGAAGCGTTCCCAGACCACACCCATGACGTCATCCAGCGACTGCTTGCCCGCCGTTTCCCGTCGTATGGTCAAGTCCAGGGCCAGCGCTGCCAGCGCGCCTTTCACGTAATAGCTGACAATCGTGTTAGGGGAATTCTCGTCCTGTTTATAGAACTTGGTCCAGGCATCAAAACTGGATTCAGCCAGGGTCTGACGAAAACGTCCCGGCGTCTGCCACACGCGGGTGATCGAATTGGCAAGCAATTCCAGATAGCCTTCCGGCTTGATCAGTCCGCTACGCACCAGGCCCAGGTCGTCGTAATACGAGGTTATGCCTTCAAACACCCAAAGCAGGCGGGTGTAATTTTCCCTGTCCAGGACATAGGGTGTGAACGCAAGGGGCTTAATGCGTTTCACATTCCAGGAATGAAAATACTCATGGCTGCACAATCCCAGGAAGCGGCGATATCCCTTGTCCATGCCTTCAACGCCTTTCCGGGGCAGGTCTTCGCGCTTGCATACCAGGGCGGTAGAGGCTCTATGCTCAAGCCCTCCGTAGGCATCACCCAGGGCCAGGGTGAGAAACCAGTACCGATCCATGGGCAGGCTGCCGCCAAACAGATCCGCGTGGGTCTCGCAGATCCGCTTCAGGTCTTTACAGATTCTTGGCAGGTCCGCGTTATGCCTTCCCGAGAGTACAAAATGGTGGGGGACACCTGCCGCCTCAAAACTCATCACGTCGAAATCACCCAGCTCCACCGGGTGATCAATTAATTCGTCGTAATCCGAAGCACGATAGGAACCAAATTCCAGCTCCCCTGCGCCGTTTGGCAGCAAGGCCGTGGCCACCTTCCAGTCGCTATAGCGCTCATCACGCGGTGGCTGGATATCCACTTCGCAAGCATGCTGCTCCTGGGACTTCACCGCCAGGAATACGCTGGTGGCATTAAAGAAGCCACGCTGGTTATCCAGGTAGGCGCCCCTTACCGACAGGTCATAGGCATACACCTGGTATTCCAGCAACAACTCTCCCTGGCAGGGATCACACAACCACTCTGCCTTGGCAATCTTCTCGCAACCAATCTGGCGCCCCCCGCAGCTGGCATTCACCTTGATCACCTGCCGGGCAAAATCGCGAATAAGATAGCTGCCCGGAATCCAGTCAGGCAACCACAGGCCCTGCCCCTTGGGGTCCGGGTTCGGAATCCGGATTTGCACCTCAAACAAATGATTTTCAGGCTGCACCGGGCAGATGCTGTAGTGGATAGTCATACTTTATTCCCAATCGATAGCCGGACCCCCTCCGGGGCCGGCCTGGCTAAAAACGTAATCTGGTTGCCGGAGCTATGCCGACCCCCTGGCTCACTCGCTACGGGGTAAGAACACTTCCGCCAACATGCAGCGAACGCTGCCGCCGGCACAGTCTTCAATATATGGGACCGACACTGCAAGAGGCTCAAGGTATTTTTTAATAATCTCAAGCTGGTCGGCTCGCAAGCTGGCATGGGCCCGCCCGGACATCACCAGCCTGCCCTTCCCACCTCGCCCGATGACCTCGAGCATATTACCGGCGAAGGCTTCCATTTGTTCGAGGCTAATCAGTACCAACTCGTGGCCAGTTTCCTCGAGGCGTTGCAGCACCGCTGCACGCACCGTCTCATCCCGGATGGAATCGGCGCAAATTACTGCAAGACCCGAGCCGATGCAGAGCATCACATTGGTGTGATAAATCGCGCTGCCCTGGGCATCCACGGCTTCGAACAAGACCATCTCGTAGCCCATCCGCTGGGCAAAGTCTGCCGCCGCCTGCAAATGCGTGCGCGGTGACAAGCACGCGTAGGCCAGGCGATTCACCCGGTCGAACACCATGCTCCCGGTCCCCTCCAGGTACTGCTCCCGGGCCTCGTGATCACTCAGGTCAGAAATTTCCCGGATATCAAAACCCAGGTCCTCGTGCAGATACTCCAGCACATCAGGCCGCCTTTCCAGGCGTCGGTTTGGAGCAAGCATGGGATACAGGACAACCCGTCCATCCGCGTGAAAACTCACCCAGTTATTGGGGAAGATCGCATCGGGCTTTACCGGGGAATCCGTGTCCTCGATAACCAGCACTTCCACTCCGGCCCCTTCCAGGGCGGACACCAGCCCGTTGAACTCGGCAACCGCACGACGATTGTCCGCCGCATCTTCCCCATGCTTGACCTGGAAGGCATTGGAAACGGCCGTCTCCGGGTTGGACAGAAAATTACGCGGCCGCACCATCATGACGGTGGAAGAACTCTGGGACATTATCGCCTCTTCATTAACTACGAGACTTTTCAGGCCTCTCTCACAGGAATCTTGCCAATCTTCATCCGCCACTCGGCAGGGCCGGTCTCGTGAACCGAACTACCTGTTGAATCCACCGCCACGGTGACCGGCATATCACGCACTTCAAACTCGTGAATCGCTTCCATCCCGAGTTCCTTGAAGGCAACAACACGTGATGAACGAATCGCCTTGGACACTAAGAAGGCAGCGCCACCCACAGCCATCAGGTAGACGGCCTTGTGCTTCTTGATTGCCTCGATAGCAACCGGACCGCGTTCTGCCTTACCCACCATGCCAATCAAGCCGGTCTTATCCAGCATCATCTCGGTGAACTTATCCATGCGGGTCGAGGTGGTGGGACCTGCCGGGCCAACGACCTCGTCGCGCACCGGATCCACCGGGCCGACGTAATAGATAAAGCGGTTGGTGAAATCCACGCCCTCAGGCAGTGGCTCGCCACGGGCAAACATATCTGCAATGCGCTTGTGAGCGGCATCCCGGCCGGTCAGGAGCTTGCCGGAGAGCAAAATGCGCTCGCCGGGTTTCCAGCTGGCGACATCTTCGGGAGTCACCTCATCCAGGTTCACACGGCGGGTATCGGCACTCACCGACCAGGTAATCTTGGGCCAGTCTTCAAGACTGGGCGCTTCAAGCTGAGCCGGTCCGTGACCATTGAGCATGAAGTGGGCATGCCGGGTCGCCGCGCAGTTCGGAATCATGGCCACCGGCAAAGAGGCTGCATGTGTTGGGTAGTCCTTGACCTTTACGTCCAGGACCGTGGTCAGACCACCAAGACCCTGGGCACCGATGCCCAGCGCATTCACCTTTTCATACAACTCGAGACGCAGTTCCTCAGCACGATTGGAGGGGCCTCGCTCAGCCAGCTCATGGATATCCACGTGGTCCATCAGGGACTCTTTGGCCAGCAACATGGCTTTCTCAGCCGTGCCGCCGATGCCAATCCCCAGCATTCCCGGCGGGCACCAGCCGGCCCCCATCTTGGGAACCGTTTCCAGCACCCAATCAACCACGCTGTCACTGGGATTGAGCATGACGAATTTCGACTTGTTTTCGGAACCGCCACCCTTGGCCGCAATTCGCACGTCCACGGTATCGCCTGGAACCAGTTCCACATGCACGATAGCGGGGGTGTTGTCCCGGGTATTCTGGCGTTTGCCAGCCGGATCCGAGAGCACCGAGGCCCGCAGGGTGTTGTCCTTATCTGTGTACGCCCGACGTACCCCTTCGTCCACCAATTCCTGGACACTGCGCTTGGTATCAAAGGTCACCTTCTGACCGACCTTGAGAAAGACCACGCAAATACCGGTGTCCTGGCAAATGGGCCTGTGGCCCTCGGCAGACATACGGGAGTTCACCAGTATCTGGGCCATGGCATCCTTGGCGGCCGGCGACTTCTCTCTTTCGTAAGCCTCGGAGAGCGCCTGGATGTAGTCGATCGGGTGATAGTAGGAGATGAACTGAAAGCCTTCAGCAATGCTCTGGATGAAATCTTCTTCGCGTATGACCGTCATGATATTGCAGTCCTTGTAGCAGGGTGTTCGGACACGATGAGGAATTGTACATCGCGAATCGTCAGGATGCCCTCGAGGTTTTCCGAAGGGTGCTGCTCACGAAAACCCGGGCATCGGAGGCAATTATGGCCCCTCAACAGCCTCAGAGAGCCCCGGACAGGGCGAAGTAACCGGCAGTTGGGGATTGTGCCTGCAGGATATGATTATGTCGGCGGTCATGGGGCGGACTGGCCTGGCGGCCCTGGCGCCTGGAAAGAGCCGGTGAGGATACAGGGTCCGGGACGCAGAAGCCCCGGACCTGCAAACCTAATCCAGTGTCTCGTCTATCAGGATTACCTGGTAGGGTGCCTGTTCAGTGGCGCTGGCCTGGGCGATAAGAATGGTCAGATTGTCTCCGCCATTTAGCTGAACAAGAATGGGCTCCACCAGATTTACTTCCCCGGCCCCCGCAAGTTCCGGGCGAATGGTGATGCTCAGGTAATACTCACCGGGCTCTCCAGCAAAAAGGTTGGATGTGTTTCCGTAGACAAGGTTTCTGACTATTCCCTCGCCATAACTCGGAGGCATAGTCGTCGGCAATTCTTGACTCAAATACACATTCACGATTTCGCCGGTGTTGATTGCGTGGATCGCACGTAATCTCCCTTCGGTAACCACGCCTCGACGGTCATCGGCCCCAAGTACCACGATCATTCCATCCGCCG
>UPTN01000105.1_pt1 | contig 44467 bp, 49 predicted proteins | sample 2160111 | NCBI WGS metagenome assembly UPTN01 (sample SAMN06265058, study PRJEB28932) | marine metagenome | isolation source: Columbia River Estuary | place: USA:Columbia River Estuary, USA | collected 2014-05-05
GATTGGTACCCGCTAATTTTGCCACGATAAGGGCCAGTTCGTCCCAAATTGCGCCACTTGCCTGGCCCTTGACCACGCGATCTGCCCGGGCCAACTGGAGTTGCAGGGCATGAATCGACCCCGATGAATGGCGCTGCAAGGCGGCAGAAACGAGTGGTTTGCGCCTCGCCCAGACTTTATTCAGGACTTGACCGGGAGCGTCCCCATGGCTGATTTGCCACGCCAGGGGCGACAAGGTGCGCGCCTCGCGGCTCAGGGCCCAGCAAATCAGGACCGGCTCCACGCCCTCCTGACGCAGACCCTGGAGAATTCTCAGTGCCCTGGAAGAGTCGCCCAGCAAGGCGGCATCCACCAGGTCAAAAATATCGAACCGGGAGCTGTCTGAAACCGCTGCCTGGATCATGTCGGCATTGAGTTTCCCGCTACCGTGCAGCAATACCAGCTTGTCAATTTCCTGCTGGGCGGCCATCAGGTTGCCCTCAACCCGGGTGGCCAGTAGCCGCACCGCCTCCTCGTCCGCCTGCAATCCGCTGGCCCTCAGGCGCTGCTTGATCCAACCCGGCATCTGGGACTCTTCCACCGGCCAGATTTGAACCACCAGGCCGGCAGCGTCGATGGCCTTGGCCCAGCTTGTACCCAGGCTGCGCTTGTCCAGCTGGGGAGCCACCACCAGTAGCAGAGTATCCGGATCGGCATGACCGACCATTTCACTGATTGCCTTGCCGCCCTTATCGCCGGGCTTCCCGGTAGGCAGGCGCAACTCGACAATCTTTCGGCTGGCAAACAATGACAGGTTGCTGCCAGAGGCAATCAAGCCATCCCAGTCAAAGCCACGCTCGGCCACGTGCAGGTCACGCTCATCGAAACCCTGGGCACGAGCGGCTGCGCGAATCGCATCGCAGACCTCTCCCACCAGCAAGGGCTCGTCGCCACTGACCAGGTAGGCCCCGGCCAGGCCGCTCTTGAGCTTTTGTGCCAGTGCATTGGCCGGTACTTTCACTAGTTGGCATTCCTCTTGCGCAGTAGACCCACAATCACCGCCACGACGGCCATGGACCAGACAATCACCGGGCCGGTGGGAAGATCCATCAGGGCCGACAACAGCATACCCAGGATATATCCGGCTAGCCCGACGGCGTAAGCCGCCCACAAGCCCTTGCTACCCAGGTTGCGGGTCGGCAGGGCAGGGATAATCAGGCTGGAAAACACCAGGTAGACCCCTACCAGCTGCACCGAAACCGTGACACTCAGTGAGAACAGTATATAGAACCCGATGCGTTGAATTTTGTGGCGCAGGAAAAACCATGCAACCAGCACCACCAACGACATCACCGCAGCCGGACCCAGGGCCGCCAGGTCCACCCATAGAATCTGGCCTACAAGCAATTCCTTGAGTTCATCGCCACCACGGGGATTGTTGGCCAGCAGCACCATGCTTGCGGTTGCCGCCAGGACAAACATCACACCAATAATGGCTTCCTGCACATCCTTGAGGTTGCGCTCTACCCAGGTCAGGAAGATGGCGCCGGCAATAGCCGCAGTGAAAGCCGCAGCCTGGGCTGGATAGCCATGGATTTCCCAACCCAGGGTGCTGGCCAGGATGACACCCAGGCCGGCCAACTGGGCAACGGCCAGGTCGATAAAAATAATGCCCCGTTTGAGGACTTCCCTGCCCAGGGGTACGTGGGTGGACAACACCAGGATGCCGGCCAGCAAGGCCGGACCAAGAATGCTGATATCCAGCGCATTCCAGTTCATTTAGCTGCCCCTTCAAGGGTACTTACCAGTACCTCGAACATGCTGAACAAGTCTGTTACCTGGGGCGTGCTGCCCACGGTATGGGGAAGCAACAGAACCGGGATGCCGGTGCGTTCTGAAAGCCATTCAGAGGGACGTGAATCCTGGTAGGAAGCATGCACGATACCCAGTATTTCCTGGCCCTTGAGCGTGGCCAGTAACTCCGACAAGTAACTGCTGCTCGGTGGCACACCCGGCTTGGGCTCCAGGGTCCCCGCCTCAACCAGCCCGGCCCAGGTAAACAGGTACACCCAACTGCGGTGGTAAGTCACAAGCCTTGAGCCCTGCAAGGCCTCCAGTCGCGTTGCCCAGTCCTGGACAGCTGAATTCCATCGTCCCTGGAAATCTGCGGAGCGAGCGGCGTAGGCCTCTGCATTGGCTGAATCCAGAACTTGCAGGCGCTTGCCCAACTCTGCGGCAACCAGGCCAATATTGCGTGGGTCCATCTGGATATGAGGATTGCCAAATGGGTGAATATCTCCGGCCGCCCTGTCCAGCACCTGGGGCTTTTCAAGCAGTGTGACAAATTCCGATGCGGCAAGAAAACCCGGCTGACCAGGCAGCACATCCCGGTTATTCGCCTTGCGCAACAACAATGGCAACCAGCTGGCTTCCAGGTCGGCGCCGGTGCAAATCACCAGGTCAGCATTTCTCACCCGGGCAATCAGGCTGGGCCTGGCCTGGATGTAATGCACGTCCTGCAAACCCGTGGTGGCACTTTCCACCTTTACTTGTTCGCCACCGAGTTCTCTCGCCAGATCAGCCCATTCGGCTTCGCAGGCAAACACATTCAACTCGGCATGAACCAATCCGGGACTGGCAAGCATCGCAACGATCAAAACCATCAATTTTTTCATGATGCAGGCCTCAGAACTGATGGGCGCCATGGGCGCCGATGCTCATGATGTACTGAAGCATGACCTGGCTATCACTGCTTCGACCATTGTCCAACGTGGCAACTTGAAAACGCAGACGGCTGAACTCGCTGCGGGAGTAATCAAGCATGGCGGTTATCCGGCTTGGGGATCCCGCGGTTTCCAGCAATCCCTCCAGCGGAGGCAACAAGGCCGCGTTATCGGCACTCACGCGATCGTAGCGAAGTCCCACTCGCCAACTCGGTCGAAACTGATAGGCACCCTGGATGTAAAAACCGTCCTGGGAAATATCGTAGGGACTGGTGCCATTAAAATTGTCACCGCCCATTTCCAGCAAGCCATCCTCCTGGCGTACCAGGTATTCAGCCTGTACCACCAGGTTGCGCTGCCGAGGGTTACCGTTTTCCGCCCACTTCCACACCGCATCCACGATGGCCACCGAACTGTCCCCGGTAAACGCACCCAGGTCAGAACCCGGACCCACTGCAGGGTCGTACTCCCGGTCTACTACTTTCCCCGACAGGTAAGACAAGCCGACACGCCAGCTCTGGCTATCACCCAGGTCGCCGCCCAGGTGAGCGAAGGCGGTCCATGCACCAGTGCCACTGTTACCTGCGCCAGATGCAGGATAGCTTTCACCGCGCAGTACTTCAGCGCCCATTTCCAGCATCAGGTCTGTGGGCGCCAGCCAGCGAAGCTGGACACCGGTATCGGAAAAATTCCCACCCAGCATGACTGCATAGGGCAAGGGAGCATCCACGAAGTCCCAGGAATGCGGGTGACGAGAATTCTGGTAGCCGATTTCCGAATACATCGCACCGGCTTTTACTCCCAGTCCAGCCGGCAGCGACAAGGTCTCTATCCAGGCTTCCTCCAATTCCACCTCGGTGCTGCCCTCGTCCTGGTGCAGCGCCACGGTCATGAATCCGTAAAACAGGTCATCCACGTTGGCACTTAACACCAACTCGCTTTCACCCAGGGACAATCCCTCGGGTGGCGGGGAAACCTCGGCATCCAGGGGGAAGCCAGCAAAATCATAGCCGGCGAAATCGCCAGAATAGGCGGCAAATTTACCGTCCAGAATCAGGCTCATCGCCGGATTGAACGCATTATTGGACATCTGTACCTGGCCGACCGAGGGGTTGCTAAAACCCGCCAGACCCAGGGCAATCAAGACAATCAGGGTGTATCGATTCATTATAAAAGTTCCACAGTCTATTCACATTGCGCGTTCATGATGAACAACGCGTCACCTGGTAAAGCTCCCGGCAGGTGCAAAGCCCTGCGTGGAGTCATGGCATCACGCAGGAGGGCCGCGAGATTCCGGAACCAGGGCCTGTGCCACGGGCAACTTGTGAATAGCGGGAACCACCAGAGCCACCCACACCCAGGGCAAGGGAGCTAGCTGAGGCGATTGAGCCAGGGCGGAACCAGTTCGATCAAACTTGAGGCAAAATTCGCACTGCTGTCCCGACTCATGAGCAGGCGTAGTGACTTCATGCACCAGGTTTAATGCTTGCAGGCACAACAGTGCTGCGACCAGCGGTCCTGCTAACAATTGTATAAGTCGATTTGGCAAAACGTTAACCCAGCATCGTGAAGACGTTATCCGTAATCTATATCTATCCAATAACCTTTCGCAACGTGCCGTGTTCCCCGGGAATCCGCTGCGCTGCGATTAAAAAGGTTATTCCTCTGGCAATTTCAGAGTGGCAATGCGTCGCATCATCAGCCTGACCAGGTCATTAGCCAGGTCTGCACGCAGGAACTCTTCTTCACGGCGCTTGGCCAGTACATCTGTGGGGTCAAACGTATAGTCCCGGGTCAGGGTCCTGGAATCCACTTCCAGCAGCACCGTCCCATCCACCAGCACCTGGTAGGCAATCGTGTAATAGACCTCAAATTCCTGGGGCACGTTCTCAGCCGACACCGAGAGCAAGCGCTGGCCAAACTCATCCTTGTTCAATCGCAATACCGCGGTAGCCCCTTCCGGAGAGCGAGTCGTCTCGACTCCCGCCGCTCTCAATCTACGCTCCAGGGAAAGAGCCAGGTCACTGTACTGGTTGCCGGTCTGGATATAGGTCACTGCCATGAAATCCGGTAAACGCTCATTACCTTGCAACTGATAGCCGCACGCCGACAGCGAAGCAGCCAGCAACACGGTGAGCAGTATTTTGCAGGGAAATTTCATCGATCAGACCACCAGGTTTACCAGTTTATTTGGGACCACGATCGCCTTGCGCAAGGGCTTGCCCTCAACAAAGCGCTGCACATTGGGATCGGCCATGGCAATCGCCTGGACCTCTTCCGCACTGGCACCCGCCGCCACCGAAATTCGTGAGCGCAACTTGCCGTTAACCTGGACCACCAACTCAACCTCGTCTCTGACCAGGGCTTCGGGATCGTGGACAGGCCAGCTTTGCTCAATCACCGCACGCTCATGCCCAAGGTCTAGCCAGATACGGTGACACACGTGAGGCAGGATCGGCGAGAGCATCAACACCACCGCATCCAGCACTTCCTGGGACAGTGCCCGGGACTGTTCGTCGGTCTCTTTCACCTTGGCCAGCTCGTTCATCAATTCCATGATGGCCGCAATCGCCGTATTGAAGGTATAGCGACGACTGTAGTCATCACCAACTTTCAAGATGGTCTCATGTAACTTGCGACGAAGGTCCTTAAGTTGGGGTGACAATTCACCGAACTCAGGTTGGGTAACGGGACCCAGTTCCAGGTGTTGCGACACCGCGCGCCACAGTCGCTTGATAAAGCGGTAAGCGCCTTCGACACCCTCGTCCGACCATTCCAGTGATTGCTCCGGAGCCGAGGCAAACATCATAAACAGTCGAACCGTGTCTGCGCCGTAGCGATCAATCAGTTCCTGGGGATCCACGGTATTGCCCTTGGACTTGGACATCTTCGATCCGTCCTTCAGCACCATGCCCTGGGTCAGCAGGTTGGCAAACGGTTCGTCCACATCCAGCATGCCCTCGTCACGCATCAGCTTCTGGAAGAAGCGCGCGTACAGCAGGTGCAAGATTGCGTGTTCAATACCACCGATGTACTGATCCACCGGCATCCAGTACTGAGCCCGCTCGTCCACCATCGCGGTATCGCAGTTGCGACTGGCGTAGCGAGAGAAATACCAGGACGACTCCATGAAGGTATCGAAGGTATCGGTCTCACGCACTGCCGGCTTGCCGCACTCGGGGCAAGGGGTCTCGTAAAACTCTGGCATGGTCTTGATCGGCGAACTCACGCCTTCAAAGGACACGTCCTCGGGCAGCACTACCGGCAGGTCTTCTTCCGGCACAGGCAGGGCGCCGCAGTCATCACAGTTGATGACAGGGATCGGTGCTCCCCAGTAACGCTGGCGCGACACACCCCAGTCCCTGAGTCGGTAATTCACCTTGCGCTTGCCAAGACCGGACTGCTCGAACTGCTCAGCAATGGCATCAAATGCCTGCTGGAAATCCAGGCCGTCGTGTTTACCGGAATTAACCAGCACACCCTTCTCGGTCAGGGCGCACTCGCCCAGGTCAAACTCACTACCATCGGCAGGTGCGATCACCTGGCGAATATCCAGTCCGTACTGGGTAGCGAACTCCCAGTCACGCTGATCGTGGCCCGGTACCGACATCACCGCACCCGTGCCATAAGTCATGAGCACAAAATTAGCCGCCCACACCGGCACTTCCTGACCATTGATCGGGTTGCGCACCGTGATCCCCAGCGGCATGCCCTTCTTCTCCATGGTTTCCATGTCCGCTTCAGCCGTCTTGGTATTTCGGCATTCGGCGAGAAAGGCGCTCAGCTCGGGATTATCTTTGGCAGCGGCCACGGCCAGGGGATGTTCTGCCGCCACAGCCATGTAGGTCACACCGTAAAGCGTGTCGGGACGTGTGGTGAATACCGTCAGCGGCTCGCCACCGGACACCTCAAAATTAATTTCCAGACCTTCCGAGCGACCGATCCAGTTGCGTTGCATGGTACGCACTGCTTCAGGCCAGCCTTCCAGCTTGTCCAGGCCTTCCAGCAACTCGTCAGCATAGTCAGTGATCTTCATGAACCACTGGGGAATCTCACGCCGCTCAACCGGGGCGCCGGAGCGCCAGCCACAACCATCGATAACCTGCTCGTTAGCCAGCACGGTCTGATCCACCGGATCCCAGTTGACCACGGCTTCCTTTCGATAAACCATGCCCTTCTTCATCAGCCGGGTGAACAGCAATTGCTCCCAGCGATAGTACTCGGGACGACAAGTCGCCAACTCGCGGCTCCAGTCATACCCCAGCCCCAGGCGCTTGAACTGCTCGCGCATGTAGGCAATGTTCTCGTAGGTCCACTTGGCCGGCGGCACCTTGTTCTTGATGGCCGCGTTTTCTGCCGGCAGGCCAAACGCATCCCAACCCATGGGGTGCAGCACGTTCTTCCCCAGCATCCGCTGGTAGCGGGCGATCAGGTCACCAATGGTGTAATTGCGCACGTGACCCATGTGGGCACGACCACTGGGATAGGGGAACATCACCAGGCAGTAATACTTTTCCCTGGTGGGATCTTCCTTGGCGACGAAACAATCATTGTCCTCCCAATAACTCTGGGCTTCGGGCTCAATGATTTCGGGTCGATAAATGGGGTCCATGACGGCGGCTTGCTCGCGTGTTCTGTAAAACAAGTAAGGATACCGGATTTTAGCCGGATCAGCCTGTATTCAGCGAGGTTTATGCTGCCGAAATCGGGCTGGCAGTGTGCCGGCCACAATCGCCAGCAACAGCAGGCCAAGCAGCGGCAGGGTTCCGCCGGAGACGAATGGTGTGGCACCGGTCAACGGCTGAACCGTGGCCTTGAGGGTCGCCACCTGGAACTGGGGAGATCGCGCCACCACCCGGCCCTTGGAATCCACCACGGCCGAAACACCGGTATTGGTGCTGCGGATCAGGTAGCGTTCTGTCTCAAGAGCCCGCATTCGGGCAATTTGCAGGTGCTGATGAGGCGCCACTGAATCCCCGAACCACGCATCATTGCTGACATTCACCAGCAGGTTCGCCTCGGGGAGGAATAGTCGCTGCTCGGCCCCGAACGCATCCTCGTAACAAATCGTGGGTGCGATACGAAAACGCCCGGCCTTGAGAACTTCCTGATCATCAGTGCCGGGCTCAATATCAGAATACGGCAGGCTCATCAGGCGCAACCAGTTACGTACAAAATCCGGCACCGGGAAATATTCGCCAAAGGGCACCAGGTGTCGCTTGTCGTAGAAACTCGGTTCTTCACCCAGTGCCAGTAGCGAGTTGCGAACTTCCCAGTCGTAACTGTCCAGCCGGAGCACCCCAAGGACCAGCACCCCGCCGGCTTCCTGCACCTGGGTCCAGACCTCCGAAAGGTAGCCCGTCTCTTCGGAAACCAAGGCAGGGATCGCCGCCTCGGGCCAGACGATCAACTCGCTGTCCAGGTTCGCCAGGGTAAGGTCGCGATACAGGTCCAGGGTGGGCTGACGCTGCTCGGGAAGCCACTTCCGATCCTGGGATATATTCCCCTGGGCCAGCATCACCTGGGCGGGCTCACCCTCGGCCACGGTCCAGGAGACTGTGCGTAATACTGCGCCTCCCAGCCAGACCGCAAGGGCTGCGAAAATTCCCAGCCACCTGGATTTTGCCGAGCCACGCAGGAACAATACGATTCCGCCTGCCACCAGCACAGTGGCCCAACTCACCCCGTACACGCCGGCCAGCGGCGCGAACCCGGCAAGAGGACTGTCCACCTGGCTGTAACCCAGGCTCAGCCAGGGAAATCCCGATCCGACCCAGCCCCGAAGCCATTCACCGATCACCCAGGCGGCCGGCCAACTCAACAACCAGCGGGTACTTGCAGAGCCCGTCAACCATCGAGCGCAAACCCAGGCCAGCAGGGAATACCAGGCCGCCATGACGGCGATCAGGCTCATCATCACAGGCAGGGCGATATACAAAGGCGCCTTGCCGAAGTGATGAACGCTGATGTATAGCCAGTAGGTGCCAAAAACAAACATGCCGAAGCCAAAGGCAAATCCACATCGGGCGGCAAACCCTGGACGCTGCCCGTCTATCAGAAGAAAAAGCAGGGCCGGCGCGGCAAGCGCCAGGGGATAGGCAGACAGCGGAGCGAATGCCAGGGGCAGGATAGCCCCGGCCATTGCGGACAATCCTATCCGCCAGTGCAACCATCGCTGGATGGTCTCGACAGCGCGTTGCTTACCCGGGCGACTCAGGCGGAATCCCCCTGGGGCTCAACATGGTCTTCTGCAAGGGTGACCTGGACAGTCTCAATCCTGCGACGATCGGCCCGGGTGACACGCATTTCCATATCGCCCAATTTCAGCACCTCTCCGCGGCGGGGCAGGCGCCCCAACTGGTGCATGATCATGCCGGCCACGGTATCAAACTCTTCATCAAGAAATTTGGAGCCGAAATAGTCGTTGAAATCCCATACCTTGGTATAGCCCTTGACCAGGAAGCGCCTGGCGCTCTCCCGCACAATTTCAACATCTTCCTCGATGTCATGTTCGTCGCCAATTTCACCGACGATTTCCTCGAGCACGTCTTCAATGGTCAACAGACCCGACACGCCACCGTACTCATCCACCACGATTGCCATGTGATTGTGGCTGACCCGGAAATCCTTAAGCATGGTATTCAAGCGCTTGCTCTCGGGAATAAACACCGCAGGTCTCAAGCACTCGCGAATATCAAAACGCCCTTCCTCGCTTTCAGCGAAAAAGCGCAGCAAATCTTTTGCCAACAAAACGCCTATCACCTCGTCACGGTCTTCACCGATCACAGGGAAGCGCGAGTGACCAGAGGCATTAATGACCTCAAGCATTTTCTGGGGCTCATCATCACGATCAAGCACCACCATCTGGGAACGCGGAATCATGATATCCCTCACCTGGGACTCCGATACCTCGAGCACGCCACGAATCATGCCCAGTTCCTGCACATCCAGAATTCCAGACCCGGCAAGTTCATCAAGAACCTGGGTCAACTCCTCCCGATTACGGGGAAGATTACCAAGGCGCCAAAGTAACTGGCGCAACCAGCCCGGTTTCCCGAGACCGTTGCTACTTGGAGGTTGGTCATCTGACATTAGGGTAATCTCCTGAAGTAATGCGAATCCGGCTCGTCTACTTAATCGGCCGGCGTATAAGGGTCAGCGAAACCGAAGTCAGAAAGTATTTTACGCTCTCTGTTCTCCATGACTTCCGCCAGTGAATCATCAATGTGGTCGTAGCCAAGCAGGTGCAGCACTCCGTGCACCACCATGTGCGCCCAGTGCGCCTCCGGTGTCTTGCCCTGCTCGGCAGCTTCCGCAGCCACCACCGCAGCACAAATCACCAGGTCGCCCAACAAGGGAAGCTCAACGTAATCGGGTATATCCGCCGGGAAGGACAACACATTGGTCGCATAGTCCTTGCCACGATATTGCAGGTTCATCGCCCTGGCTTCTTCGGCGTCGACCACGCGAATACTCAGCTCTGCCTGGTCACGCTCACCGACCAGGGCCGCCTCGGCCCAGGTAGCAAACTGTGCCACCTCGGGAATTCCCGGAAGTGCATCACAAGCCAGCTGGAAATCCAGCTCCAGGGCCTGGGCGGATACATGACCCGTATCAGTCATCCTGGTGTCGCTCATAGGCCTGGACAATGCGCTGCACCAGCGGGTGGCGCACCACGTCCCGGGCGGAGAAATGAGTAAATCCGACGCCGCTTACGTCGTGGAGAACTTCCAGGGCGTGACGCAGACCCGAGAGTTGGCTGCGAGGCAGGTCAGTCTGGGTTATGTCCCCGGTCACCACGGTATGGGAACCAAATCCGATACGGGTGAGAAACATCTTCATCTGTTCAACAGACGAATTCTGGGCCTCATCCAGGATCACGAAAGATTCATTCAGGGTGCGGCCGCGCATGAACGCCAGGGGAGCAATTTCAATAACGTGAGCTTCCACCAGCCTGGCTACCCGGTCGAAACCGAGCATCTCGTATAGCGCGTCATACATGGGGCGAAGATAGGGGTCCACCTTCTGGGCAAGGTCACCGGGCAGGAAACCGAGGCGTTCACCCGCCTCCACCGCCGGCCTGACCAGTATGATTCGGCGCACCTTTTCCGTGTCCAGGGCCTCCACCGCCGCAGCCACCGCCAGGTAAGTCTTACCTGTACCCGCCGGTCCCACGCCAAATGTCAGGTCCTGCTCGCGCATCTGCGTTATATAGCTGCGCTGATTGACGCCCCGGGCACGAATAGTGCGTTTGCGCGTCTTGACGATCAGTTCCATCTCGGCCGATTCACCGCTCGCACCGCTTTCCATTCCTGCTTCCTGAATAGCCATATGAACGCGCTCCGGGTTCAAATGTTCTCTCGACGCCAGCTCGTAGAGCTGGGTCAGGACCTTGCCAGCGGCCTCAACGGCCACCTGCTCACCAGACAACACAAAGTGATTACCGCGATTACTGATACCCACGCTCAGGCGCCGTTCCAGCAAGCGGAGATTCTCGTCAAATTGTCCGCATACCTGTGCAAGGCGAGTATTGTCTGCCGGCTCCAGCACCAGGTCTGTCTTGGCAATTTCAGCGTTCAAGATTGTTCCGTTGTTTGCAGGCGGCCACGCAGGGAGTTCGGCAAGCCCTCGGTAATAAGCACCGTGGCAAACTGGTTAATTAACTCTGGCGGGCCATCGAAATTTACCCAGCGATTGTTTTCAGTCCGCCCGGCAAGCTGCTTTGAGTCTTTCTTCGAATTCCGCTCCACCAACACGCGCTGCACACTTCCCACCATGCCCTGGCTAATCTCCCGGGCCTTCTGGTTAATACGTTGCTGCAGGATAGACAGACGCTTGTGCTTCTCGTCCTGGTCCACGTCATCAGGAAGCGACGCAGCAGGGGTTCCCGGGCGCGCGCTATAAATAAAACTGAACGACTGGTCAAAACCGATTTCGCCAATCAGGTCCATGGTGGCCTGGAAATCTTTTTCGGTTTCCCCCGGGAAGCCGATAATGAAGTCTGAGGAAATGCTCAGGTTCGGACGGGCCTCACGCAAACGACGTATCTTTTGCTTGTATTCAAGTACGGTGTGCCCACGCTTCATCAGCGACAAGATACGGTCCGAGCCTGACTGCACGGGCAAGTGCAGGAAGCTGGCCAACTCAGGCACTTCCGCATAGGCCTCGATCAGGCTGTCGGTAAATTCAACCGGATGGGAGGTTGTAAAACGAATGCGTTCAACGCCCTCTACCGCCGCCACGTAGTGAATCAGGGTAGCCAGGTCGGCCTGGGTGCCATCGTGCATCTCACCACGAAAAGCGTTCACATTCTGACCGAGCAAATGAATTTCTTTCACCCCTTGCTGGGTGAGCTTCACCACCTCGGTAATCACGTCGTCAAAGGGACGACTGACTTCTTCACCGCGGGTATAGGGCACTACACAGAAGGTGCAGTATTTACTGCAACCTTCCATGATGGATACGAACGCGGTGGCGCCTTCGGCCCGGGGTTCGGGCAGGCGATCGAACTTCTCGATTTCCGGAAAACTGATATCCACCTGGGCCTTGCGCTGGGCACGGGCGTTTTCCAGCATTTCCGGCAGGCGGTGCAAAGTCTGGGGACCAAAGACCAGGTCAACATAGGGAGCGCGCTTGGTGATGGCCTCGCCTTCCTGGCTGGCGACACAACCGCCAACACCGATCACCACACCCGGACGCAATTCCTTGAACGGACGCCAGGTGCCCAACAGGGAGAAAACCTTCTCCTGGGCTTTTTCACGCACTGAACAGGTATTTACCAGCAATACATCGGCTTCCGACGGATCATTGGTCACCGTCAGCCCATGCGATTCAGCCAGCACATCTGCCATCTTGGACGAGTCGTACTCGTTCATCTGGCATCCGAACGTCTTGATATAGAGCTTTCCGCTCATCCCCTGATTCATTGATTACCGAACCGTTAAATTAGCCGTTATTACCGGGAATTACTATGATTCCCACCCATTCGCCCTTGAGCATCACGGGTAAGATGCCCGCTTCCGGTACCACGCAGACACGATGAATTCTTGTTCAGGAAGCCTCTCGCCAGGACTCTCCCACAGCGATCATTTCCAGGCCGCCATGGCCTGAAATGGTGGGCATGACAAGGGCCATTTTCCCCCGCAATCCCCTCACCACCTGAAATGCAAACGGCGCGCCCTGTCCAGGCGCGCCGAATTTTTGCGTCAGTTTTCTCCGGGAAATCCCGGTTCAAGCATTGGCTAGAATGGGATATCGTCGTCAAAATCACCATCCGAGGCGCTGCTCGCCGGAGCGGGACTGCTTCGTCTGGATTCCTGGGACGGAGCGCTGGCAGGCGCTGATCCACCACCTGAACGTCCACCAAGCATCTGCATTTCACTAGCGACGGTCTCGGTGGTGTAGCGTTCTACGCCATCCTTGCCTTCCCATTTACGGGTACGCAGGCTGCCTTCCACATAAACCTGGGAGCCCTTGCGCAGATATTCCGCAGCAATCTCAGCCAGGCGTCCGAAAAACACAATATTGTGCCATTCAGTGCGTTCCTGCTGCTCACCGGAAGTTTTGTCTTTCCAACTCTCGGAAGTGGCAATTCGGATATTCGTCACAGCAGAACCGCTGGGCAAGTAACGGGTTTCCGGGTCTGCGCCCAGGTTGCCTACCAAAATGACCTTGTTTACGCCTCGAGCCATAACTACACCATCACGTTATCGGGTTTGCCGGGAAAATCCCCGGGCTGGAAAAGGTCGTCAATTGTATGACGAGCCGACAAAAATCTCACCCTTCATTATTGGCTTTATCGCCTGAAATGCCGGATTTCCCACCCAGGGCAAGCAGCAACCACACTGCCGCCAGGCTCGCGGTGACCGCAAACACGCCCTCAAGACCCCAGCTGCCGCGCAGCCAACCGCCCATAGTGCCGCCCACGAAGGCCCCCATGAACTGGGAACTGGCGAAGATACCCAGGGCCGCGCCGCGCCTTTCGGGCGTCGCCAACTGGGATAACAAGGACGGCAAACGGGCCTCAAGGAAGTTGAAACCGGCGAAAAACACCACCAGGGCAAAAGAGATGGCCAGGGTGCTGCCATGCTGCCATCCCAGCAACAGCTGGCCCACCAGCAATATGCAGATTCCGATAATCAGGCTCTTGCGGGGATCGCCCTGTCTCTCTGACATCATGATCAGCGGGACGGTGCCCAGCAATGAGATCAGGATCACCGGCATATATACCTTCCAGTGCTCTGCAGCGACCAGTCCGGCCACATCCCGCAGGGCGAAGGGTACCGCCACGAACAGGGCGGTCACCGCGGCGTGGAGCAAAAATACTCCGGTATACAGGCGCAGTAACTCGGCATCCTTGAGGGTGTCCAGGAAACGCGGCTTTTCAGCGTGATGAACGACTTCCTGCTCAGGAGCCTTGGGTAACACCACCAGCAACAGGACCAGGGCGCCCACACCCAGGGCAGCCGAGAACCAGAACAGGCTCGAAACTCCGGCCACGCCGGCCAGGGCCGGGCCCAGAATCATGGAGAGCATGAAGGTAGTGCCAATGCTGATACCGATGATCGCCATAGCCCGGGTACGCACGATGTCACGGGTCCGATCCGCCAGCAATGCGGTAACCGCTGCGGAAATCGCGCCGGCACCTTGCAATACACGGCCCCCGATCAGGGTCCATATGTCCGTGGCGAACGCTGCCACCACGCTTCCGGCAATAAAGATCAGCAACCCGAAAGCAATCACCGGAATCCGGCCAAATCGATCAGACATCAAGCCAAATGGAATCTGCAAACCGGCCTGGGTCACCCCATAGGCGCCCACAGCAAGCCCCGACAACGTTGGGGTTGCTCCCTCCAGGCCCGAGGCGAACAGCGCCAGCACCGGAAGAAGCATGAATAGCCCCAGCATGCGCACGGCATAGATTCCCGCAAGGACGCTTACCGCGCTCTTTTCATCGTGTGTCATGGCAATGCCACTGGCGGACTGTCGTCTCACTTGTTCCGATCCTTTGCTCGTCGCTTTGGAAACGGCGTATATTAGCAGGTTGATTCAAGGATAAGCGAAGTGATGGAACGTATTCTTATCCGAGGGGCCCGCACCCACAATCTCAAGAACGTGGATGTTGAGCTTCCCCGGGACAAGCTCATTGTGATCACCGGGCTGTCTGGCTCCGGCAAGTCGTCACTGGCCTTTGACACCATTTACGCAGAGGGTCAGCGTCGCTACGTCGAATCGCTGTCGGCCTACGCGCGCCAGTTCCTGTCGGTCATGGAAAAACCGGACCTGGACCATATCGAGGGACTGTCGCCGGCCATTTCCATCGAGCAAAAGAGCACTTCTCACAATCCCCGCTCCACCGTGGGTACGGTCACCGAAATTTATGACTACCTGCGACTGCTGTTTGCACGGGCGGGCATCCCTCGCTGCCCTGAACACAACACCGATTTGCAGGCCCAGACCGTCAGCCAGATGGTGGACCAGGTCATCGCCTTGCCCGAAGAAACAAAAGTCATGGTGCTGGCGCCGGTCGTGAAAGACCGCAAGGGTGAACACCACCGGGTATTTCTGGACTTGCGTGCCCAGGGCTTTATTCGCGCCCTGGTGGACGGTGAGTTGCTGGAACTTGATGAGCCCCCCGAGCTGGACCTGCGTAAACGACACACCATCGAAGTCGTGGTTGATCGGCTGAAGGTTCGCGAGGATGCCGACCTGCGTCTTGCCGAATCATTTGAGACGGCGCTCAAGCTGGGTGACGGCGTGGCCCACCTGGCGTTCATGGACGAACCCGAGCGGGAACATGTTGTGTTTTCCGATCGCTTCGCCTGTCGCCAGTGCGGCTACTCCCTGGTGGAACTGGAACCCCGCTTGTTCTCGTTCAACAACCCTGCCGGCGCTTGCGAGAGCTGTGACGGCCTGGGTAGCCAGCAGTTTTTCGATCCATCACGGGTGGCGACTCATCCTCACCTGAGCCTGGCCGGCGGTGCCATTCGCGGCTGGGACAGGCGCAACAACTACTACTTCCAGCTGATCCAGGCCCTGTCGGCCCATTACGGTTTCGACATTGAAACGCCCTTCGAGGAACTCTCGGACGAGATCAGGCAAGTGATCCTGTATGGCAGTGGCGAACAGCCTATCCGCTTCGAGTACCAGGACGCGCGGGGTGAATCTTCGAAGTACACAAAGAGTTTCGAAGGGATCATTCCCAATATGCAGCGCCGGTACCGGGAAACCGAGTCCAACATGGTGCGTGAGGAACTGGCCAAGTACCTGAGCACCCAGCCCTGCACCTCCTGCGGCGGTAACCGTTTGAACACCGCGGCGCGGCACGTGTTCATCGACGTCTACACCCTGCCCGAAGTGACCAATATGTCGGTGGGCCGGGCCCTGGAGATGTTTGACTCCCTGGACTTGCCAGGCTGGCGTGGAGAAATCGCCAACAAGATTCGCGACGAACTACGCAGCCGTCTCAAGTTCCTGGTGGACGTGGGCCTGGAATACCTGACCCTGAACCGCAGCGCCGAAACCCTCTCCGGTGGCGAGGCCCAGCGTATCCGGCTGGCCAGCCAGATCGGCTCCGGCCTGGTGGGTGTCATGTACATCCTGGACGAGCCCTCCATCGGACTGCACCAGCGTGACAACCGTCGTCTGCTGGACACCCTGTTCCACCTGCGGGACCTGGGTAATACGGTCATCGTTGTGGAACATGATGAAGAAGCCATTGAAACCGCCGATCACGTGCTGGACCTGGGTCCGGGCGCCGGCGTGCATGGCGGCGAGATCGTGGCCCAGGGAACCCCGGAACAAATCAGGAACCACCCGGATTCACTCACCGGAAAATACCTGTCCGGTCGACTCGCTATTCCAGTACCACCACTGCGCACCGCAGCGGATCCCAAGCGTTTCATCAGGGTAAATAATGCCACCGGCAATAACCTGAAGAACGTGACGGTCAGTATTCCCGTGGGCCTGATGACCTGCGTCACCGGCGTGTCGGGCTCGGGTAAATCCACCCTGATTAACGACACCCTGTATGCCGAGGCTGCCCGAGCCATCAATGATTCTTCGGAACAGGCCTCGCCCTGTGATGGCATCGATGGGCTGGAGCAGTTCGACCGGGTGATCGATATCAGCCAGAGTCCGATCGGCCGCACACCGCGCTCCAATCCGGCAACTTACACGGGACTGTTCACGCCCATCCGCGACTTGTTTGCAGGCACCCAGGAAGCACGCTCCCGGGGCTACAAGACCGGGCGCTTCAGTTTCAATGTTAAAGGTGGCCGCTGCGAGGCCTGCCAGGGCGATGGCGTCATCAAGGTAGAAATGCATTTCCTGCCAGACGTGTATGTGCCCTGCGATGTCTGCAAGGGCCAGCGCTACAACCGGGAAACCCTGGACATCCGTTTCAAGGGCAAGAATATCCACGAGGTGCTTGAACTCACCGTCGAGGATGGCCTGGAGTACTTCAAGAACGTACCGCTGGTGGCGCGCAAACTGCAGACCCTGATGGACGTGGGCCTGTCCTACATTCGCCTGGGACAGAACGCCACCACCTTGTCCGGCGGCGAGGCCCAGCGAGTCAAGCTGGCCAAGGAACTATCCAAGCGGGCTACCGGTCGCACGCTGTACCTGCTGGACGAACCCACAACCGGTCTGCACTTCCATGACATCGCGCACCTGATGGAAGTACTGCAACGGCTGCGTGACCAGGGCAATACCATCGTGATCATTGAGCACAATCTTGATGTCATCAAGACGGCAGACTGGGTGATTGACCTGGGTCCCGAAGGCGGAGAGAAAGGCGGAACAATCCTGGCAGAAGGCACACCCGAAGATGTGGCACAGGTGCCTGAATCCTATACCGGGCGCTTCCTCGCAAAGACCCTGGCCACTGCTCTGAACAGGGCAGTAACCCACTCCGCCACAGGCTGATCAGTCAGCCTCGAATTCCACCAGGTCCACGCCCTCGTCTATCAGGTCGCCTGCCGCGTAATTGATTCGGGTCACCGTGCCATCGGCAGGCGCAACAATCGTGTGTTCCATTTTCATGGCTTCAAGGATGATCATGGGCGTGCCACGCTGCACCTTGTCGCCTTCGGATACCAGCACATCCAGGACCTTGCCAGGCATGGGTGAACGCAAGCTCCCCGGACCGGCTTCATCCTCGAGTCCAGCCTCCAGGGGATCATGCATCAGCAGCGCCTGGCGCTCGCCATCAAGCAGGACAACCAACTCCTTGTCATGCTGCACCACCCTCGCCCGAACCCGCAATCCGTCCAGGCTGGCAACCAGCATTCCATCCCGATTCAGCCGGGCTTCGCCGCGAACACTGCCGCCAGGTAAATCCAGAAGGTAATGCTCACCGCGGTAGTGGGCCTTCACTGCCACCCGTTCCCCGCCGATTTCAAACTCCAGCACGGTGTAGCTGTCATCATTCATGCGCCAACCGTCACCGCGTTGCCAGGGTGACCAGGGATCTTCCGAGGCCATGGCCTGGCTGGTGGTCAGCCGTTTTCGCTGCACCAGAAGGAACAAGCTTGCCAGCCCCAGTCCACGGTCAGGATCAGTATTCAAACTCGTGGTGAGTTCACTGCGATGGCGATCAATGAATCCGGTATCGACCTTGCCCTTGCGGAACCCGGGGTGGGCAATCACGCTGAACAAGAAATCCACGTTGGTGGTGACACCGACAATTTCTGTTTCGGACAAGGCCTGCAACATCCTGCGAATGGCAGCATCCCGGTCATGATCCCAGACTATCAACTTGGCAATCATCGGATCGTAGTGCACGGAGATCACATCGCCCTCGCGAACTCCCGAGTCCACCCGTACGTGTTTGCTCTCCCGAGGGAAGCGCAAATGCTTCAGGGCGCCGGTGGCCGGCAGGAAATCCCGCTCCGGGTCTTCGGCATAAATTCGGACTTCTATGGAGTGTCCGTTGATACCCAGGGCGTCCTGGGCCAGGGGCAGTAACTCACCCGAGGCAACCTGCAACTGCCACTGCACCAGGTCCTGGCCGGTGATGCATTCGGTAACCGGATGCTCCACCTGCAGGCGGGTATTCATTTCCATGAAATAGAATTCGTCATCAGCGGAGACAATGAACTCAACCGTTCCAGCGCCGGTGTAGCCAATAGCCTGGGCTGCCGCCACCGCGGCCTTACCCATTTGTTCGCGACGTGCCGGTTCCATGCCCGGACCCGGAGCCTCTTCCACCACTTTCTGGTGGCGACGCTGCAAGGAACAATCACGCTCAAACAGATGCACGCAGTTACCCTGGCCATCCGCAAAAACCTGGATTTCAATGTGCCGGGGCTGGAGCAGGTATTTTTCAATCAATACCCGGTCATCAGCGAATGACGCCATGGCCTCGCGTTTCGCGGCTGCCAGGCCGGTGGCAAATTCACCGGCGCTGTTCACCACTCGCATACCCTTTCCGCCACCACCGGCAGAGGCCTTGATCAGGACTGGATAACCGATGGCATCAGCCTGCTGGGCCAGCAGGCCTGCATCCTGGTCCTCGCCGTGATAACCGGGCACCAGGGGTACGCCGGCGGCTTCCATAATTCGCTTGGCCTCGCTCTTGGAACCCATAGCCTGGATGGCAGATACCGGGGGCCCGATAAACACCAGGCCGGCATCCTTACAGGCACGGGCAAACTCGGCGTTCTCCGAAAGAAATCCATAACCGGGATGTATGGCCTGGGCGCCGGTGCGCCGGGCTGCATCCACCAGCCGGTCCACTCGCAGGTAGGACTCCGCCGCAGATGCAGGTCCCAGCAGTACAGCTTCGTCAGCCAGGGCCACGTGACGCGCACTGGCATCGGCCTCCGAGTACACCGCTACTGTGGAAACACCCATGCGGCGCGCCGTGTGAATAATCCGGCAGGCAATTTCGCCACGGTTGGCAATTAAAATCTTATCGAACATTTTCAGCTCCAGCCGACCCTTGGGCTCTACATCCTGAACACGCCGAAACGCGTGGATTTAATGGGCGCATTCAGCGCTGCGGAAATGGACAGGCCCAACACGGTCCGGGTATCCGCCGGATCAATGATGCCGTCGTCCCACATCCGGGCACTGGCGTAATAGGGGTTACCCTGGGTTTCGTATTGATCCTGAACCGGTTGCTTGAACGCCTGCTCGTCCTCGGCGCTCCAGCTTTCACCCCGTGCTTCCATGTTGTCCCGCTTCACCTGGGCCAGGACATTGGCGGCCTGTTCACCACCCATCACGGAAATCCTGGAATTCGGCCAACTCCACATCATTCGCGGACTGTATGCACGGCCACACATGCCGTAGTTTCCAGCACCAAAACTACCACCAATAATCACCGTAAACTTGGGCACGCTGGAACTGGCCACCGCGGTCACCATCTTGGCTCCGTCCTTGGCAATGCCCCCAGACTCATACTTTCGGCCCACCATAAAGCCAGTGATGTTCTGCAGGAAAACAAGGGGTATTCCCCGTTGACTGCACAACTCGATGAAGTGGGCGCCCTTGAGCGCAGACTCGGAAAACAGGATGCCGTTGTTGGCGACGATGCCCACCGGGTAGCCAAATATATGAGCGAATCCACAGACCAGTGTGTTGCCGTAAAGCTGTTTGAATTCATCGAATTCACTGCCGTCAACAATCCGGGAAATGATCTCTCTGACATCAAAGGGCTTGCGTGAATCACGCGGCACGATGCCGTAGATATCATCCACCGGATACAGGGGATCACGGCTTTCGCGCATGGCCAGTTGAGGCTGCTTGACCCGGTTGAGATTAGAAACGCAGCGACGGGCCATACCCAGTGCATGGGTGTCATTCTGCGCGTAGTAGTCGGTTACCCCGGAAGTGCGTGAATGCACATCGGCACCGCCCAGGTCCTCGGCGCTGACCACCTCGCCGGTTGCCGCTTTCACCAGCGGCGGACCACCCAGGAAGATGGTTCCCTGGTTGCGTACGATGATGCTCTCGTCAGACATTGCCGGAACATAGGCGCCGCCTGCGGTACACGAACCCATCACCACGGCAATCTGGGGAATGCCCTCGGCAGACATGTTGGCCTGGTTGTAAAAAATGCGTCCGAAGTGATCCCGGTCCGGAAACACCTCGTCCTGCATGGGCAGAAATGCGCCGCCGGAGTCCACCAGGTAAATACAGGGAAGATTATTCTCCCGGGCAATTTCCTGGGCCCGCAAATGCTTCTTTACCGTGGCGGGATAATAAGTGCCGCCTTTGACCGTGGCGTCATTGGCCACCACCATGCATTCCTGGCCATCAATCCTGCCTATGCCGGTGATGATCCCCGCCGATGAAATTCCACCGCCATACATGTCGTAGGCGGCGAACTGGCCGATCTCAAGAAACGCAGAACCCATATCCAGCAGGGTGCGAATTCGATCCCGGGGCAGCAATTTACCCCTGGACAGATGCTTGTCCCTTGCACGTTCGCCACCACCGAGTTTTATCACCGCGGCCCGCTCGCGCAGTTCCCGGACCAGGGACTCCATCGCCTCGCGGTTCTCGGCAAACTCACCGGAACGCTTGTCGATACCTGATTTCAATACCGTCATACCTGACTCCCAAGCCAGCCCCGAAGAGGCACTAGATCGATTCCTGGAATAGTTCGCGTCCGATCAGCATCCGACGCACCTCGCTGGTGCCGGCACCAATTTCATAAAGCTTTGCATCGCGCAGCAGACGGCCTGCGGGATAATCATTGATGTATCCGTTTCCACCCAGGATCTGGATCGCATCCAGGGCCATCAGGGTCGCCTTCTCTGCCGAGTAAAGGATCACACCGGCGGCGTCCTTGCGAGCTGATTGACCACGATCACACGCGGCTGCTACCGCATACACGTATGCCCTGCAGGCATTCATGGTGGTGTACATGTCCGCCAGCTTGCCCTGGATCAACTGGAACTGGCCGATAGATTTATTGAACTGCTTGCGCTCGTGCACATACGGAACAACCAGGTCCATGCAAGCCTGCATGATTCCCAGGGGGCCACCCGAAAGCACCACCCTCTCGTAGTCCAGCCCACTCATCAGAACGCCGACGCCGTTATTCAGGGTCCCCAGGATGTTCGCCACAGGCACTTCACAATCCTCGAACACCAGTTCGCAGGTCTGCGATGAACGCATGCCCAGCTTGTCGAGCTTCTGTGCGGTGGAGAAACCCTTGAACCCGCGCTCAATAATAAACGCCGTGATGCCACGGGAATTCGCCTCGGGGTCGGTCTTCGCATAGACCACCAGGGTCTCGGCTTCCGGGCCATTGGTGATCCACATCTTGGTGCCATTGAGAATGTAATGGTCACCCTTGAGTTCCGCCTTCAGACGCATACTCACCACGTCAGAACCGGCTCCAGCCTCACTCATGGCCAGGGCTCCAACATGCTCACCCGAACACAAGGGAGGAAGGTAGCGAGCCTTCTGGGCCGGCGTGCCGTGACGGGCAATCTGGTTAATACACAGATTCGAGTGCGCGCCGTAAGACAAGCCTACACCTGCCGAGGCACGGGAGATTTCTTCCATGGCCACCACATGCGCAAGGTAGCCCAATCCGGTGCCACCGAATTCCTCATCCACCGTCATACCCAGCAAACCCATGTCACCCAGTTTTCGCCACAGGTCCTGGGGAAAGCTGTTGCTCTCATCCATCTCGGTGGCCCGAGGTGCAATCTCGCCAGCGGAAAATTCATACACCGTCTGGCGCAACATTTCGATGGTTTCGCCCAGGCCGAAGTCCAGGGTTGGGTAGGCACTGTTGATACTCATGCGTTGTCCTCTTACTCCGCTAATCCACCAGGGATCAGGAATTATTGTCCGGTGAATTATTCGATTTCGTGGCCATGTGCTGCTCGCACAAGGCCTCAATTTCGGCCATATTTTTCAGCGTGGCGTCGATGTCGTCCCGCTTGCTCAACAACACCTGGCGATGCTCACGAATCTTGTCCTGCAGGCGTTTTAGCTGGCGCAACTTGTTACCGGCGATGGGGTCGTACATCTCGATGATTTCACGACAATCATCCAGCGAAAAGCCCAGTCGTTTTCCGCGCAGGGCCAGCCGTAACCGGACCTTGTCTCGCTCGCCGTAGACTCTCACCGTTCCCTTGCGCTGGGGACTCAGTATGCCCTTGTCCTCGTAAAACCGCAGGGTACGAGTGGTGACATCAAACTCCTCGGCAAGTTCAGATATGCTGTAGGTTCGATTCAAGGTTCGACTCCGCAAGGAAAACCGGAGGCAAGCCTCCGTCGAGAAACAAAAACCCGGACTGGCATACAGGCCGGATTTGCATTGACCTTTACGTTAACGTCAAGCTAGTATCGGTGTCAATGCACTTTTTAAGTGGAACGGGTTTGTTTGTCCTGGAGACCTCAGATATGACCACCCCGCTATGGCAACCGGATGCCGGGCAACTGGAACAAACCAATATGTCGGCATTCATCCGGCATGTAGAGAGCACCCATGATTTCCCGATAGGTGGCTTTGAAGAGCTGTATCACTGGTCGGTGAATCAATCCGAGGATTTCTGGAATAGCCTCTGGGACTTTACCGATGTGCTGGCGAGCAAGCGGGGCGACAGAATTCTTGAAAATCCCGAGGCCATGCCCGGGGCCCGCTGGTTCCCCGATGCCCGCCTGAATTTCGCCGAAAACCTGCTGCGCCATCGCGGCCCCGAGACCGCCCTGCGGTTTAACGGTGAAAGCCAGGTCCAGCGCAGCATGAGCCGGGATGAGCTGTACACGCACGTCTCCCAGGTAGCCCAGGCAATGCGTGCACTGGGGGTTAAACCCGGCGACCGCATCGCTGCCTATCTTCCGAATATGCCAGAGGCAATCATCGCCATGCTGGCCAGCTCCAGCATCGGAGCGATCTTTTCATCCTGCTCACCAGACTTCGGCTTGCGCGGCGTTATTGATCGCTTCGGCCAGATAGAACCCAAGGTGCTGTTCGTCGCCGATGGCTATTTTTACAACGGTAAGTGGTTCGACTCCCTGGCCGTGGCCCGGGAAATGCTGCAGCAATTACCCAGCGTTAAACAGGTCGTTGTCGCCCAGTACGCGGGCGAGGAAAACGGCAAGGCGCAGCAAATTCCCGGCGCCTTGAGTTGGCAGGAATTCACTGGTGACCACACGCCAAAAGAAATCGAATTCGAACAACTGCCCTTCGATCATCCGCTGTACATCATGTATTCCTCTGGCACGACAGGCGCGCCCAAGTGCATCGTCCACGGCGCTGGCGGCACCTTGCTGCAACATCTGAAAGAACATCGCCTGCACGCAAACATCAAACCAGGCGACAAGTTTTTCTACTTCACGACCTGTGGCTGGATGATGTGGAACTGGTTGGTAACCGGACTGGCCAGCGGCGCCGAATTACTGCTTTACGATGGCTCTCCTTTCCATCCCGACGGCAACACCCTGTTCGACTACGCCCAAAGTTCCCAGATGAACGTCTTCGGCACCTCGGCCAAGTTTATTGAAGCGCTCAACAAGGCCGGTCTTGCTCCAGCCCGAACCCACGACCTGGGCAGTCTTCGCACCATGCTCTCCACCGGCTCTCCCCTGGTACCCGAAGGCTTCGACTTCGTATACCAAAATATCAAGCAGGACCTGTGCCTGTCCTCCATCGCCGGCGGCACCGACATCATTTCCTGTTTCGCACTGGGCAACCCCAACCTGCCGGTGTGGCGAGGTGAACTGCAGTGCCGGGGCCTGGGCATGAAAGTCGAGGTATATAACGAGGACGGTCACCCGGTCACCGAACAACGTGGTGAGCTGGTTTGCAGTGCCCCCTTCCCTTCCATGCCGGTGGGGTTCTGGAACGACCCGGATGGCAGCCGTTATCACGCGGCCTATTTCGAACACTTCCCGAATGTCTGGTACCACGGCGATTTCGTGGAACTGACACGCCACCATGGAATGGTTTTCTACGGCCGTTCCGATGCCACATTAAACCCGGGGGGCGTGCGCATAGGCACGGCGGAGATCTATCGCCAGGTCGAGCAAATGGATGAGGTCCTGGAAAGCCTGGTTATCGGACAGGACTGGCAGGACGATGTCAGGGTCGTATTGTTTGTCCGCCTCAGAGATGGCGTTGAACTGGATGAGGCCCTGCAGAACAGCATTCGGCTGCGGATTCGCCAGAACACCACACCCCGGCACGTGCCGGCGAAAATCGTTGCCGTGGCGGATATCCCCCGCACCAAGAGCGGCAAGATTGTGGAACTGGCCGTACGCAACGTGGTGCACGGCCGTCCCATCAAGAATCGCGAGGCACTGGCAAACCCGGATGCCCTGGAGCTATACAAGAACCTGCCCGAGCTAGACAGCTAGGGCAGTTTCCCCGGTGTCTAGCCGGCCACCGCCGCCAGGGATGCCAGCAGGCGATCGACTTCTTCTGCGGTGTTGTACATGGAGAAACCCGTGCGCAACAAACCACCCTGGTCATCCAGGCCAAGGGTCGACACCACCTTGTGAGCGTAGAAATGCCCGTCCCAAACCAGGTGTCCGGACTTGGCCAACTCCGCTGCAAGTTTGTCAGCGGTGACCCCTTCCATAGTGATGGAGATCGTCGGGGATCGTTTCACCGACGAGAAGTCAGGTCCCCATGTTTTAACGCCAGGAATTGAGGCCAGCCCGTTCCAGTAACGCACGGCGACTTCCCTCTCGTAGGCGGCGATATCATTCTTGGCTGACTGGATGCGTGCCCGCAGGGTGTCGCCACTGCCCAGATCCGCCACGTATTCCACCGCAGCCGTGACACCTGCAATCGCTGCATGATTCAGGGTGCCGGTCTCTATACGCCAGGGCGCCGCTGCCTCGGCAGTGCACAACCTGTCAGTTTCCAGTTCATCAAGGAGACCGGGCCGGGAATACAGGATGCCTACATGGGGGCCATAGAATTTATAGGCGGAACACAGCAGGAAATCACACTCCAGGGCCTGCACGTCCAGCGGGAAATGAGGCGCGTAATGGACCGCATCCAGCACCAGCCAGGCACCCACTTTCCGGGACAGGCTGCGGGCCAGGGCAATCTCTTCCAGGCTGACCGTTCCCAGGGCATTGGAGGCCATACCCATAGCCACCACCCGGGTACGCTCGCTTATCTTGGCTGCCAGGTCGTCACGATCCAGGGTTCCACCGGCGGTCATCCGGACTTCCTTGACGATGATTCCGCGCTCGCGCAGGTTCAGCCAGGGACCGCGGTTTGCCTCGTGATCCAGCTCAGTGATGACGATCTCGTCGCCGGGTGACATCTTGCGCACCAGGGCGTGGCTCAAGGCGAAATTCAAGGTAGTCATGTTGGCGCCGAAAGAGACCTGGCCTGCGGACTCCGCACCCAGGAATGCCGCCATGGTTTCCCGTGCATGGTCCATGACCACGTCTGTCTCACTGGAAGTAATGAACGCGCCATGAGTATTGGCGTTGCAACGACTGTAATAATCGCTGACCGCATCAATCACTCGCTGGGGAACCTGGGTACCACCGGGTCCATCCAGGTACGACAGGGGAATTCCGTTCAGTTCACGGGCCAGGGCGGGAAAATCGCCGCGGCAGGCCATGGCTTCCTTCGAGGTATACGACATGTTCAACAGTCCTTTTCGGGTTGTTTCACAAGGGGGCATTCCCCCAGGTTCGGGCCCGCTGGAACAGTGTCCGGCAGACCCGGTGATGCTATCAGAACAAGCCCTCCAGAGGGGACCTCAGTAACCGGCTGCCTGGCCATCCTTGCGTGATTCAGACGCGCCGATGTAGACCCCTGATTCCGGGTCTTTGGCGATAGCCTGGTAACCACCGTAGCCGCCTCCGGCCTTACTCAAGGTGTGCCCGCGGCGCTCCAGTTCCTGCCAGGTTTCCTGGCTGAATCCGCTTTCCATACGCAGCACGCCGCCATTAGCCAGGCTGCCACCGGTTGGCTCGCTGGACCCGTCATGACGAATCCTCGGGGCGTCGCCGGCTTGCTGCAAATTCATTCCAAAATCGATGATATTGACCAGCACTTGCGCGTGACCCTGGGGCTGCATGGCGCCGCCCATTACGCCGAAACTCAGCCAGGGCTTCCCATCCCGGGTAACAAACGCCGGAATGATCGTATGAAATGGGCGTTTACCCGGTGCAAAAACATTCGGATGACCTTTTTCCAGACTGAATAGTTCACCACGATTTTGCAGGATGAACCCCAGCCCGGGAGGCGTCATGCCCGACCCCATGCCGCTGTAGTTACTCTGGATCAGAGACACCATGTTGCCCTGGGCATCCGCGACAGTCAGGTAAATCGTGTCCCCCGACTCAAGGGCCTGGGGATCGCCGTGAGTCGCTGTCCTGGCCGCTTTCTTCAGGTCGATCAGAGCGCGGCGTTGCTTCGCGTACTCATCTGAAAGCAGTGCCTCCACCGGGGTCTTGTAGAAATCCGGATCGGCATAAAACCTGGCCCGGTCCTCGAAGGCCAGCTTCTTCGCCTCGACAAGCATGTGCAGATAATCGGCGCTGCCAAACCCGGCAGCGGCAAGGTCAAATCCCTCGAGTATTTTCAGGATTTGTAGCGCAGCAATTCCCTGGCCGTTGGGCGGCAACTCCCAAACCTGGTAGCCACGGTAGTCCACCGAGACCGGCTCCACCCACTCCGAGTGATGGGCCGCCAGGTCCTCGTAGGAAAGGAACCCACCCTGCTTCTTCATGTACTCGGCGATCACCCGGGCGATCTCTCCCCGGTAAAAGACATCCGGACCCTCGGCCGCAAGCCGCTCGTAGGTACTGGCCAACTGGGGATTACGAAAGACCTCGCCCTTGCGGGGCGCATGACCCTTGGGCATGAACACCGGTGCAAACCCTTCAAATTCTGACAAGGCCTGGGCGTTGCGCTCCCAGTAATACGCAATGACCTCGCTGACCGGGAAGCCTTCCCGGGCATATTTGATGGCCGGAGCCAGGACCTGCTTCATAGGCAGCTTGCCCAGCTTCTCGTGCAAGGTGAACCAGCCATCCACGGCGCCGGGTACCGAAACTGGCAAGGCGCCTCTTTCGGGAATTACTGTCATGCCCCGTTCGAGAAAGTACTCCAGGCCAAGCCCGCGGGGTGAACGGCCGCTGCCATTCAAGCCCAGTAATTTCCCCTGCTCGGCATCCCAGACGATGGCAAACAAGTCACCACCAATGCCACTTCCGGTGGGCTCCATCAGCCCCAGGGTGGCATTAGCGGCGATCGCTGCATCCACCGCACTACCGCCCGCTTTAAGGATATCCAGCGCCACCTGGGTCGCCAGGGGCTGGCTGGTGGCGGCCATGGCATGGGGGGCATACACCTCTGAACGAGATGAATACGGGTCGTTGCCCAATCGATCGAATCCGTCTGCCATGTTGCTCACCCCTGTTATCAGCAAAGCCGCTAAACCGGCTCCTCGCCACATATTCATTCCTGTCCCCTCGTCAAATTCCCTTGAAGGTCGCGAAACCGTCAAGTGGCTCGCGGTCCGCCGTGAAGCTGTTTATCGGGTGCTGGGTATCGGCATACCCCACTGCCATGCCGCAAAACAGGATTTGCTCATCGGGAATACCCAACTCCTCTCGCACCAGTTCATGCCAGGATGCCCAGGATTCCTGGGCGCAGGTATCCAGGCCGGACTCCCTGGCCAGCAACATGAAGTTCTGCATAAACATACCCACGTCCGCCCATTGGCCCTGTTGCATGTCCCTGTCCAGGGTAAAAAACAAGCCTATTGGCGCGCCGAAGAATTCCCAGTTCCTGGCGAACTGACGCAGCCGGCCCTCCCTGTCCTCCCGACCAATTCCGATGGCGGCGTACATGTCTTCGCCCAGTTTGAAGCGTCTTGCCCGGTACGGGTCCTGGAGTTTCGGAGGATAAACATGGTATTCGGGATGCTTGCCCATGGGATTCAGTGGCAGTTGCTCGGCAACCCTGCGCACCAGTTTGTCGCGAACCTCGCCACCTGCCACATACACGTGCCAGGGCTGGAGATTACCGCCGGTGGGCGCGCGACTGGCCGTTTCCAGCATCGTCTCAAGCAATTTCTTCGGAACAGGCTTGTCCAGAAAGGCACGCACGCTGCGTCTGGACAGGATGGCATCGCTGACATTCATTACTCGGACTACCTCTGCAATGGGCAATTCTTTAGACTACAGGGAATCCATTCTTGTCCATGAACCTCGGACATACAACCGCGGGAAATGCCCACACGGGAATACCAACATGACAGACAAAATCGCCGGTGCCTACAGCGCACATTTTCAGACCATTTTGACTCAGACCGAATCTGCGTTAACAGCGACCGGGCACCAGGCCTGCGTGATCGCAGCCGGATCAGCCCACGGCATGTTCCTGGACGACATGGACTACCCGTTCAAGACCAACCCGCACTTCCAGCGCTGGATCCCGGTATCCGATGCCGCGCACTCTGCACTGGTTATCGAAATCGGCAAAACGCCTCGCCTGCTTCACTATCGTCCCGATGATTACTGGCACAAGGCGCCTGAGGCACCCACCGGATTCTGGGTTGATCACTTCGACATCGTCTCGATCAGCGATCTCGACAACATGCGCGATGCCTTGCCCGCGGGGGCTGCAGGGGCTGCGTTGATTGCCGAGAAGCAAGATCAATTCAAGGATTGGGGGTTGGGCGTACAAAATCCGGAAGGCCTGTTAAATCAACTGCATTTTCACCGGGCCTGGAAAACCGACTATGAAATCGCCTGTATGGAGGTCGCCACCGTAAAGGGCGTCAAGGCACACCGGGCCGCACTGAACGCCTACAAGCAGGGCGCATCCGAATATGAAATTCACCAGGCGTACTTGTTGGCAGCAGGCCATGTTGAACCCGAACTGCCTTATGGAAACATTATTGCGTACGGAGAAAATGCGGCGGTGTTGCATTACACCCACCTGCCACGGCAACGCCCGAAGAGCCTTCCCCTTTCGTTCCTGATCGACGCCGGCGCCACCCATAATGGTTATGCCAGCGACATCACCCGCACCTATACCGCACACGACGGCGAGTTCGGAGAGATGATCGAGGCCATGGACAGCGCCCAGCGTCGCCTGTGCGAGACGATCAAGCCCGGAGTGAATTTTGCGGACCTGCACCTCCAGGCACATGCAGAGGTCGCCACCATGTTGAACCAATTCAAAATCGTGAAATGCTCCGCAGACGCGGCACTTGAGTCAGGCATAACCCGGACGTTCCTGCCCCATGGACTGGGACACCTACTGGGACTCCAGGTGCATGACATGGGTGGGCTGCAGGCCGTACCCGAGGGCGGCATGATAGAGCGCCCGGAGGGCCATCCCTACCTGCGCCTGACCCGAACACTGGAGGCCGGATGGGTAACCACGGTTGAACCAGGGCTATATTTCATTCCCAGTCTTCTGGAAAAGCTCGCCAAGACCCCTGCTGGCTCAGATGTGAACTGGGACAAGGTGGAAAGCCTGAAGCCCTTCGGCGGCATCCGGATCGAAGACAATGTGCTCGTCACCGAGAATGGCCAGCGGAATCTGACTCGAGAGGAAGAGGCTAGAACAGCCTGATCCAGCTCAAGCTTTCAGGAACAGCAGAAACGAAAAAGGCCGGGGAAACCCGGCCTCTTTCATTTGGCTTACGCTGAAGTGGCTTATTCGGCCTTTTCAGGAGCCTTTTCAACCAGCTGGACGATTGCCATGGGAGCATTATCGCCCGCACGCATGCCCATTTTCAGGATACGCACATAACCACCGGGACGGGTCTTGTTACGAGGACCCAGGTCGGTGAACAACTTGCCAACCACTTCCTTGTCACGCAGCCGATCAAAGGCCAGGCGGCGATGGGCCACGCTGTCTTCCTTGGCGATGGTGATCAGGGGTTCCACTACCCGACGAAGTTCCTTCGCCTTGGGCACGGTGGTCTTAATGGTCTCATGCTTCAGCAGCGATGCGGCCATGTTGCGGAACATCGCGTGACGATGTGAGCTGTTACGGCCTAATTGGCGTCCAGATTTTCTGTGGCGCATGACTCTATATTCCTAAAATAATATTGCGGTGGCTCAGGCGACAGCTCTAGTCGTCCTGGCGAAGTGAGGCCGGCGGCCAGTTCTCAAGGATCATTCCAAGAGCAAGACCGTGTGCATCCAGCACTTCCTTGATTTCAGTCAACGACTTCTTACCCAGATTCGGGGTACGCAGCAGTTCAACTTCGGTACGCTGCACGAGATCGCCAATGTAGTTAATGCTCTCAGCCTTCAGGCAGTTAGCAGACCGCACGGTGAGCTCAAGCTCGTCAACCGGGCGCAACAGCACTGGATCAACCTGAGACTCTTCAGCACCGGCTTCGCCATCGTCCTGACCCTGCAGGTCGACGAATACGCTCAGCTGATCCTTAAGAATGCTACCCGCACGACGAATGGCATCTTCAGCATCAATCGTACCGTTGGTCTCGATGTCGATGATCAACTTGTCCAGGTCAGTACGCTGTTCCACACGAGCGGCTTCAACGTTGTAGCTCACACGACGGACCGGGCTGAAAGAAGCATCCAGCTGCAGTACACCAATCGGACGAGTTGCCTCATCAAAGGAGTTCTGACGTGAAGCCGGGCGGTAGCCACGACCACGCTGGACCTTCAGGCGCATGTTCAATTCGCCAGCCTTTGTCAGGTGTGCAATGACCAACTCGGGGTTGACCACTTCAACGTCCTGGGGGCACTGGATGTCAGCCGCAGTAACCACACCCGGTCCTTTTTTGGACAGGGTCAGTTCCACTTCATCACGACCATGGACCTTGATAGCCAACAGCTTCAGATTCAGAAGCATGTCAACCACGTCCTCCTGGACGCCTTCGATGGTGGTGTACTCATGGAGCACGCCTTCAATCTCGGCCTCTACCACGGCAGCACCGGGCATTGAGGACAGCAGGATACGGCGCAGGGCATTGCCCAGCGTGTGTCCAAAACCGCGCTCAAATGGCTCAATGATTACCTTGGCCTTTTGATCCGTGTCCGGCTGAACCTTAACAACACGGGGCTTCAGAAATTCGCTAACTGATTCGTGCATGTCTTGCACCTTCTAAGCGTTACTTGGAGTACAACTCGACCACGAGATTCTCATTGATATCAGGGAGAATCTCTTGACGATCGGGCAGGGCCTTCATCACACCAGACAGTTTCTTCTCGTCAACCTGGACCCACTCGGGCAGACCAACTTGCGTAGCCATCTGAAGTGCGCTTTGGATGCGCTGCTGCTTCTTTGCTTTCTCGCGGATAGCAATAATGTCACCCGCTGAAACCTGGAAAGACGGAATGTTCACGACCTGCTCGTTCACCACGATACCCTTGTGGCTGACCAGCTGACGGGCTTCTGCACGAGTTACGGCAAAGCCCATACGGTAGACAACATTGTCCAGACGACCTTCCAGAAGCTTCAACAGGTTTTCACCGGTCGAGCCTTTCTTGAGGGCCGCCTTCTTATAGTAGTTGCGGAACTGACGCTCAAGCACGCCGTACATACGACGGAGCTTTTGCTTCTCACGCAGCTGCAGACCGTAGTCTGACATGCGAGCACGACGTGCACCGGCTGTTCCGCCAGGCGTGACTTCCAGTTTGCACTTGGAATCGAGAGAGCGCGCACCGCTCTTCAGGAACAGATCAGTACCCTCGCGACGCGAGAGTTTGCACTTTGGTCCCAGATATCTAGCCATTCTGCAGTACCTCTACACGCGACGCTTTTTAGGCGGGCGGCAACCGTTATGCGGGATAGGAGTCACGTCTTCAATCTGGCTTACGCGAAAACCTACAGCGTTCAGTGCACGTACAGAGCTTTCACGGCCCGGGCCGGGGCCCTTCACGCGCACTTCAACATTCTTAACACCGAATTCAGCGGCAGCACGGCCGGCCTTTTCGGCGGCAACCTGGGCTGCAAAGGGCGTGCTCTTACGAGAGCCGCGGAAACCGCAGCCACCGGAGGTCGCCCACGACAGGGCATTACCCTGACGATCGGTGATCGTAATAATTGTGTTGTTAAAAGACGCGTGTACGTGCGCAATTGCGTCCGTAACGTGTTTCTTAACCTTTTTCTTAGTCTTTGGCTGTGCCATATATCCAGTCCCGCGCTTTAGCGCTAAACGTTGAGCTAATTCTTGTTGATCGGACTACTTGCGAATCGGACGACGCGGGCCCTTACGGGTCCGTGCATTAGTCCGGGTACGCTGACCACGCAGGGGAAGACCCCGACGATGGCGAATGCCACGGTAGCAACCCAGGTCCATCAAACGCTTGATGTTCATGGAGTTTTCGCGACGGAGGTCACCCTCTACCACGATTTTGGCAACTGCCGAACGCAGTGATTCAACTTCAGGTTCGGACAAGTCCTTCACCTTCACATCTGGCGCAATCCCAGCTGCCTCGCAGACCTTGGCAGAAGTATTCCGGCCAATGCCAAAAATCGAGGTCAAGGCGATCACGATGTGTTTATGAGTGGGGATGTTTATCCCTGCAATACGGGCCATCTAAGCCGTCTCCTGAGTAGGCCGCGAAAAGCCGGCCATTTTAACTGATTCGTCTGGTAAAACCAAATCTAACGACAGGGATTAACCCTGGCGTTGCTTGTGACGTGCATCTGAACAAATCACCCGAACCACACCTTTGCGGCGGACGACCTTGCAGTTGCGACACATTTTCTTAACTGATGCTCTAACTTTCATTGCTCTTGCTCCCGAGCTGGCGGACCGACCTTATCGAACCTGGCCAGGTCTGCCCATACCTTTAAGATTAGCTTTCTTCAGCATTCCATCGTACTGATGGGACATCATATGAGCCTGCATTTGGGCCATGAAATCCATCACTACAACAACCATGATCAGCAAGGAGGTGCCACCGAAATAGAACGGTACCTTCAGGTACAAGATCATGAATTCCGGCAACAGACACACTGATGTCACGTAAATACCACCCCAGAAGGTCATCCTGGTCAGTACCTTGTCAATGTACTCGGCCGTCTGCTGGCCGGGACGAATACCCGGGATAAAGGCACCCGAGCGTTTCAGATTGTCTGCAGTTTCCCGCGAATTGAACACCAAGGCGGTGTAGAAGAAGCAGAAAAACAGGATCATGCCGGCGTACAACATGATGTAAACAGGCTGTCCCGGGCCGAGGCTCGCGGCAATGTCCTGGAGCCAGCCAAAACCGGCGCTGGTTCCGAACCACTGGGCGATGGTCGCCGGGAACAGAATGATACTGGAGGCAAAAATCGGAGGAATAACACCCGACATATTCAGCTTGAACGGCAGGTGGCTGCTTTGGGCAGCAAACATCTTCCGTCCCTGCTGACGCTTGGCGTAGTTCACCGGGATGCGACGTTGGCCGCGTTCCACGAAGACTACAAAAGCGGTAACCGCCAGAATCAGGATAATCAGGACCAGCGCCATGGCGGGGTTCATTTCACCGGTAGTTACCAGTTCAAGTGTTCCACCAATTGCTGCCGGCATACCAGCCACGATGCTCGACAGAATGATCATCGAGATACCGTTACCAATGCCACGTTCAGTAATCTGCTCACCCAGCCACATCAGGAAAACCGTACCTGTCACAAGCGTGACGGCCGCGGTAAACACAAAATGCGGACCCGGGTTAATCACAACACCCTGGTTCTGCAAGGCCATTGCAGCACCCAGTGACTGGAACGAAGCCAGCAGCACGGTGCCGTAACGGGTGTACTGGGTAATCTTGCGACGACCAGCTTCACCTTCTTTCTTCATCGCCTGCAGAGTAGGCAGAACATGCCCGGCCATCTGGATAATAATCGAGGCCGAAATATAAGGCATGATGCCCAGGGCAAAAATACTCAGACGAGACAGCGCGCCACCAGAGAACATGTTGAACATGCTCAGGATAGTTCCTTCCTGCTGCTCGAACATGCGAGCAAGGGCCATCGGATCGATACCGGGAACCGGAATAAAAGTTCCGATACGGTAGACGATCAGGGCACCGATCAGGAAGAACAGACGATGACGGAGCTCGGTAAAACGGCCCGTCTCCCCTGTTGTCATCCCTGTTGCTGAACCTTTAGCCACTATAACGCGCCTCTATTGAGATCTACTGCAGTCTTTATTCTGCGATTGTGCCGCCGGCTGCTTCAATAGCAGCACGTGCACCCGCGGTAACCTTGATGCCAGTCAACTTCACGGCCGACTGCAATTCACCAGAGGCAATAATTTTAACTTGCTTTGCGAAATGAGGGATCACACCCACAGCCTTCAGGCTATCAAGGGTAATCTCGCCACCTTCAACCTTGGTCAGCTCGTGCAAACGAACTTCCACGGAATACTTGGCAATACGTGACTTGAAGCCAACTTTCGGCAGACGACGCTGCAGGGGCATCTGGCCACCTTCAAAGCCGACCTTGTGGAAACCACCCGAACGAGCTTTCTGACCCTTTACGCCACGACCCGCGGTTTTACCCTGGCCGGCAGAATGGCCACGACCCAGTCGCTTGCCTTCTTTCTTGCTGCCCTCACCGGGCTTCAATGTATTCAGTCGCATCTTAAGCGTCCTCAACCTTCAACAGGTATGAAACCTTGTTGATCATTCCGCGGTTCTCAGGCGTATCCAATACCTCAACGGTATGTCTAATGCGCCTCAGACCCAGACCGGCAATACAGGCCCTGTGGGCCGGCAGTCTGCCACTCTTGCTCTTTACCAGAGTTACCTTAACGGTATTAGGTTTTGCCTTGGCCATGATTTACCCCAGGATCTCTTCTACAGTCTTGCCACGCTTGGCCGCAATGGCCTTCGGCGACTTCATAGCAGCCAAACCCTCTACGGTCGCACGCACGACGTTAATCGGGTTGCGCGACCCATAGCTCTTGGCGAGCACATTACGTATGCCAGCTGCTTCGAATACAGCACGCATGGCACCACCAGCAATAATGCCGGTACCGTCAGAGGCAGGCTGCATGTAAACCTTGGTGGCGCCGTGGCGGCCAATGGTTACGAAGTGCAGGGTATCGCCTTTAAGGCTGATGGCACGCATGTTCTTGCGCGCGGCCTGCATAGCCTTCTGAATAGCAATCGGCACTTCACGGGCCTTACCGTAACCGAAGCCAACACGACCGTTGCCATCACCAACCACGGTCAGTGCGGTGAAGCCAAACTGACGGCCACCTTTGACCACCTTGGCGACACGATTAACGGTAACCAGTTTCTCAACCAGTTCTTCGGTGTCTGCAGATTTCTGAACTCTTGCCATGACTTATCGTCTCTTAAATTGGTTCGCTTAAAATTCGAGGCCGGCTTCACGTGCTGCATCGGCGAGAGCCTTGACGCGACCGTGATACTTAAAGCCGGAACGATCGAATGCCACCTTGGTCACGCCTGCTTCCTTAGCGCGCTCAGCGATGAGCTTGCCAACAACAGCAGCTGCGGCAACATTACCTGTACCGGTCAGCTCTTTACGCACGTCTTCCTGCAAAGTGGAAACGCTGGCCAGAACCTTGTCCCCATTGGGGTCAATGACCTGGGCGTAAATGTGCCTCGGTGTACGGTGCACACTCAGTCGGTTAAACCGCAGTTCGCGAATCTTGGCACGCGTTTTCTTAGCGCGACGCAAGCGACTCGTTTTCTTGTCCATCCGAGACGTCCTCTCGATACTCGTACTGCGACTCGTCCAGCCGCAAATACCTGTTGATTTACGATCCGATCCGTTATCCAGGGGATAACCAACCGGTTAAACGCCGAAGCGTTCTTACTTCTTCTTGGCTTCTTTGATGACTACGTGTTCATCAGCGTAACGCACGCCCTTGCCCTTATAGGGTTCCGGCGGACGGTAAGCACGAATCTCTGCTGCCACCTGACCAACACGCTGCTTGTCGTTACCCTTAACCAAAACCTCGGTCTGCGTAGGCGTCTCAATAGTGATGCCCTCAGGAACCGCATAGTTAACGGGATGCGAAAAGCCCAGCGTCAGATTAAGTACGTTGCCCTGTGCGGCAGCGCGATAACCAACGCCGACCAGCTGCAGCTTGCGCTCGAAACCCTCAGCAACACCGATGGCCATATTGGCCAACAGCGCACGGGTGGTTCCAGCCATGGCGACCAACGGACGATCATCACGGGCAGTCTTAATCAACAATTCCTGTCCTTCCTGTGCAACTGAAATATCAGCCTGCAAATCCAGGGACAAAGAACCTTTAGGACCCTTCAGGGTCACGGTGTTTCCGGACTGGGAGAAATCTACTCCCTTGGCCAGAACTACCGGCATTTTTGCTACTCTTGACATGGTCTCAACCTGTCCAATAATTCAGTTACAAACGTGTCCGGTTAGGACACGATGCAGAGCACTTCGCCACCTTCACCAAGTTCACGGGCCTTGCGATCGCTCATTACACCTTTAGAGGTGGAAATCACTGCGACGCCAAGTCCACCCTGAACGCGGGGAAGCTCGTCTTTGCCCTTATACAGACGCAAGCCGGGACTGCTACTGCGCTGAAGGCTGGAAATAACCGGCTGTCCTTCGAAGTACTTCAGACGAATCTTAAGAGTCGTCTTACCTTCGTTGGTCTCGGTGGTCACTTCTTCAAGATAACCCTCGTCCTTAAGGACGTTGGCCACTGCCAGCTTCCCTTTGGAGCCGGGCATAGAAACTTCCATCTTGCCAGAACCCTGCGCATTGCGGATTCGAGTCAACATGTCAGCGATAGGATCGGTCATGCTCATTGCAATTACCCGTTAATAGTTACTGTTTACCAACTGGCCTTGCGAAGACCGGGTATCTCACCGCGCATGGTCAACTCGCGCAGCTTGTTTCGGCTCAGACCAAACTTCCGATAGTAGCCGTGAGGCCGACCGGTGATGCTGCAACGATTACGCTGTCTCGCAGGACTGGAATCGCGCGGCAGGCTAGCCAATTTAGTAACAGCAGCCGCACGATCTTCATCGCTAGACTCCATGTTGCTAATAATTGCCTTGAGCTTTTCACGCTTGGCCGCAAATCGAGCCACAAGCTTGGCCCTCTTTACTTCACGCTGAACCATCGATGTTTTAGCCATGAATCTATCTCACTTCTTGAACGGGAAGTTGAAAGCTTCCAGCAATGCACGACCTTCACGATCGTCCTTTGCATTAGTGGTAATCGTAATATCCATTCCGCGGATCGCGTCGATCTTGTCGTAATCCACTTCAGGGAAGATGATCTGTTCTTTCACGCCCATGCTGTAGTTGCCACGACCGTCAAATGATTTCGGGCTCAGGCCACGGAAGTCACGGATACGCGGAATCGCTATTCCCACCAGGCGATCAAGGAACTCATACATGCGTTCGCGACGCAGGGTTACCTTGCAACCGATAGGGTAGCCGTCGCGGATCTTGAAGCTGGCGACTGACTTGCGAGACAGGCAGACCTGGGGCTTCTGACCGCTAATCGCAGTCATGTCGCTTACGGCATGATCCATAATCTTCTTGTCAGCCAGAGCTTCACCAACACCCATGTTAATGGTGATCTTGGTGATCTTCGGCACTTCCATGACGTTTTCCAGGCCAAGTTTTTCCTTGAGCTGGTTCACCACGGTCTCAGTATAATATTGCTGCAGTCTTGCCATCGTAATTCTCGCTTAGACGTCCACGACTTCGCCGTTCGACTTGAAAAAGCGGACTTTTTTGCCGCCCTCAAGCGTCTTGATGCCAACCCGGTCACCCTTCTTGGTGACGGGATTCCAAAGCATCACATTAGAGCCATCCAGGGGCATCTCTTTTTCAATAATGCCGCCCTGCACGCCCGCATTCGGGTTCGCACGCACATGCTTTCGGGCCATATTCACGCCCTCAACCAGAACCTTCCCAAAATCCAGGATGCTGGTAACTGTGCCACGACGGCCCTTATCTTTGCCGGCGACCACGACGACTTCGTCGCCCTTTTTGATCCTATTCATGTTCTTCTCCGCCCTTACAGCACTTCTGGCGCAAGCGATACGATCTTCATGAACTGACCTGTACGCAGTTCACGCGTGACCGGGCCAAAAATACGGGTGCCGATCGGCTCCAGACGGGCATTCAGCAATACTGCTGCGTTTCCGTCAAACCTGATCAGTGAACCGTCGGGACGACGCACACCCTTACGGGTCCGCACCACCACGGCGTTATACACTTCACCCTTCTTTACTTTGCCCCGCGGGATCGCGTCTTTTACGCTCACCTTGATGACGTCTCCAACACCGGCATACCGACGTTTCGAGCCACCCAGCACTTTGATGCACTGAATGCGACGTGCACCGCTGTTATCGGCCGCGTCCAGGACTGTCTGCATCTGAATCATGGTTGCACTTCCGTACCGCTAATCCATACCACTCCCGAAGGAGCATTAATTATTCGCCTGAGGTTTCCAAAACCTGGACCACGGTCCAAGATTTACGTTTGGAAATCGGACGACACTCGGAAATCTCCACCAGGTCACCTTCGCGGCACTCATTGGCCTCGTCGTGAACCATATACTTGGTGGTTCGGCGAATATACTTGCCGTAAACCGGGTGCTTCTCTTTACGCTCCACGGCTACCGTAATTGACTTGTCCGCCTTGTTACTCACAACACGGCCAGTCACGTTACGGGTTTTGTTTTCGCCAGTTTCCACAGCTTTTACCTTTTCGCTCTCGCTCATGACTGTTCACCCGCCTGCTTTTCAACTTCACGGATCACAGTCTTCACGCGCGCAATGCTCTTACGCACCTTGTTAAACTGATCGGGACGCGCCAGCTGGCCAGTCGCTTGCTGCATACGCAGGCTGAACTGCTCTTTACGCAGGTTCAAAAGCTCTTCCTGCAGCTCGGCACGAGACTTCTGTCTCAGATCACTCGCCTTCATCACATCACCTGACGGGTAACAAACGTTGTGGCAATCGGCAGTTTCGCTGCGGCCAGGCGGAACGCCTCGCGCGCAATAACTTCCGATACACCTTCCATTTCGTAAAGCACGCGACCTGGCTGAATCTGGGCCACCCAATATTCCACGTTACCTTTACCTTTACCCTGACGTACTTCCAGGGGCTTGGTGGTAATGGGCTTATCGGGGAAAATCCGAATCCAGATCTTGCCACCACGCTTCACGTGACGGGTCATGGCACGACGAGCCGCTTCGATCTGGCGAGCAGTAAGACGCCCACGACCAACGGCTTTCAGTCCAAACTCACCGAAAGAGACAGAGCCTCCACGGTTAGCAATACCACGATTACGTCCCTTGAACTGTTTGCGGAATTTCGTCCGCTTAGGCTGCATCATGACCGTTACTCCTACTTGCCAGCCTGTTCGGCAGCGGCAGCACCGCTCGTGCTGAGGCTTTCAAAAACCTCACCACGGAACACCCAAACTTTTACACCAATGATTCCGTATGTGGTATTCGCCTCGGCGAATCCATAGTCGATCTCAGCACGGAAAGTGTGCAGAGGAACCCGACCTTCCCGGTACCACTCCGACCTGGCAATTTCGGCGCCGTTCAAACGACCGCCAACCTTGACCTTGATGCCCTCAGCACCGGCACGCATGGTGTTCTGCACCGAGCGCTTCATGGCGCGGCGGAACATCACACGACGCTCCAGCTGCTGGGCCAGACTCTCGGCCACCAACTGGGCATCCAGTTCAGGCTTACGAATCTCTGCAACATTGATGCGCACATCACCCAGGGGCATCTTCAGCAAACGCGACACTTCTGTGCGCAGCTTTTCAATGTCCTCACCCTTCTTGCCGATCACCACACCCGGACGAGCCGTGTGCACAGTGATATGGGCCTTCTTGGCCGGGCGCTCAATCTGAATCCTGCTCACCGAAGCTTCTGCAAGCTTCTTCTTCAGGTATTCGCGAACTACATAATCAGTTTCTACATGACCGGGGAAGGTGCGCTTGTCGGCGTACCATTTCGACGACCAGTCCCGGGTGATTCCCAGGCGGATACCGATTGGATTTACTTTCTGACCCATCGTGGCCTCTCTTACTGGTCCGAAACCAACACGGTGATGTGACTGTTACGCTTGATAATCCGCGCACCGCGACCCTTTGCACGCGCCCGGAAACGGCGCAGCGAGGGTGCTTCATCCACAAAAATCGTGCTTACTTTTAATTCATCAACGTCAGCACCGTGATTGTGTTCTGCGTTGGCAATTGCCGACTCCAGAACCTTCTTCACGATGTGCGCAGCCTTTTTCGGGCTGAACGCCAGCGTCTGCAGCGCACTACCCACACCCTGTCCGCGGACCTGGTCCGCAACGAGGCGGCATTTCTGGGGGGAAATGCGCGCGTATTTCAATTTCGCGGCTACTTCCATGGTTAGTGCTCCTACTTAGACTTCTTGTCAGCCGCGTGACCTTTAAAGGTACGCGTCATGGCAAATTCACCGAGTTTATGTCCTACCATGTTCTCGGAAACCAACACAGGTACGTGCTGGCGACCGTTATGAACAGCAATAGTCAAACCCACCATTTCCGGGGAAACCATTGAACGCCGAGACCAGGTTTTGATCGGGCGGCGATCGTTACTCTCTACAGCGGCCTGCACCTTTTTAATAAGGTGCGAGTCGATGAAAGGACCTTTCTTAACCGAACGAGGCACAGTCTTTCTCCCGCTTACTTCTTGTTACGCCGGCGAACAATAAACGCATCAGTGCGCTTGTTCGAGCGAGTTTTGTAACCCTTAGTGGGCGTACCCCAGGGGCTGACCGGATGACGTCCACCCGAAGTCCTGCCCTCACCACCACCATGCGGGTGATCGATGGGGTTCATGGCCACACCACGAACGGTGGGTCGTACACCGCGCCAACGCTTGGCACCGGCTTTACCCAACTTCTGCAAGTTGTGCTCAATGTTGCCGACTTCACCAACGGTGGCCCGACATTCAATGTGCACCTTACGCATTTCACCTGAACGAAGACGCAAGGTTGCATACGAACCTTCACGGGCAACGATCTGTACCGTGGCACCGGCGCTACGTGCGATCTGACCACCCTTACCGGGCTTCATTTCGATGTTGTGCACCTGGGTACCAACCGGAATGCTGCGCAAAGGCAGGGCATTACCCGGTTTGATCGGGGCTGCACTGCCGGACATCAATTCCATGCCGGAGGCTGCACCGCGCGGGGCCAGGATGTAACGACGTTCGCCGTCTGCATACAGGACCAGGGCCAGGTTGGCGCTACGGTTAGGATCGTATTCGATGCGCTCAATGCGCCCGACGATCCCATCCTTGTCTCTCTTGAAGTCAACGATGCGGTAACGACGCTTGTGACCACCACCCTTATGACGGGTAGTAATACGGCCAGCATTGTTACGACCGCCGGTAGACTTGCGACTAGCCAGCAGCGGACCGTAAGGCTCGCCCTTATGCAGGTCGTCTCGCTTGACCTCGACAACAAACCGGCGTCCGGCTGACGTTGGTTTTGCTTTGTGCAGATATGCCATTTCAGTAGCTCTCTAGTTCCGCTGGTCGCTTATTCGGCGCCCATGAAATCAATATCCTGACCTTCAGCCAGACGAACATAGGCCTTCTTCCAGTCGGAACGCTTACCCTGATGTCCACCAAAACGCTTGCGCTTACCAATCTGGTTCAGTGTCTGAACTTTCTCCACCTTGACTTCGAACATCAGTTCTACAGCCTGGCGAATTTCAGCCTTGGTCGCGTCTTTGCGTACTTTGAAGATAATCTGGTTGCTTTGTTCCGCTGCGGCCGTGCTCTTTTCAGAAACATGGGGGCCGAGCAGGACAGTCATTAATCTTTCCTTGCTCATGCCAATCTCTCCTCAACGCGCTTAACGGCAGCTACGGTAATAAGCACATGCTCAAAACGAGCAAGACTGACCGGATCAACACCAGTTGCCTCGATCACTTCGACGTGAGGCAGGTTGCGCGAAGCCAGGAACAACTTCTCGTCAAAGCCTTCAACGACGATCAGCACGCTCTTCACGCCCAAATCCTTAAGCTTGCCAGCCAACTGCTTGGTCTTCGGCTCATCAACGCCGAATTCCTCAACAACCAGCAAACGCTCCTGGCGAACCAGTTCGGAGAACATCGACTGCATGGCGGCGCGGTACATCTTGCGATTGACCTTCTGGCCATAATCGCGGGGCTGCGCAGCGAAAGCGCGACCACCACCAACCCAGATCGGGCTGCGGATCGTACCAGCTCGTGCACGACCGGTGCCTTTCTGACGCCAGGGCTTGATGCCACCACCGCGAACAGCGGCGCGGTTCTTCTGAGCCTTGGTGCCTGAACGTGCCTGCGCCATATAGGCGGTCACGACCTGGTGAACCAGTGCTTCGTTAAATTCTTTACCAAAGGCGTCTTCAGATACTTCTACCTGGCCTCCGGCACCATGTAACTTGAGGGTCATGGCCATGGGTTAGCTCTCCGACTTCGGCTGGCGGGCCTTCACTGCGGAGCGAATAACCACGCTGCCGCCCTTGGAGCCCGGAACCGCTCCCTTCACCAGAATCAGGCTACGCTCTGCATCGACCCTGACAACCTCGAGGTTCTCAGCGGTGACACGAACGTGACCCATGTGTCCGGCCATCTTCTTGCCCTTGAACACACGACCAGGGGTCTGGTTCTGACCGATAGAACCGGGGGCACGATGGGAAACAGAGTTACCGTGAGTGGCATCCTGCATGGCGAAGTTATGACGCTTCACACCACCCTGGAAGCCCTTACCAATAGAGGTGCCGATCACGTCAACAATCTGACCTGATTCGAACAACTCAACGGTAATAGCACTGCCAACTTCCAGATCTGCGCCTTCTTCGGCAGCCAGGCGGAATTCACGCAAGCCACGACCGGGCTCTGCGTTTGCCTTGGCAAAATGGCCGATCTGCGGCTTGCTCAGACGGGAAGGCTTCACCGCGCCGGAGGTAACCTGTACAGCACGATAACCATCGCACTCTTCGGTTTTCACCTGCGTAACACGGTTAGGTAGAGCCTCGATCACGGTGACCGGGATTGACTCACCGGCGTCCGTAAACACGCGGGTCATACCGCATTTGCGGCCCACTAGACCAATTGCCATCTTTTCTATCCTCGTAACACCACGTCGACTTCGATTGGCCAACGTTGCAACTAAGTTCTCAAACCCGATCTATCAAAAGGTCGCTTTTAACGACCCGGCGCCTGCAAACGCCAAAAATCTGGTCCGAGACTTGAAACTCAAGACCCGGCGTAGGTTATTCCTGCACCGGGCCCAAAAGAGCCGAAAATTATAACACTGATTTTTATTCTGTCCAGCACCAATTGGGTGCTTTTTCGAACTAATTCAGTTTAATCTGGACATCAACACCGGCGGGAAGCTCAAGCTTCATCAGGGCGTCAACAGTCTTGTCAGTCGGATCCACAATATCCATAAGGCGTTTGTGGGTCCGGATCTCGTACTGATCCCGCGCATCTTTGTTAACGTGCGGAGAAATAAGGATGGTAAACCGCTCCATTTTGGTGGGCAGCGGAATCGGACCACGCACCTGGGCGCCGGTGCGCCGGGCAGTTTCTACGATTTCACGCGCGGAAGTATCGATCAGTCGGTGATCGAAAGCCTTCAGGCGAATGCGAATAGTCTGATTGGTGGCCATTGGACCTGCTCCTGGTACCCCTAGAGGGGCCGCCCCACCCGGGACGTGATTCGTTCATTAATACTCACAACTGGAAACGACTCCAGCTGGATTCTATTCAATCTTGTTTCGGGTCGAATGACGGGCTGACCAACCGGTCAACCCGCCTTCCAGATCCTGTCTTAAGCGATGATCTTTGCAACGACGCCGGCGCCAACGGTACGGCCACCTTCAC
>UPTN01000108.1_pt1 | contig 44275 bp, 40 predicted proteins | sample 2160111 | NCBI WGS metagenome assembly UPTN01 (sample SAMN06265058, study PRJEB28932) | marine metagenome | isolation source: Columbia River Estuary | place: USA:Columbia River Estuary, USA | collected 2014-05-05
GTCAAATGAACCCCCATTTTATATTTAATTCACTCAACTCTATTAAGCTCTATATTATAAATAATGAGAAAGAAAACGCGGTTTATTATTTAAACAAATTCGCCAAATTAATTCGTAAAATCCTAGTTGTATCCAATGAAAAAGACATATCATTAGCAGATGAACTTGAAACAATTAAACTTTATATGAATATTGAAAATATTCGTTTTTCAAATGAGATAGAATTTAAAATTAACATCGATAAAGGTTTAAGCGTAGAAAATATTAGAGTCCCATCATTAATATTACAGCCGTTTTTAGAAAACTCACTATGGCATGGTTTATCTTCAAAAACTCTGGATAAGAGTATTGTCCTGGATATTAAAAAAACAAATGATGATTATATTACAATTTCCATAACTGATAATGGAGTTGGTAGAAAAGTCTCTCAGGAACGTAAATTAAAGAAAACATTAAAGCGTAAATCTATTGGTATTGAAATTACAAAAGAGCGTTTATTTAATTTTTCTAAACGCTATAATAAAATGTATGATTTAAAAATTGAAGATTTATTTGACAATGATAATAAAGCCGCCGGAACTAAAGTGATATTAAATATTCCTCTATAATTATTTACTCATACTTGATGCCATTTTCTCTAATTCCGTATACCAGTCTTCACCAAATTTCCTAATTAAAGCTTCTTTGACAAACTTATAAACTGGAACTTGAAGTTCTTTCCCTAGTGCACAAGCATCATCACAAATTTGCCAATGGTGATAATTTACAGCCGAAAACTCACTATAATCTTTAACTCTTATTGGATATAAGTGACAGGATACGGGTTTTTTCCAGCTAATTTCACCTTGATTATAAGCTTCTTCAATAGCACAAAGTGCTGTATTATGTTCGTCAAAAATAACATAAGCACAATCAGCTCCATTAATTAACGGTGTTTCAAACTCCCCTTCCACTGTTGTTGTAAACTTGCCTTGAGATTCAATAGCATCAATACCATCTTTTCTTAAATAAGATTTTATAGTTGGATAAATATCTTCTAAAATTTTTGCTTCTGTCTCATCAAGTGGCGCCCCAGCATCACCATCAACACAACAAGCGCCTTTACAAGCAGACAAATTGCACACAAAGTCTTTTTTAATGATATCTTCTGAAACAATTGTTTTCCCTAATTGAAACATATTTTTAGTGCTAAAATTTAGCGTAAAAATAGACAAACTTTACAATTATTTAACTTCAATTATTGCTTTAATACGTTACTTTTGCCGAAAATTTAAACTTCAAAAGTTATGCAACTTAATTTTAAAGAGATATTTACCGCTTTTATGATATTATTTGCTGTTATTGATATCATTGGAAATATCCCAATAATCATTGATTTACGCAAAAAGGTAGGTCATATTCAAAGTGAAAGAGCTTCAATTATTGCAGGTGTAATATTAATTGTTTTCTTATTTGTTGGTCAAAACATACTTTCATTAATTGGCATAGGCGTGAATAGTTTTGCGGTTGCAGGTGCATTTATCTTATTTTTTATTGCCTTAGAAATGATCCTCGGTATTACTCTATATAAAGAAGAAGAAAACAATGCAATGACTGCTAGTGTTTTTCCATTAGCTTTCCCATTAATTGCTGGACCAGGAAGTTTAACGACTTTATTATCTTTGAGGGCTGAGTATAGCCTTGAAAATATTATTGTTGCCGTAATACTAAATGTTATTGTCATTTATATTGTACTAAAAACATCTTCAAAGATTGAACGTGTAATAGGTCAGAATGGAATTAGTATAATCAGAAAAGTATTTGGTGTTATTTTGCTAGCTATTGCAGTAAAATTATTTGCACATAATATAAAAGCATTATTTATTTAATTATGAAAATATTTACTTACATATTAACTATTCTAGCTGTTTTATTAATTGGGTATAATATGACTCTAATTAATTTTGACACGCCCTTTGAAGGAGAAAGCATGATCGCTCTTATTACAGTTTTTACAGGCCTTTGTGCCATTGTTTTACTAGCAATTCTAAGAGTTTCAAAAAAAATTGAACTTATTATAAGGAGAAAAAAATAATGTTTGATGCTCTAATAATTGGTGGTGGAGCTGCAGGCATGTCATGTGCTTTAGTTTTGGGTTCTGCTTATAAAAGACCGTATGTTGAAAACAAAAGAATCGGTGTTTTTACTCATCAAAAAACCTCACATTTACAAACTGCATTGTTTAACAATGTACTCGGATTACAACAAGGAACAACAGGCTCATCCATACTGGAAAGCGGTAAAAAGCAGCTTTCTAATATGTATTCTCATATCACTCAAATTGATAAAGAAAAAGTTCTTGAAATAGAACAGGTTTCGGGGATTTTTAAAATAAAAACTAACAAGGCGACGTATTCTTCAAAAATTGTAATAATTGCCGTTGGATACACTAATTTACTTTCAATTAAAGGGCTAGAACAATATACTAAACCTCATCCTAGATCTGCTCCTGAGAAAAACAGGATTTGGTTAGAAAACACAAATCATCTTATTACTGAAAACTTATATGTGGCAGGAACTCTAGCTGGATGGCGTAGTCAATTTGCAATGGCTTCTGGAAGTGGAGCACATGTAGCTACAGATATTTTAACCCTTTGGAATGACGGTAAACATACTAAAGTACATGACAAATTAATTAGCATTTAACTCGTTCACTCGTTCTAACATATTATCATTACTATTGATAATTTGTGTATGAGCTTCATCACCAAATAATTGCTCTGCTAGTTTTGCTTTAATGTAAAGTTTTACCTCTTCGTCATAAGCAACAAACGTTATTTTATATCGAGCTCTAGCGTTATAATAATCATTGAAACGCTGTAGCATTTCATCTGACACTACATAATTATTAATAAATCCTTTACTGGTTATATCTTCAAAACTTGCTCTGTTTGCGTCTAGATCTTCAAACACAAAATAATCTAAAACTCCGCTTCTGAGGATTACATCAATTGTTTGATTTTCCATTTTTAAATTTATCGGTACAAATTCATCCGGAATAATACCTCCACCACCATATACTATTTTTCCATTAGGCGTTGTAAATTTTAATGAATCCGCAACTTCTATTCTCTCTTCATTAGATAATTCTCCTTTTTGAATGCGCTTATAGTACTCATAATAATAATCTTTATTCCCATTTTCATATGACCTCTGAATAGATCGTCCTGTTGGTGTATAATATCTAGAAACTGTTAATCTTACTGCACTTCCGTCACCAAGAGCCATTTCTCGTTGCACTAAGCCTTTACCAAAAGAACGACGTCCAATTATAGTGCCTTTGTCATTGTCTTGTAAAGCTCCTGCAATAATTTCGCTTGCTGATGCAGAGTTCTCATTAATTAACACAAATATTTCACCATCTTCAAAGTCTCCTTTGCGCGTAGCGTAGCTATTTACAATCTTTCCTTTTTTGTTTTTAGTGAAAACGATAAGTTTGTCGTCTTTCAAAAACTCATCAGCTATTTGTTCTGCTATGTGCATGAAACCTCCTGGATTATCTCTTAAATCTAGCACTAATTTTGTAGCGCCTTGATTTTGAAGTTTGTCTAAACCTTTTTTAAATTCTTTATAGGTCGATTCTGCAAAGCGATTTATTTTTATATAACCTAAATCCTTTGAGAGCATATAAGCCGCATCCATACTAATTAGCGGCACATCGCTTCGCTGAACCTTAAAATCAAGTATTTTGTTCTCAGTTGGTCTGTAAACTTTTAAGTTAACTTTGGTGTTCTTTTTCCCTTTAAGTTTATTGACAACAGCATCACTGCTCCAATCTGGCCCATAAATTGAATCGCCATCTGCAATTATAATTCTGTCTCCAGCCTTAATTCCAGCTTTTATACTAGGACCACCTTTTAAGGGCCTGATAACGGTTACACTATCTCGATACGGATAAAAACTAATTCCAATTCCCACAAAATCACCTTGCAAATTTTCTGTTGATTTTTGCAAATCTCTTCTTGGTATATATGTTGAATGTGGGTCAAGGTTGTCTAAAATACTATTTACGGTTACGTCAACAATACTATCAGTATTAATGTCATCAACATATTCATGATCTATATAATCAATCAAACGATTAAGCTTGTCTTTTTTTGAATTTGATGTAAATAAACGGTCTGAAGAGTCTGTAAAGCTTAATTTACCTCCAATAAAAATTCCCATCGCAATAGCAATTCCAATAATAAGTGGTATGACTTTTTTCTGTATTTGCATTATGTTAAGTCTTCAACGAGTTTTACATCAATGCCTGCTTTTATTAAAAACTGAATCCCCGAATCATCTTTATATGCTTTCTTGTAAACTACTCTCACGATGCCTGCTTGATGAATTAACTTACTACATTCCTTACAAGGTGAAAGGGTAATATATAACGTAGCTCCATGACATGACTGAGTTGATGAAGCTACCTTAGAAATTGCATTGGCCTCCGCATGTAATACGTACCATTTTGTATATCCTTCATCATCTTCACAAAAATTTTCAAAACCAGAAGGAGTTCCATTGTACCCATCAGAAATAATCATTCTATCTTTTACAATAATTGCTCCAACTTGCTTGCGTTTGCAGTAAGATAACTTCCCCCATTCCTCTGCAATTCTTAAATAAGCTTTATCGTACTTAAGTTGTTTTTTTTCTGGCATGAATACTTTTAATTTTTTAAAACCTTTAATAATACAAAAGCTGTAATTATCATAACGAAGATACTTGCTTACTATTTTAATGACAATGCTATATCGTTAAAGTTTTACCAAACTTTAAACTCTATCCTGTGTGATTTTAAGATTAATTTATTTTATTTCAAACATTAGGGATGCACCTTTTTGCTCACTAAAAGCATTTAAACCACATTCTAAAAATGATGCGTATTCCTCTTCATCAGGCGAATAACCAACTGGACTATTCAATACTGTTTTCCCATCAGCACTTAATAACACATAAAATGGTTGAGAATTAGATTGAAAAAATTGTGTTTGAAAATGCGCCCATTTATGTCCATAATTTATTAGTTGTCTAGTCCCTCCATTAATCCTACTTACCAAAATTTGTTCATCTTCTGGCAGTTCTTCTTTATCATCAACATACAATGATATTAGCACATAGTCATTGCGTATTAAAGCGTCTATTTTTTCATCAGGCCAAACATGTTCTTCCATCTTTCTGCAGTTTACACATGCGTATCCAGTAAAATCTAACATTATTGGTTTGTTTACTTTTTGTGCATAAGCGATACCCTCTTTTAAATCTTTAAAGCACTCCAAGTTATTAGGACATTCTTTTGGATATAAAAAACTATACCCAACTGGAGGTGCCAAACCACTCAATAACGTTAACGATGTAAATGTATTTGTATCTTTATTTACTCTGAACCCAGAAATAAGATATACTGAAAAAGCTACTACTAAAATGCCAAAGGCCATTCTAGAAAAGGACAGTTTCTTGATTGGTGAATCATGTGGGAATTTAATTTTCCCAAAAAGATATAGTGCCAAACCAATGAAAATTATTATCCAAATCCCTAAAAAGACTTCAAGTTTTAAAATTCCCCAATGTTTTACTAAATCTGCATTCGATAAAAATTTAAAAGCTAAAGCCAACTCTAAAAACCCTAAAACTACTTTTGTCGTATTTAGCCAACCCCCAGATTTTGGTAGTGAATTAAGCATATTCGGAAACATTGCAAATAGCGCAAAAGGTAAGCCCAAAGCTAATCCAAAACCTCCCATTCCTGCTGTTAATTGCCATGCTCCTCCATCAGCTGTTAACGATCCTGCTAACAGAGAGCCTAATATTGGGCCTGTACAAGAAAAAGATACTATAGCTAAGGTAAGAGCCATAAAAAAAACACCTAAAATCCCCCCTATATTTTCACCTTTGGTAGTTTTATTAGTCCAACTTGCAGGCAAGGTTAATTCATAATAACCAAAAAATGAAAATGCGAAAAACATAAAAATCAAAAAGAAAATTACATTAAGGACAACATTGGTTGAAATCTCATTTAAAATATCCGGATTAATAGAATCTATTAAATGGAACGGAATACTTAATACTAAATAGACAGCCAAAATAAAGAAACCATAGAGAATTGCTTTAGAAGTTCCTGAGCCTTTTTTGCTGTTCTTTTTTGTAAAAAAACTAACCGTTAAAGGAATCATTGGAAATACGCATGGTGTTAAAAGCGCCAATAACCCTCCTAAAAACCCTAAACCAAAAATACTCCATAGTGTTTTTCCTGCCTTAGTACCATCAGAAACTGTGCTAATATCATTTTCACATTTTGTGTCTAATTTTAAAACATCAGATGGCAAAATACCATATAATTGATTATTTACAGCTGTATCATCAATAACCACATTATCTCCAGTAGTTAACTTTGCTGATGTTTCTCCAGAAGCTGATATTACAAAGAAAAAAGGATTGTCTGGTTTAAAAGTACATTGCTCATCATCACAAGTCATATAGTCTAAATTCCCTGTGATAGTTGCGCTATCCGAAAGAAGTTTAATCCGTTGCGTAAAACGAGCTTCATTATAGAATTTAGTTACAATCATATCAAACACAGAATCGTGTTTGGTGATCCTATTTAAATCATTCTCAACAACAGCATCAACGAGTTCATAATCAGAATTAGATTCAAAATTAAACGACGTTGGAAGAGGTCCTAAATCATCGTCAACTTTAAATTGAGAATAAATTGCCCAATGCTCATCAATATAAGCCGTAAAAATTAATTCAAATTCATTATCACTAATTTTCTTGCTGTCAAATTTCCAGTCTACAGGATCTAAAATCTGAGCATGCGAAAAAAAACTAGTTAATATGACAAAAAGTAATATAAATCTTTTCATTTCTTAGGCGTTTACCATTACAAATAAATTAAAAAATATACGAACACTCTTATAAATAGGTGTTAATATTAATTTGGTTAAGTATTATTTGTTAAATAAAAAACCTTAAATTTATCTATCTAACCAACTAACAATTATTTATGAGACGTATAAACTTGATGATACTTGCGTTTCTGTTTTCAACTCTAGCATATTCACAATTAGTCAATATTGAATCCAAACGTATGCAAACTGACAGTATCAGGTTTGTTTTAAAGAATGATTTTTCATTTAGTTACAACAATAACGATGGAGATTATATCTATCAAATTGGGAATAATTTATCTGCTCAAGTAAAATCAAAAGATTTAAAGAAGATTTATTTTTTAATTGGTAACTACAATTTAATACGATCTGAAAACCAAGATTTTCAAAATTCATGGTTTTTGCATTTCCGTTTTAATCAAAAAATTTCGAATTTATTTAGATTTGAAGCCTTTATACAAAGTCTAGATAACGAATTGCTTGTTGTTAATTCTAGGCAAATTATTGGAGCAGGTTTACGCTTTAAATTTATATCAACCGAAAATGCTAGACTATATTTAGGTAATGCCTACATGTATGAATATGAAAAAAGCGATGCTTTTAAAAATAAAGACTATCACCATAGAAATAGTAGTTACTTATCCTTAACCGCATCAATTCCTAAAAGCAATATTAATATCTTAAACACCATTTACTATCAACCCTTATATAGTGATTTTAGTGATTTTAGAATATCAGAACAATTCAAAATTGAAGTTCCATTAAGCAAAGCTCTAAGATTTAATACATTATTTAGTTATTACTACGATAGTATTACCCCCAGTGGGAAAAAACAGTTTTGGTCAAACATAAGTGTAGGTTTAGGTGTAGAATTGTAATATTTCATTCAATTTTTTATAATTTGTAAGTTTATAACTAACCAAAACTTATCAATGTCTAATTTAAAAAAAGTCCTTTTTTGTGTGAGTGCATTGTGTTTACTGACACAATTTAACTTTGCACAAAACACAACCTCTTCTGATAGACCGAGTTTTAATATTTCACAATTAGCCTCTGAGCCTGTAATTGACGGAAATGTTCTAAATGATGACCTCTGGAAAACTGTAACACCGATTACAGAGATGACTCAAATAAAGCCAAAATTTAATGTTCCTGCTTCCGAAAAAACAGAGATTCGTGTGGCTTATTCAAAAGGCATGTTTTACGTTGCTGTAGTTTGTTATGACTCAAACCCTGAAACCATAGTAGTTTCAGATTCTCGAAGAGATTCCGATTTAAATGATGAAGATAGTTTTCTGTTTATTATAGACACATATAATGATCAGCAAAACGGTTTTTTATTTGGTACAAACTCGAACGCCATGGAATATGATGCACAAATTGATAACGAAGGTCAAGGTAATTTTAGTGCGAATAGACAACAAGGAGGTGTTATTGGTGGTACTAATATTAATTGGGATGCATCATGGACTGTAAAAGCTGAAACCGGAGATTATGGTTGGAGTGCAGAATTTGCAATTCCTTTAAGATCTTTAAGATTTAATAGTGGAGATAATCAAACTTGGGGAATTAATTTTCAAAGAAACATAAGTAAAAATACAGAAACCGCATTTTGGGCTTCACTGCCTTTAGGATTTGACATGAAACGTTTATCATTAGCTGGAAAAATGCATGGACTGAATCTTAAAAACCCAGGAAATTTAAAATTAATTCCATATGCCTTAATGCAAACCGTAAATGATAAATCAATTGATCCTAGCGAAGCAGAGGCTAATTTTGAAGTTGGTGCAGATGTAAAATATAGTATTACACCTAGCATCACCTTAGATCTTACCTACAATACAGATTTCGCTCAAGTTGAAGTAGATGAGCAGCAGGTAAATTTAGATCGATTCAATTTGTTCTTTCCTGAAAAGCGTCCATTTTTTCTTGAAAACGCGGGGCAATTTTCGGTTGGAAGTCCTGGAGAAGTTGATTTGTTTTTTAGTCGACGAATTGGTATTGGTAACGATGGCTCTTTGGTTCCAATAATTGGAGGGGCAAGGGTTTCAGGAAAAATAAATCAAACCAATATTGGTTTGCTATCCATGTTTACTGAAGATGTTGAAGACGCAGATATCGAAAAAAATAATTTTTCAGTTGTTCGTGTAAATCATGATTTTACGTCAAGTCGCTCTTCAATTGGTGGTGTTTTCATTAATCGTTCAGGGTTAGGAGATACACCCGACGATTACAATCGTGTGTTTGCTGTAGATGGAAAATATGGGCTTGGTAAAAAAGCACAAATTACTGGTTTTGCTGCAAAAAGTACAACGCCGGGAATTAATGATAAAGATCATGCGTTTAAATTATTAGGTACGTATAATTGGGATGGCTGGAACATTAATGCAGGTTATACCGAGGTTGGCGAAGGTTTTAATCCAGAAGTTGGCTTCCTGCAACGTTCTTCATTTAGAAAACCAGAATTTTTACTATTTAGAGCTATGCGACCGAAGAATTGGGGTAGCATTCTGGAAATTAGGCCACACATATCATATCGAGGTTATTGGAATTTTAATGATGAGTTGGTTACAAGTTTTTTACATATTGATAATCATTGGGTTTGGGCAAGTGGTTTCGAAATTCATACAGGTGTAAATTTCACAACTGAAGGCGTACTTGAACCATTTACTATTTCGGGTGTTGAGGTTCCTGTAGATACATATAAACATAGTGAGTTACAGCTCATTTTTATTTCTAATCCAAATAGAAAATTATCTTTTGATACCAGAACAGTTATTGGTGGTTACTTTGGTGGTGATCGTATTTCAAATAGCGGGAATATAAATTATAGAATAGGAGATAAATTTAATTCTTCATTTTCGTTGAGTCATAATATTCTCAACTTACCAAATGGAGATATCACAGCTTTTGTTGGAGGCGCACGTTTATCATACTCATTTACGCCTAGAATGTTTGTTCAGAGTTTGGTGCAGCATAACAACATTTCAAACATCACATCAGTAAATGCAAGATTTGGGTGGTTACAAAATGCAAATACAGGGCTTTTTGTAGTTCTAAATATTGTAAAAGACGATGATTACCTTGATGGAATAAACAACCAAAGTATCACTCTAAAATACACGCACAGATTTGATTTGTTGCGAAACTAAAATCAGTATTCAAATGAAACTAAAATTTATTTTATTACAAATTCTCATTTTTTCGTTCATTTCGTTAAATGGACAATCAAATTCAAAAAAAATAACTGAATTAGATGCTTACATTCAAAAAGGCATCGAACTTTGGAAACCGCCAGGACTAGCCGTAACCATTGTAAAAGACGGTGAAATCATCTTTAAAAAAGGATATGGAGTAACTTCCATTGGAACAAATAAATTAGTTGATGAGAACACCCTATTTGGCTGTATGTCAACAACGAAAGCGTTTGTTGCTACCGGACTTGCTATGCTCGTTGATGACGGCAAACTAAATTGGGATGACAAGGTCATAAACTACCTTCCAGAATTTCAACTTAAAGACCCTTACTTAACAAGAGAAATCACAATAAAAGATTTGTTGACACACAGAACAGGTTTAGGCAATACTGATTATTTATGGAGTATGATGACCATAAGCAGCGATAGTGCATTATACAAAATGCGTGAAGTTGAAAAATCGTATTCATTGCGTTCAAGTTTTATATATCAAAACCTCATGTATTTAGCAGCTGGAAAGGTTATTGAAACTGTTAGTAATCAAACTTGGGGAGCTTTTTTAAAAGAACGCATTTTCCAACCTCTTGGAATGAACGATACATATTCGCTACTAGAACAAGTTCAATCAATTGAAAATAAAGCCGATGCTCATTATGAGATCGATGGGGAGATTACAAAAATTGAACAAATGTCAGCTGATAATATAGGTCCTGCTGGTTCAATGTGGTCTACTGCCAATGATATTGGAAAATGGATTCAGTTCCTTTTAAATAAAGGTGTTAAAGATGATAAGCAACTTATTTCACCTACCAATTTTAATGAATTATTTAAGGTTCAGCAAATTATACCTGCTAATGAATTTTATCCAACACAACAAGTTACCAAGCCAAATTGGACAACATATGGCTTAGGATGGTTCCAGCATGATTATAGAGGAAAAATGGTGCAATTTCACACAGGAAGTCTAGCAGGAATGGTCGCTATTGCAGGAATGATACCTGAAGATAATATTGGTGTTTACGTAATGGGAAATCTAGATCATGTGGAGCTAAGACATGCTATTATGTATACTGTATTTGATCTGTTTATGGATGGAGCAATAACTAAAGACTGGAGTAACGATTTTTATACTTTATATCATCCAGATGTTGACAGCACTAAAAAGCCTGAGCCAACAAAAAATACAAAACCTAGTATTGAAGAACCATCCCTTTTAGGAAATTATTTCAATAGAAAATATGGGAATGTAGAAATTTATAAAAAAGAAAATCGACTAGTGTTTAACCTAAACAATACACTTAATGGTAACTTAAGTCATTGGCATTATGACACGTACAAAGGTGATTTTGACAAAAAAGAATATGGTACAGCAATGTTAAACTTTATTAGAGGTGCAAATGGAAAACTCAGTTATTTAGAGTTATTTGGTGAACGTTTTGACTTAATAAAAAAATAATTGTTAAAAACATGTGACTTATTTAATGTTTTTGCGTCTTATATATAAACAGTCTTAAGTTTATAGATTAATGAAACATAAAGTAAGTCCTTAAAGGTGGATCTCTAAAAAGAAACATTAGCACGAAAAGAAAAAGACTGTTAAACTCCAATTACTACCGAGAAAATAAAAAAAGCCATTCAATAAATTGATTGGCTTTATTTTTTATAACCTCACAAGGTATTAACTATCACTTAAATGAAAAATTTATTTACTCTCATATTCCTATGCATTGGAACATTTATTTATGCACAAGAAAATGTTGCAAAAAAAGCAAATTTCTATGGTACTAACATCTATGGAATATGTTACACCTGAAGCAGATCGTTTAAAAATAAATATTTCCGAATTTAGTTCTGGTCTATATTTTGTTAGATTCACTAAAGATAAAATAGCTATTACAAAGCAATTTATCAAGAATTAAAAAGCTTTTTTATATAATGAAAAAAAAAGTCACCCAATGGTGACTCTTTTTTAATTTAACCTAATTGTAAGGTTTTAATCTTGTTTCTTTTCAATTGACATTTTTATTAAAATTGCCATGAGTACCCAAATAATCCAAGTTTCTCCATGGGTCATTTCATAATCAGCACCAGAAAGACGCGCTATAGTAAGAATAATGTAAATAATAATGGGTGATAAGACAAGTGAAATAAGCAGATTGATAATGGTTTTTTTAATATCCATAATTTAAAAATTAGTTAGTTAGTGTTTTAAGATAATAAATTTTTGTCAAGAATTAGTATTTCTAATCTAATCTTTGAAATTCTGCCTGATAAATAATAATTGAATACTTAAACTTTTCTCAATAATGCAGACCTTAACATTATAGCAGAGGTATACAAAATAACAACTATAACCACCCAGCGAAGGGTGACTAATTCCAAGGATTTTACTAAAAAAGCTGCAATTAAAACTGCAATTGCACCAGGAATTATCATTGAGATTGATGCCTTTCTATTGTAAGCGCCTTCTTTAATAAATTTTACTGATGCAGGTGGCATTAAAAAAGCACAGGAACCCATCATAATAGGAAATGCTACTAATGGCGACATTCCTAAACCATATATTAAAGCCATACAAGGTGCATACATGCCTATTCCTGCAGTCATAAATGCTCCAAGAATAAAATTAACGCCAATTGCTACTGCCAATTTCCAGCCTGTTAAACCAATTGCCTCACCGCCTCCTTGAATCCATTCCATCTGACCAGAGAACATAAAAAAAGCCGTTACCAATAACGCAAAACCCATAGTTAATTGAATTTTTCTTGTCGGTAATTTAGCAACAATTCCCGCACCCAAAATAGCTCCAGCCGTTGCAGAAATTAACATTGCTATCAGTGTTATAACTTCAACCTCCACTATCTTAATAAAAATAAGCGCTTGTATTAAAACTGGAATAGTATTGGATACATTTAAAGTCCCGGGCAGTAACCTGTCTTCTGTTTGCTTAGTGAATTTCAACAAAGCTGTTTGTGGTGCAAAAGAGCCAATACCTAGTGTGTCAAAAAAATTGACTACAAATCCAATAATTGCAGTTTTAATAACACTTATATTTTCTAAAACATTCTTGTGTTTTATATAATCTTTGAGCAGTACATAAGTGTAAAAAATGGCTAATACTATTAGGGAAATCCAGATAGCTGTAATCATGAATAGTTTTTAAAAGGTTGATTTTAAAGATAAGAAGAAATTAACCAACTTCATTAAACACAAAAAAGTCCAACATTCCTGTTGAACTTTTTTTGCTCCTCCTCTAAGACTCGAACTTAGGACCCTCTGATTAACAGTCAGATGCTCTAACCAACTGAGCTAAGGAGGACTGTTTTTTCGCTTTTGCGAGCGCAAATATATGTTTTTTTTAAAATACTACAACTATATTAATAAAAAAATTTAATTAAATATAGCCTTAAAAATATCGTTACCATTAGCAAAAAGCACCAAGGCTATTAAGATAAAGAATCCTACTGTTTGCGCATACTCCATAAATTTATCACTTGGCTTTCTTCCTGAAACCATTTCAAACAACAAAAACATAACATGACCACCATCTAAAGCAGGGATTGGTAAAAGGTTTAAAACACCCAACATAATCGACAAAAATGCTGTTAAATTCCAAAAATCTGGCCAACTCCATGTGTCAGGGAAAATATCAAAAATAGCTTTAAAACCACCTACTCCTTTGTAAGCTCCCGTGCTCGGACTAAATATTAATTTTAGTTGGGTCCAGTAGTCTAAAAGTTTATCTTGAAATCTTGTTATACCAACTCCAATACTTTCCCCGAACGTGTATTCTTTTCTAATGATATCATAATAACCTAGACGTTCCATATCACTTAAATTTCCACCTGGATAAACTCCAATTTTACCATTATCATCAACAGCTAATTCTCTTGTTATAGTTTCTTCCCCTCTGAGTAATTCAACTTGAATCGTTTGATTTTTGAATGATTCCAAACGTTCACCTACTTGATCATAATACTTCAACGGAGAACCGTTTACTGTTAATATTACGTCATCTTGTTTTATATCTACAGATTTATTTAACGAAGAATCTGAAACGCGATTAACAATAAAAGGATAGCGCAACTCAAAGAAACTTCTGCTTTTACTTCCGCTTAATTGTCCTAAAAAATCTTCAGGAAATTCGATTTTTTTCGTTTCCCCTGCTCTTTCTATCGTGAGCGTTTGAGCTTCAAGTAAATTCTTTTTTAAGTCTGAATAGTTTACAATTTCGTATTCATTAATCGCAAGTATTTTATCTCCTGTTTGAAGTCCATATTCTTTTAATAAAGGATTTTCAATCCAGTAACCATCTGTAATACTATCAGCGGTAATATCAATATCTCCGTATCCAAAGGCTAAAAATACGTATATGATTGCCGCCAAAATAAAATTAACCGTTACGCCACCAAGCATAATAATTAAACGCTGCCAAGAAGGTTTTGAGCGAAATTCCCAAGGTTGCGGTGGCTTAGCCATTTGTTCCTTGTCCATGCTCTCATCAATCATTCCTGCAATCTTTACATAACCTCCTAATGGTAACCAACCAATTCCATATTCAGTTCCACCAATTTTTCTCTTAAATAAAGACCATTTAATATCAAAAAATAGGTAGAATTTTTCTACGCGTGTTTTAAATAGTTTTGCTGGTATAAAATGTCCTAATTCGTGTAATACGATTAGTATTGAAAGGCTCAAAATAAATTGAGATATTTTAATTACAAACTCCATGTATCTTTAATCAAAAAATTTAACGCACAAAAGTAAAGCTTTAATACTACAATAGGAAACTAAATGTTTTTAGCATTATTGTTTTAACAATGATTTGTGAATTGTATCAAAATTAGTTTCATACGTAACAAAATTAAGGCCTGAGGACAGTTTCTAATATTTAAATACTCACGGTTTTAAACAGATTAATTCCCTCGCCCTGAGCATTATAAATTGTTATATTTTTAATTTGGAGCTTATCTGAGTTTTTTTGTAAACCTAAATTGATACTCAATTTATAATAAGAGTTAATTTAATCTCGTGCAAAAACTAATCATTAACTTAAAACTGTTGTGTTATTCTTTGATTTTAAATCAACTTCAGCATCATATGCTATGGGTTTATAAAATATTTAACCATCAATGTTAAAAATGCTGAATTAACAGCAATCTGTCGTATTTTTGTAGTCAATATTATTATAAGCATCACTAATTTTTATGTTAGATTTCTTCAAAAAATTTAAGTTTTTCGCAATTGTCTTGACAATTCTTTCTGCCATTATTATCACAGTTTTTTATAACCTATTAAAAGTTGAAAGACAATTACCTATTTACCAGCCGGCTTCTGTGAGTACTGAATTAGTTGACAGTACTATTCAGCATCAAAAAAAATATCATAAAATAGCAAACTTTAGTCTTACAAATCAAAACGGCAAAACGATTACCCAAGATGATTATAAAGATAAAATTTACGTAGCCGATTTCTTTTTTACAACCTGCCAAACGATTTGTCCAATTATGACAAAAAATATGCATGAAGTGCAGAAAAAGTTCATTACAGATAATGAGGTTATGATGCTCTCTCATACCGTCACACCAACTATTGATACTGTAGAACAACTAAAACGCTATGCTCAAGAAAAAGGTGTAAATGCATCAAAATGGAACCTAGTAACAGGTGATAAAAAACAAATTTATGAACTTGCTCGAAAATCGTATCTAGCAGTTAAAGATGATGGAAATGGAGGTGCTTTTGATATGATACATACTGAAAACTTTATGCTAATTGATAAAGCGCGCCAAATACGTGGGTTTTACGATGGTACAGACCTTAAAGAGATTGATCGATTAATAGATGATATAATAATTTTAAAAGCTACGTATAAAGAATAATCTTTTTATTATTTTTACTTCTTTAAAATGAATCTAAATAAGGATGGCCCTAACAATAGCAGATTTAAAAAAAGGTGAACGCGCTACTATCATTGACAGTTCATCAGAAGATATACCATTAAAACTACTAGAAATGGGATGCTTACCTGGAAATGTAGTGGAGCTTTTGCAGTTTGCTCCATTTCATGACCCTATTTATCTAAATATTAATGACAGTTTTTTGGCCATCAGAAAAGAAACAGCGGCGTTAATTTTAATTGAGAACATTAATGAGTAAACAAATAAACGTTGCTTTAATTGGAAACCCAAACACCGGAAAAACTTCAGTTTTTAATGCGCTTACTGGATTAAATCAAAAAGTTGGTAATTATCCCGGAATAACGGTAGATAAAAAAGAAGGTGTTTGCAAATTGTCTCGCGGATTAAAGGCACATATCCTAGATCTTCCAGGAACCTATAGTTTAAATGCATCGTCACTTGATGAAAATGTTGTCATTGAGCTTCTTTTAAATAAGAATGATAAGGATTATCCTGATGTCGCCGTGATTGTTAGTGATGTTGAAAATTTAAAACGCAACCTTCTTCTTTTTACTCAAATCAAAGATTTAAAAATTCCAACAATTCTAGTCATAAACATGGCAGATATAATGTCTCGGAAAGGCATTTCATTAGATATTGATATATTAGAAATAGAACTTAAAACTAAAATTGCCCTTGTAAGTACACGCAAAAATGAAGGGATTTCAGAGCTAAAAACTCTAATTGAAAATCATAAAAACTTATCAATTGAACCTAACTTAGATACATCAACTATTGATACTGAGTATTTTGAAAATCTAAAAAAAGCATTCCCTAGCCAAGATTTATATAAACTTTGGGTTGTTATCAGTCAAGATGCAAACTTTGGTAAAATTGATAGAAATGAGCTCGATTTCTCAAAATTTAAAACTAAAACCAAAAGTGAATTAAAGCGTTTACAACAAAAAGAGACTATAAAACGCTACCAATTTATTAATGCAATTTTAAAAAAAGGTCAAAAGATTGATGCTTCAAAAGCTACAGGCTATAGGGCTCAATTAGATAAAATTCTAACTCATAAATTTTGGGGTTATACTATTTTCTTTTTTATTCTTCTTACTATTTTTCAAGCTATTTATGTATGGTCTGAAATTCCAATGGATTTTATTGACAGTTCTTTTGCTTCACTAGCAGATTGGATTAAGGTCACCTTCCCTGGAGGAGGAAATCTTACCAATTTAATTGCCGAAGGGGTTGTGGCAGGAATTGGAGGTATTGTTATTTTTATTCCACAAATAGCCTTTTTATTTCTATTCATTTCAGTCCTTGAAGAAAGTGGCTATATGAGTCGTGTTGTGTTTTTGATGGATCGCGTGATGCGACGTTTTGGTTTAAGCGGTAAAAGTGTAGTGCCACTAATTTCGGGTACAGCTTGCGCAATTCCCGCAATTATGGCCACACGAAATATAGAGAATTGGAAAGAACGTCTTATCACTATTTTAGTTACACCTTTTACAACATGTGCAGCAAGATTACCTGTTTACTTAATAATTATTGCATTAGTTATTCCTGATGGCCATTTTTTAGGACTTAGTTATCAAGCACTTACCCTGATGTTATTGTATTTAATTGGCTTCGGAATGGCCGTGTTTTCAGCCTACATATTAGATAAAATTTTAAAAACTAATAGAAAAACATTTTTCGTAATTGAAATGCCAAATTATAAAATTCCTTTACTTAAAAATGTTGCATTAACGGTTTTAGAAAAAACCAAAACCTTTGTTTTTGAGGCTGGAAAAATAATATTGGCAATATCAATTGTACTATGGATTTTAGCTTCGTACGGTCCGGGGAAAGATTTTTCAAACGCTCAAAATATAGTAGTTTATGCGCACCCTGAACTATCAGGGGAACAATTAGATAACAAAGTTGCTTCCTATAAACTTGAACACTCATTTATTGGAATTATTGGAAAATCTATTGAGCCAGTAATAAAGCCATTAGGTTACGATTGGAAAATAGGTATTGGTATTGTTGCATCATTTGCTGCTCGTGAAGTTTTTGTTGGTACTTTAGCCACAATTTATAGTGTTGGTAGCGTATCAGAAGATGACGACAAAACAATAAAAAACCGTATGGCTAACGAAGTTCACGCTAATGGAGACAAAGTGTTTACGCTAGCCTCAGGGATATCATTACTATTATTTTACGCCTTTGCAATGCAGTGCATGAGTACATTAGCGATTGTAAAAAGAGAAACAAATACCTGGAAATGGCCAATGATTCAATTATTTGGTATGTCATTCATAGCTTATATTATTGCATTCATAGCATATCAAATTTTAAACTAATGAATATAATTTTTCAAAATATAATAATTGCAATTATAGGTTTGGCTGCCATTGCTTTTATTGTTAAAAAATATATTTGGTCTCCTAAAAAGAAGAATTCTAAATCCTGCGGTAATGATGGTTGTGGCTGCTAATTAACCTCACTTTCAATCAGTAATCTTTCTCATCTGCTTTATTCTTTATGTTAATATAGAGCAAGGCTCTAATTCCTATAAGTTAAATATTTTTATATGAAAAAATGTTATAAGTCAAATTATAATTTTTTAGTTACCTTTGTTAAATATTTAAGCTAACTTAAATATTTATTAAAGCAATATAAAATGTCTGTAGCCATTGAAAACTTTGTAAAAACAATTTACAAAAACAATAATAATGATAGCAATGATACCAAGCCTGGTAATATTGCTAAAAAATTAGGCATCTCAAATGCTGCAGCTACAGATATGGCTAAAAAATTAGCTCTAAAAAATTTGCTCCATTATAAAAAATACCAACCTCTTCAACTCACCAAAGAGGGAGAAAAAATGGCATTGAATGTGGTTAGAAAACATCGCCTTTGGGAATCATTTTTACACAAAACATTCGATATGTCTCTGCATGATATTCACCGTGAAGCAGAATTATTAGAACATGAAACTTCAGATTTTTTGACTGAAAAAATTAGCGCCTATCTGGGTCATCCCAAATTTGATCCACATGGTGATCCAATTCCCAATGCTAAAGGTGAAATTACGACAAAAGACCTGTCTATTGCATTATCAAATACCAAAGAGGGTGAGAAATATATCATTTCAAGGTTAATGAGTGATGACAAAGAATTTTTTGAATTTTGTGCTCAAAATGGATTAAAATTTGGGAATACTATTCTTGTTAGTAAGCAATTAACCAATAATAAAATGACTCAAATATCTATTAATGGTAATACTATTCTATTAAACGAAGATTTTACTAATATTATTTATGTTAACGATGTTAGAAAATAAAATTACTGCATTTATTGTCTTATTAATCATTTCAAATTCGTCCTTTGCCCAAAAAGAGCAGACAAATGATGCGCTTATAACAGATAGACCCGATGCTACTGAATCATCATCAACTGTTGGGAAAGGAATTCTTCAAATAGAAACAGGAGGCATATTCGAATCTTTTAAAACTAATAATATAAAAGTAGAAAATTACACATTTAATACATCATTAATTAGATATGGCCTTTTAGATAATTTGGAACTAAGGTTAGGATGGGATTTTGTTCAAGGCGTTAGTAAAATAAATAGCAAGAAACTAAATAATATTACGAGTGGATTTTCTCCATTATTGTTAGGTATAAAAATTGATATTATTGAAGAAAAAGGAGCTGTTCCAGAAATAGCATTCATTGGCCATATTTTCCCTTTATTTAGTGCATCAAGAGATTACCGCCCAGAATCGACTGCAATAAATTTCAGACTGTCGTTATCACATACATTGAGTAAAAGTTCCAGTTTAGGCTATAATATTGGAGGGGAATGGGGAAATGATTCCCCTGAGGCCGCTGGGGTTTATTCTGTTGCTTACGGCTATAGCATATCGCCCAAGTTCGGGATTTTTATAGAGTTATATGGTGATCTTCCTGAAGATAGTTCAGCAAACCATTATTGGGATACTGGATTGACCTATTTAGTAAATAATAACTTTCAATTAGATTCTTATGTTGGAACCAGTATTACTAAAGGCCAAGATTTATTATTGGGTTTAGGCGCGAGTTATAGATTTAAAAAAAATAATTAGAAAAATGAAAAAAGGAATACTATTGTTAACAGCCATTTTTATTTGTAGTTGCAAGAATGAAAAACAAGACAATGGGAAACTGAACATTGTAACTACAACTTCCATGATTACAGATTTAGTGAGAAATATTGGTGGAGATAATATTAATGTTCAAGGTTTGATGGGTAGTGGTGTTGACCCACACTTATACAAAGCGAGTGAGGGCGATGTTTCAAAGCTAGTAAATGCTGATATCATTTTTTATAATGGATTACATCTCGAAGGCAAACTCGTTGAAGTTTTTGAAAAAATGGGAAGTGCAACTAAAACACCAATTGCTTTAGCTGATGAATTAGATGAAACTACTTTAATTGGTTCAGATTATTTTGCCTCAAACTATGATCCACACGTGTGGTTTAATATTGAATATTTTAAGCAATTCGCGAACAAGGTTACACGGGTTTTATCTGATAAAAATCCTGAAAACTCAGCCAGTTATATCGAAAACGAAAAAAGTTATATTGCAAAATTAAATACACTTGAAAACACTATTAAAGCAACTATTGAAACACTTCCGGCAGAAAAACGAATTCTGGTAACTGCTCATGATGCTTTTAATTATTTTGGGAAAAATTATGGTTTTGAAGTTGTTGGTTTACAAGGGTTATCAACTGCTACTGAAGCTGGAGTTCAAGATGTTCAAAAACTATCAGCATTTATTATTGAAAAAAATGTGAAAGCTATCTTTGTTGAAAGTTCTGTTCCAAAACGAACAATTGAGGCCTTACAAGCAGCCGTAACATCGAAAGGACATGAAGTCATTATTGGAGGAACACTATTTTCTGATGCTTTAGGTACTGCTGGTACCAATGAAGGAACTTACCTTGGTATGTTCGAATATAATGTGAATACTATAGTTAATGCATTAAAATAATGGATAAAAAAATAGCTGTACAAGTAGATGATTTAACTGTTGCTTATAATTACAAACCCGTACTTTGGGATATTGATTTAGAAATCCCAGAGGGTGTTCTTATGGCAATTGTTGGGCCAAATGGCGCAGGAAAATCAACACTGATTAAATCTATTTTAGGAATCTTAAAACCTATTGCTGGTAGCGTTACGATATATGGTAAACCTTACGATCAACAACGTAAACTTGTAGCATATGTACCTCAAAAAGGGAGTGTAGATTGGGATTTCCCTACGACTGCATTAGATGTCGTTATGATGGGAACCTATGGTAGTTTGGGGTGGATAAAACGTCCACGGCAAAAAGAAAAGAAAGCAGCACTAGAAGCTTTAGAAAAAGTAGGCATGCTTCCATTTAAGAATAGACAAATTAGTCAATTATCTGGAGGGCAGCAGCAACGAATCTTCTTAGCTAGAGCTTTAGTGCAAAATGCAGCAATTTATTTCATGGACGAACCTTTTCAGGGTGTTGATGCAACTACAGAAATCGCAATCATAAATATTTTAAAAGAATTACGAAAAGCAGGGAAGACAGTCGTTGTTGTTCATCATGATCTACAAACTGTTCCAGAATATTTTGATTGGGTAACATTTTTAAATGTAAAAAAGATAGCGACAGGACCAGTTAAAGATATTTTTAATGATGATAATTTAACTAAAACTTACGGTATTAATTATAAAGTAAGTATTCAAGAATAATGGATTTACAAGAGTATTTTTCATTAGTGTTTAGTGATTATACACTGCGAACCATAACCTTAGGAACTGCTATTTTAGGAGCAGTAACTGGAATGCTTGGTAGCTTTGCTGTATTAAGGAAACAGAGTTTACTTGGTGATGCTATTTCACATGCGGCACTTCCAGGAATTGCTATTGCTTTTTTAATTACTGGAGCAAAGGATAGTAATACATTGCTTTTAGGGGCATTAGTAAGCGGACTACTGGGAACATTTTGGATTCGTGGTATAATTTCTAAAACACATTTAAAATCAGATACTGCCCTTGGCTTAATTTTATCATTATTTTTTGGCTTTGGTATGTTGTTACTAACCTTTATACAAAAACAACCAAACGCTAATCAGGCAGGTTTAGATAAATACTTATTTGGTCAAGCGGCTACTTTAATTGAAAGCGATGTATGGATGATGGCGACTGTTACAGGAATTTGTTTATTTGTACTTCTTCTATTTTGGAAAGAGTTTAAAATCCTTTTGTTCGATGCAGACTACACTAAAACACTAGGTTTTAATATTAAATTCATTGATATTTTAATTACGACGTTTATTGTCTTAGCTATTGTTTTAGGTTTGCAAACTGTTGGTGTTGTTTTAATGAGTGCCATGTTATTAGCTCCTGCTGCCGCTGCCAGACAATGGACAAACAGCCTGGCTAAAATGGTGTTTTTAGCGGCTTTATTTGGAGCGTTTTCTGGTGTATTTGGAACAGCAATAAGTGCTAGTCAAAACAACCTTTCTACTGGACCTATTATTGTTTTAGTTGCTAGTGTTTTTGTAGTGTTTTCATTTATATTTTCTCCAAGTCGTGGTTTGCTATTTAAGCAAATTCGATTCATTAAAAACCGTCGTGACTTAGAGCTTCATAAAACATTAGCCTTCATGCATCAAATTGCAGAAACTCATGAAAACATTTCGCATCCTCACGCCATTAAAATCTTAAATAACTTTCAAGGATTCACAAAAGGGACACTTCAAAAATTAGTAAAGAAAGACTATGTAAAATTACAAGGTAATATGTGGAGTTTAACTGAAGAAGGATTTAATACTGCTTCAAATTTATATAACCAACAGGCAAACAATGAATAGCGCTCAAATAGAAATACAACTTATTGCAAGTTTAGTAGCCATCGCTTGTGCTATTCCAGGTACATTTTTGGTGCTTAGGAAAATGGCTATGATTAGTGACGCCATTAGTCATTCTATTTTACCAGGAATTGTGATTGGGTTTTTTATTACTCAAGATCTTAACTCGCCTTTATTAATATTATTAGCAGCTCTCACGGGAATCATTACTGTTGTTCTTGTAGAATATATTCAGAAAACAGGACTCGTAAAAGAGGATACAGCTATTGGCTTAGTGTTTCCTGCTCTCTTTAGCATTGGTGTTATTTTGATTGCTAAAAACGCCAATGATGTCCATCTAGACGTTGATGCCGTTTTACTCGGTGAATTAGCTTTTGCTCCTTTTGACAGATTGGTAGTTGCAGGAGTTGATATTGGTCCAAAATCACTTTGGATTATTGGTACAATACTTCTGATAACAATAACATTGTTAATTGCCTTTTTTAAAGAATTAAAAGTAAGCACCTTCGATAAAGGTTTAGCAGCATCCTTAGGGTTTTCTCCGGCGATAATTCATTATGGTTTAATGTCTGTATCATCTGTTACAACAGTTGGTGCTTTTGATGCTGTTGGAGCAATTTTGGTAGTCGCCTTAATGATTGCTCCAGCCGCTACTGCTTATTTATTAACTACAGATTTAAAGAAAATGCTATGGTTGGCCATTGGTTTTGGTGTATTAAGCGCAATTTCTGGCTATTGGTTTGCGCATTGGCTTGATGCTTCTATTGCAGGTTCTATAACCACCATGTTAGGGTTATTGTTTTTAGTAGTGTATTTATTTGCTCCAAGTAAAGGTGTAATTGCGGTAATGTATAGAGAAAAGCAGCAACAAATAGAAGTTTCGTTATTAACCTTCTTATTGCATTTAAAAAACCACACTGATGAAAGAGAGCGTCATGTAAATCATTTGCAGGAACATATTAATTGGCAAAAAGTAAGGGCAAAAACGGTTTTAGATTTAGCGCTTAAAAACAATATGATTATACAAAATAAAAACATTGTCTCACTAACAGAAAAAGGCAATACATTTACCTCAAAAGCTATTGATTATATTATCACCAATGAAGACACTCAAATTGAAGGTATGAAAGATGACTTCTTCTTATTTAGAGGTTAGTCTTAATGTATTCTAAGCTTATTTGAATTTTTATCCAAAATATTTAGTTATGAAAGTTTTTTCTTTAATGTCGACTATTGTAAATTTAAATGACGACCATGGAAATATTTGAATACCTCACAGGAAAAGGCGGAATAATGGTCCTTGGATTAATTATCTTAGTCATATTTATTTTTAGGACGTGGAAAGAAAAACGGTATTTTAAAGACGTTGAGAAGCGAATAAAAAAGAACAATAATTAAAATCCTTTTGCTTTTTGAATTGTTTCGTAAGCTTCTTGAACATGCCTGAATTTTTCTTCTGCTCCTTTTTGATGCTCTTTTCCTAAGTGGATTACTTTATCAGGGTGGTATTTTTTTGCCATTTTTCTGTATGCAGATTTTATTTCAGCAACAGTAGCTGTTTTAGGAATTTCTAAAATTTTATACGCGTTCTCTTTACTGTTATAGAACATAGATTTAATACTCTCAAAATCTTTTGAACTAATACCTAAATAACCAGAAATTGTATAAATCTGTCTGATTTCAGCTTCAGTCACCAAATTATCAGCCTTTGCAATTCCAAATAAAAAATGCATTAGTTGCAAACGTGAAGGATGATCCATCATTTGCTTAATTTGCAAACATACCTGTCTCGTAGAAATTTTTTGCTTACTTATACTCTTAAACAATTTAAATGCATGATTAGCACGCTGTTTTCCGTACATAGTTGTGAACTGCTGGCGTACGAAATCCAATTCTCGTTGGTCTTGATGGTTATCCGCTTTGATAACAATTGACGCCAAAATTAGCAAGCTCACTTCAAAATCTCCAGATTGTGTTTGAGGTTTTTGTCTTGGTCTTGGTCTGTAAGTTCCTTGCGTACGTGACTGTCTTTCTCCTAACAAAGGACTTGATTTATTCCCTGCTAGACCATCAACTATGCTACCTAATGCTAATCCAATAATTGCTCCTATTGGACCACCAAATGACCAACCTATTGAAGCTCCAATCCATTTTGATACACTCATGTAAGTATAAATTTTATTTATCGTCAAATATACTATTTGTTAGTAGATTGATTGAGTGATTTGTTACACAATTGGTATCTTTGCAGTCTAAATTAATAATTCTTAAAATTAAAAATATGTATCCAGCAGAATTAGTAAAACCAATGCGTGAAGACTTAACAAGCGTAGGTTTCCAAGAATTACACACAGTTAATGCGGTTGAAGCTGCCATTGCAAAAGAAGGAACTACATTGGTAGTTGTGAATTCTGTATGTGGTTGTGCTGCAGCAAATGCAAGACCAGGAGCAAGACAAAGTTTACAAAACGCAAAAAGACCAGATCATTTAGTTACTGTTTTTGCAGGAGTTGATAAAGAAGCAACAGATAAAGCACGTGAGTTTATGATTCCTTTTCCTCCAAGTTCACCTTGTATGGCGTTATTTAAAGATGGAGAATTAGTACACATGTTAGAACGTCATCATATTGAAGGTCGTCCAGCAGAATTAATTGCTGAAAACCTAGTTGATGCCTATAACGTAAATTGCTAGATTTATTTCTTATAAAAATTAAAACCACGATATATTCGTGGTTTTTTTATGCCTACACGCAACCTATTTATCGTGATTGCATCTTAAAAAATAAACACTTGTTATGAAAGGTTTAAAACTTACTTTAATGTTTTTATCGTTTTCGTTCTTATTTTTAGCAACGCAGTGCGAAGAAGATATGCTTCCTTTAACTTATGAAGAAGAAAGAGCTCAGTTAGATATTTATAAAAACACAATTGAAGATTTAGCAGCGGTATCTGTTTGCAATGAAAATACCGAATGTTTATTTATTGGCTTTGGAAGTAAGCCTTGTGGTGGCCCTTGGTCCTATTTAATATATACAGGCTCAATAGATGTTGATCAACTACTACTTTGGGTAGAAGATTATAACCAATTAGAGCAACAATTTAATGAAACATGGGAAATTTCCTCCGATTGTTCTTTTGCTACTCCTCCTTCAGGTTTTGAATGCATTGATAATACATGTATTCCAGTTTTTTAAAGGCATATTCTTTAGTTTTTGTTTACTTTTGAATTCCTTTTTAGAATTTAAAAATGATCAAAATTATAGCTTACCCTCTTAGTGCTCTTTACTTCATTTTCTTTGGGTTGGCTCTATTAATCTTTCATCCAATTCAATGGGTTTGCTTCAATTTATTTGGCTATCAAGCACATAAAAAAAGTGTAGATTATTTGAATTTATGTTTGGTGAGGTGTCTTCATCTTTTAGGAACTAGAGTGAGTTTTAAAAATTCACATAAACCCTCTAAAGATACTCCTATAATAATTGTAGCTAACCATCAAAGCATGAGCGATATTCCATCAATAATTTGGTTTATGCGTAAGTATCATGCAAAATTTATTAGCAAAAAGGAACTAGGGAAAGGCATACCCAGTGTGTCCTATAATTTACGCCACGGTGGATCTGTATTAATTGATCGAAAAAAACCGTTTCAAGCCTTTGATGCCATTAAACAAATGGCAAGTTATATTGAATTACATAATCGTGCAGTTGTTATTTTTCCTGAAGGTACTCGAAGTCGCGACGGCAAACCTAAACGATTTAAAACAAAAGGGTTAAAAGTCCTTATTGAGCATACTCCGAATGCCTTAGTTTTACCTGTTACCATAAATAATTCATGGAAAACTCTGCGCTATGGTAAGTTTCCTTTAGGTATTGGTGCTCATTTAAAGTTTAATGTACATTCGCCTCTCGCTGTTAAAGATTTTACACCTGAAAAACTTATCGAATTAGTTGAAAAACAAATAACTGAAGCAATAACATATGACTGATATTAAATTGATACAGAAAACAATAGAGTTTGTAAAAGCAACTCTTAATGATGCTGAAGGCGGCCATGATTGGTTTCACATCTTACGTGTGTACAATAATGCCAAACTGATTTCTAAAAACGAACACGTAGATACATTGGTAGTGGCCTTAGGCGCGTTATTACATGATATTGCAGACAGTAAATTTCACAATGGCGATGATACTATTGGGCCAAAAATTGCTCGTGAATTTTTATTTAAACACAATGTTGACAGCCTAGTCATTGAGCACGTCATAAAAATCATAAAAAATATCTCATTCCATAAATCCTTAGAAAAAGGAGAAAAATTTACATCTCCAGAATTAGATGTTATTCAAGATGCTGACAGACTAGATGCTGTTGGGGCAATAGGTATTGCCCGTTGTTTTAATTATGGAGGCTTTAACAACAGAACACTGTTTGATCCTTCTATAAAACCAAATCTGAATATGACAAAAGAGGAATATAAAAAATCTACGGCACCAACGATTAATCATTTTTATGAAAAATTACTATTACTTTCTGATAAAATGAATACTAAAACCGGAAGGCGTATTGCAAAACAGCGTCATCAATTTATGGAGCAATACTTAGATCAGTTTTATGCAGAATGGGATGGTTTAAAATAATATTATTTGGCTAAACTTATATTGCAAATGTTTACTTGTGTTGAGCTTAACTATTCTTTTTTCTTTGAAATATTAAAATCTAGCTTAAGATGCCAAATTGCTTATTCTAATTTAAGTCTAACTTATTTAGAAAATTACTTCATTGCTTTTAAGAAACCTCTTTGATTAAAAATTTAGCTCGATTGAATAATCAACTTTATTTCCTTTCTATAATTAGAAGCGCTTTTTCCTGTAATTAATTTAAAATGTTTATTAAAATGCGAAAAATTATTAAATCCAGATTCAAAGCAAATATCTGTTATACTTTTCTGTGTTTCAGACAGCAATTTTGTGGCATGCACAACTCTGTATTCATTTGTTAATTGTGTGAAGGTTTTTCCTGTAGTTTTTTTGAAATATCTGCAAAAAGCAGGAACAGTCATACTCACCTTGTCTGCAATTTCTTCTAAGGTAATATTGCTTTGAAAGTTCAAATTAATATATTCATAAATAATATTAATTCTGTTACTGTCTTGAGGTTTTGTTTCAAATGCAAAACCATCGGCATTCAAAATTGTATAATCATTTGCCTGTGCCAAATCATTTAAAATATCCAAGAGTTTGACCATTCTATTGATACCATGAAATTCAGCAAGTTTTTCAATTTTAGGCCCTACACTTTTTTTAGTATCATTTTGATAAAGAATCCCATTTTTAGCAAGTTCAAGAAGTCTAGAAATCTCAGGTAGCTTAATAAACATTTCACCCAAAACTTCAAGTTTGAATTGAACTAAGGTTTCCTTTCCTTGCGAAATTAATCTATCTGTAAACCCTTTGTGTGGTAAATTAGGCCCTATCAAAATAAGTTGACTGTTATTAAAATAAGAAATGTGATTACCGATATGGCGTTTACCTTGACCTTTGTTTACGTATACCAACTCAACCTCAGGGTGAAAATGCCAAAAAGCCTTATAGGTAGGCCAAAGTTCAGAATGTTGTTTGACAAGTATATTATTCCCAAATTCTGGTTGAACTTTTTCAAATGTGGGTTTAGTGTTCACATTACTAGACTTTTTGTTAATAATACAAAGTTACACAATCTGTATTCAGTTTTATATACATATTTAACATCTTTATATGCTATATTAACCTATTATACTTTATTATACACCCACAAAGATAATATAGCATATAAATAAGTCAAAATTGATGTTTTTGCTATTCACTTTAGAATATACATTTGCAGTGTTAAACATTAATAAAAACCAAGTCATGAAAAAAGTCATTAAAAACAGTTTAATTGTAATTGCAATGTTAGGCTCAATTACTAGCTATGCAAACCTAATTCCATCTTTTCATAAAGAAGATGCTGAAAGCACAAGCCTTACTTTAGAACACGTTAAGGAGGGTCAAAAATTAATTATTAAAAGCGAAAATGGAACTATTATTTATAAAGAATCTATAAAAGAGTCTGGCGCATATCACAAAGAATTTGATTTAACTTCATTACCAAACGGCTCTTATTATTTTGAGCTAGATAAAGATGTTGAAATTCAGATTATTCCTTTTGAAGTTAATAATACGGAAGTTACCTTTAAAAAAAATGAGGCTAATTCTATATATAAACCTATAGTAAAAGCTAACAAAAATATAATTTCAATAAATAAGCTCTCATTAAATTCAGAGCCACTTCAGGTAAAGATATTTTTTGTTTCTGGAGATTACGAGATGATATTATCTGAAGAAATAATAAACAAAAACAATATTCAAAGAGTATACAAGTTACTTGAGGATGTTAATGGAAAATACAAAGTAATTTGCAAAACTGAAGGACGAACATTTGTAACTCATTTTGAGTTTTAGTTAGTATTTTAAATAATTATTGTTTAAAAAGTGAGCCTTGTGCTCACTTTTTTAATAGAACAATTTCTATTTCTGATACATAAATTTATCTAAAGTTACTTTTTGTTGGTATTGATATAGTTTAATGACCTTTACCTTTTTTGTTTCATTGTTTAAGCCATAATTTTTAAAAACAGTGTACTTTAAATATGTAGGATTTATCAATGGTTCTTTGCTCAAACATTCAATATTTATAATCCATTCACCATTTTCAGCATCATCAATAATAAATTCTTCAGTATTATAGCCATAAGTTATTTCATCCATTACACGCTCTTTATTTTCATATTTGGAGTGACTCCATTTAAAATACTTTTTTTGTGGATTTACAAATTGTAATTCAAATTCTGTATTTGGATCACTCCACTCAAAAACAATACGAATATCTTGTTTAAATTTAGCGGTTAAAAAATCTGTAGGAAGATCCTTATATTCTACCTTACTTCTATGAAATGCTAATAAATGCATTAATTCATTGGCTATTGGTTTTTCTAAACCGTAAAATTTAACACCATCAATATTGTCGCTCAATATCTGTTTATATAATGTCATGGCCTTCTTATACTCACCGTTTATTGCATACATTCTTGCAACATCTCGATAGGATTGTTCGTGTTGTGGTCTTAGTTCTAAAAGGTGTTCATATATATTTTGAGCTTCGCTAGGCTTCCCTAATTCCTCAAGCTTAAACGCAAGAGTTTTTAGCGCTTTCGGATTTGAGTCTGCTATTGAGGCAATAGTTGTTAATACATTAAATGCATATTCCTTATTCCATTTTAGAAAATAATCAGCAACATCTATATAATAAGGTACTGAAAGAAAATCTATTTGTTTTTTTTGGAGTTCAAAAATTTGTTTTGCCTCATAAAAACTTGTAGCTATGTTTAATTGATTTAAGTAAACAGGTTGGTCAAATCCATCATTTAATAATAATATTTCTTCTTTATAGTCATTCCCTTTTGCCAACGCCGAATCAATTTTACTAGAATCCCATCTACCACTAACAAGTTTCGTTTTTATTACAATTGCTCCGCCTTGACCCATTGCACCGTATCTATTTGAAGCTGTCACGCCTTTAAGTACTGTAATACTTTCAATATTTTGCGGATTTATTTGTGGCATAGTTTGACTCGAATCATATGTTAAGCCGTCTATATCAAACATAACAAATGCGGGTCCTCGCAGTGAACCTCCACCACCTCTTAAAACAAATTTTGGTGTTGTGTAACCAACGTTTAATCCTACGACTTGTAAACCCGCAAATCTTCCAACTAACAAATCAGCGAGTGTATTATATTGAGGGCCAATTTCATCAGCAGTTATTGTTCCTAAAGAAAAGCCAATAGCATCTTCATTTTTTTTACCATAGCCAGTGTTAACCTCATTCTCCTTTTTCTTTTTTGCTCTTAACACAATTTCTTCTAAAAGCTCTCCATCAGGGTCTAGCAATATTGCAATGGTTTCAGAATTTACAACCTGAACTTCTTTCTGATTCATTCCTAAGTAATTAACTACTAAAATATCATCTTCATTAGCATTAATATCGAAGAATCCTTCCGCATCACTTTGCGCTTCTATGAAGCTGTTTTTTACTCGAATAGCAGCTCCTTGAATTGGTCCAGCCACACTAAACACTTTACCTTCAATATTATTTTTATAAATGACATCTGAAGTATAATCCGTTTTATCATCTACTTCATTTAGAATTAATTCTAGCGCAGTTTTTTGATTAACTCTATTTAAGTTAATGTAATGACCATCAGCATAAAATGCTGTTTTTTGAAGTTGTATGTGATTGGCTTCATCATTTAAACTCACACAAAATATTGGTGTATTTATTTCTGGTTCAAGTTCTTCAAATATGGTGTTACCATCTGTAAATAATAAAACGGCATCCGCTTGAAAGACGTTTTCCTTTAATACATTAGCATAATTTACTGCTCCATTATATTCAGTTGTTTTTAAACCATTTATTAAATCATTACTGTTCCCATCTTTTATTTGATAATTAGTTCTTGATAGTAATTTAGAGCTAAATGTTATTAATTGAATGTTGACGTCCTTTATTTTATCAAAGTAATCCTTTAAAAATTTATAATATTGACTTTTATTTTTTTCTAATACTGTTGATGATGCATCCCAATATAAAGTTATTTTTTTTGGACTCTCTCTTCGCTTAAAAAAAACCTCATTTTTCCCTAAAGGGACAGAAGCATGTATTTCAAAATTCATCCCAATTGTAGGGTAGCGATTCCAACGATCTTGACTTATATCTCTTTTGTAAGATGCTCCAAAATACTCTCTTGCTCCAGTAGCTAATTCTACAGAATTCCCAAATTTATTTGCCCCAACTGCAAATTCAATAGAATTCCCATATACCTCTATTAGTTCGATACCAATAACAATATCATCATCAACTATTAAATTATACGGTTCTAAATTTATTGAAACAACTCCTTGCTTTTGAGTGATTGTTTTGTAAAGATTCTTTTTTAATAACTTTTGTGTTGGGTAACGTTTATGATAATCATAGACATTAATTCTTATTTTTAAGCTATCTGTTTGGTTTTCAAAAATTTTAAACTTGAATTCTAATAATCTAGTTTTTTTATGTTTAACTTTTATCAGTGAAGCAATTTCACCTCCAAGAGCATCTTTATCTTTCCAGTATCCTAATGAATTTGATTGAACATCGGCTTGACCTATTTGGATTGCTTTTCTCCTTTCATCTGTTACAAGTATCTCTTCTAAAAATAAGGGCTGTGACTTTAAGTATATTTTATTGGTGTTAGTAAGCAGCAATTCTAGTTGTCTTGTAGTTACTTTAATGGTTTGATAACCCAAAACTGAAATTTGTAGTATATCTTTTTGAGAAACAATCTCATCATCATAAACAAGTTTGAATTTTCCTTGATCATTACTTACTGTACCAATACTTTTCTCTGCAAATCCAATATTCACATAAGGAATAGGCTCCTTAGTTTCATAATCAAGAATAAAAGCTTCTATAACAATATCATATTGAGCAGAAACAATAAAAGATGTTAAGCTCAGCAGTATGATACAATATTTCTTTAAAATCATAAAATCACCTTTTAGTTTGGCTGATAAGTGTCTTTTTATTTCCCGGGGAAATCTGCTTTGCGTTTCTCTAAAAAAGCGTTTGTCCCTTCATTAAAGTCATCAGTACCAAAGCATTTCCCAAATTGATTTATTTCAACCCGATAACCATCTTTACCATCTTTAAAATTAGCATTTATTGACTTTATCGCGGCGGCAATAGCTACCGTCGAATTTCGCATAATTTTACTTGCGATTTTTTCAGCTAGCGGCAACAACTCTTCATACGATGTTACATGATTTACCAAGCCATAATCTTTCGCTGTATTAGCATCAATCATTCCTGCTGTCATAATCATTTCCATCGCGCGACCTTTACCAACCAATTGTGGTAAACGCTGAGTACCACCATATCCTGGAATTACTCCTAATGACACTTCTGGGAGTCCCATTTTTGCATTATCAGATGCTAATCTAAAATGACATGCCATAGCAAGTTCTAATCCTCCACCTAGAGCAAATCCATTTACTGCAGCAATAACTGGAGTTGATAAATTTTCAATAAAATTAAATAATAATTCTTGCCCTTTCCCAGCGAGTGCTTTGCCTTTTTTTATATCAAAATCGGCAAATTCACTGATATCTGCGCCTGCAACAAATGCCTTATCTCCACTACCTGTGATTATAATAGTTTTTACTTCTTTGTCTTTGTCCGCAATTACTAAGGCATTATGCAATTCGTTAATAGTTTCAACATTAAGAGCATTTAGTTTTTTTGGTCTGTTGATGGTAATTGTAGTAATTCCATTTAATAATTTCGAAATGATATTGTTATACTGCATTATAAATACGTTTATATTATTAATATTATTTAGGAAGTATTACTTTAAATGTTGTTCCTTCAACTTCTGTTGATGTAAAGGAAATACTGCCATTATATGTTTCAATGATATTTTTTATCATAGCTAATCCCAATCCCATACCGCTAGTTTTGGTTGTGAATTTAGGCTCAAAAACTCTTGATTTATTCTCTTCAGAAATACCATGACCATTATCTGTTACTGTAATTATGACATTTTTTTCTGTGTCAGAAAGGTCAATATCGACTTTAGGTTTATCAATATTAGATATGGCTTGAATGGCATTTTTTACCAAATTCGTAATGATTCGTATTAATTGCGTACGATCCAACTTCGCAATAATTTCTTTTTTACTACAATTGAAGGTTAAATAGTGCTCAGTAAAAATATCCAAAGCTAAATCAACAACCTCAACAACATTTAATGTTTCGTTTTTCTGTGCAGGCATTTTTGCGAAATTTGAAAATGCTGAAGCGATTGAGCTCATAGTGTCAATTTGCTGAATAAGCGTTTTACTATATTCATCTATTTTTTGACGAGCTTCAGGGTCTTCTGGATCAAATTTTCTCTGAAAACTTTGAACACTCAAACGCATTGGAGTTAGTGGGTTCTTAATTTCATGCGCCACTTGTTTGGCCATTTCTCGCCATGCTTGTTCTCGTTCACTCGTTGCTAACTTTACAGCTGATTCTTCCAACTCGTCAATCATACTGTTATAAGATTCAACTAAAACTGAAACTTCTTCGCTCGCTCCTTTCAATTCAATTTTTTGGTTGCGCTTCTCCAAACGTGTTTCATTCATTTTATCACTTATCGTTTTTAACGATCTTGTGATGTATTTTGAAACAAAGTATGCAAATGCAATAGCTACGAGTAGCATAACAAAATAAGCATAACCTAATCGGACTAAAAACTCCCTCAGCTCATCCTCGTTGAATGAATCATCTTCAAAATAAGGCACATTTAATATTCCTAAGGGTTTTGATTTAAAATCTGTAAATATAGTATATGACGTTCTATAATCACCACCAAGTACTTTGTTGGATTCTACAAAACGCTTGTCTACGCTATTCATTAAATTATTAAGAATATCAACAGACATACAGGTAACCAAAGTGTCTTTTTCAAAGCTTGGTGTAGAGCTTTTTACCAAGGTTCCTCCTAGATCATAAATGTTGAATTCTACATTAAGGTTATCGGCTATTTCATAGATTTTTTCTTTAAAGATTAAATCTAAATACTGAGATTCTCTTGGCCATGTTGTTTGCCTTATTACATAATTTATACTAGAAAGTAATTGTGCTTCTTTGCGCTCCAAACGCTGCTTATGATAATCTTTAGATTGTTCATTATATTGATATAAGGTTACCGCAGCTATTAGAACAGAAGCTACTAAAACCAGCAATATCATATAAACGAAAATACGCGAACGTAAGGATAATATGTTTGAAGCCATTCATGAAATTTATCAAATAAATATAGCAATTATTAAGCCATATTTAGTGAGACTCTCTTTTCGTAAAATATAAGAGAGTTTTACTAACCCATTAGTATTATTAAATATCTACTTATTCCGTAGACTTAGAAACTCCTTTACAGTAAAACAGTGATATGATTAAATTAATCTTCAATAATCAAATAGTTCAATTTTTTAGCGTTGAATGATCCGTTAAAAGCTTTAATTTCTTTGTCCACTAATTCATTAAACTTCCCTAATTGATTATTAATTTTTTGTGTTAATTCATCTTTTACAGCAATATCTTGTTCTGTTGGAGCAAAATCTCCTCTACCTACTAAAGAATTTAAATGAGCAAGTTTATTATTGAGTCTAATTGGAAAATTCAAAGGGTCTTGTCCACTTCTATTTTTAGTTTGATACAGTGCTTTCTCAATTTCAGAGAATTGTTCTTTTAACGTTTTTGCTTTTTCTACTAAATCTTTAACGTTATCATCGTCTTTATATTGGGTCATAAAAGCATCTAATTTCTCATTAATACTTCTAATTTTTTTAATTGATTTATGCGTATTATCTAATGTTTTATTAATGTCCTTAATGAAGACAAATTGTTTTTTCATATCTTCTAACGTACTCTCAGCTCTAGGGTCTGCTAAAATGGTAAACGGTTGACTTAACGTTTCGCCATTTACATTCAAACTTACTTTGTAATTTCCCGGAACAGCTCTTGGCCCTCTTAAACTACCTGACCACATTATTAAACCTGGAAAACTATCTGCACCATCATAAATCATATCCCAAACAAATTGATTTGTTCCTTTTTCAATAGTTAATTTGTTCTTTTTATCCTTAGTAGTAAATGTTTTAATAGTGTCTCCCTTTGTGTCAAAATAGGTTAAAGAAACTTCATCCTTTTCATCATACTTATTTAAGTTAAAATATGTAATAACTCCAGAAGCAAGGTTAGTCCCATTAATTTTACTTCCTTCTACAGCCCTACCTCCCATTCTATAAGTATCTTTTGGCTTAAATAAAATATTCGCTGATTTATCAGCATTATATAACTGGTGAATCACTGTTAAGTCATCAATCATCCAAAGACTACGCCCTTGGGTTGCAACAATTAAGCTGTTTTCTTTAATAGTTAAATCTGTAATTGGAACAATTGGTAAATTTAATTGGAATGGTTTCCAGTTTTTACCATCGTTGAAAGAAATATACATTCCTGTTTCTGTACCTGCATACAATAATCCTTTTCGTTTAGGATCCTCACGTACTACTCTTGTGAAATGTTCAGGGTTAATTCCATTAGTTATTTTTGTCCAAGTTTTTCCGTAGTCCGTTGTTTTGTATAAATAAGGCGCAAAATCTCCAGATTTATATTTAGTCCCAGCTATATAACAAGTTGCAGGATCAAAGGCGCTTGGTTCAACACTGTTAATCATCATCCATTCAGGCATTCCTTTGGGTGTAACGTTATCCCAATTTTTCCCTCCATCTCTAGTAACGTGAACCAATCCATCATCACTTCCAACACAAAGTAATCCTTCTTTTAAAGCGGATTCTTGAGCTGCAAAAATGGTACAGTAATATTCTACAGCTGTATTATCTTGAGTAATCGGTCCTCCTGATGATTTTTGTTTTTCAGGATCATTACGAGTTAGGTCTGGACTAATAATATCCCAAGATTGGCCTTCATTTTCAGTAACATGAACGTTTTGTGAAAACGTATACAATCTGTTTGGATTGTGTTTCGAAAAAATTATTGGAAAATTCCATTGGAAACGGTATTTCATACCTTCAGCACCATAACCCATAGGATTATCTGGCCATACATTTATAGCGCGTGATGTTCCTCTTTCATGATTAACTCGTGTTAAATAACCCCCATAACTTCCACCATATACTATATCATCATTTTTAGGATCAATTGCAATATGTGCCGATTCTCCGCCTGCAGTACCTTCCCAATCGTCCTCGGTAATGCCTCTTCCATTTGTTCTATGTGCTATTCTAACCGTTGAATTATCCTGCTGTGCTGCATAAATTCTGTACGGAAAATGATTGTCTGTAGTAACTCTGTAAAATTGTGACGTTGGTTGATTATGATATGTACTCCATGTTTCACCTCCATCATATGTGACTTGTGCACCTCCATCATCACCAATAATCATTCTATTAGAATCTTCCGGTGCAATCCATAAATCATGATGATCACCATGTGGCGCTCCATGTGTACTAAAAGTTTGTCCTCCATCTGTGCTTTTATGGTATTGTACATTTAAAACATACAGTTGATCAACATCTTTAGTGTCTGCATATAATCTAGTATAGTACCAAGCACGTTGGCGTAATTTTCTTTCGCTATTTACTTGTTTCCAGTTCTCGCCTCCATCTTCACTTCTGTATAAACCTCCTTTTTCTTTGTTTTCAACAATTGCCCAAACGCGTTGATTGTTTACAGGGGATACAGTAACTCCAATAATTCCTAAGGTATCAGTTGCAAAACCTTTATTTTTTGAGATTTCTTTCCAAGTTTCTCCACTATCAGTACTTTTCCAAAGTGCTGAACCTTCTCCTCCTGAATTTAAACTGTAAGGCGTTCTATTAATTCGCCATGTTGAAGCATATAAAATTCTTGGGTTTGTTGGATCCATTTGTAAATCAACAACACCTGCATTTGCATTGGCAAATAATATGTTCTTCCATGTTTTTCCGCCATCAATACTTTTATATACACCACGTTCTTGAGTTGGTTTATATAAGTTTCCCATAACACCTGCGTAAACAATATCTGAATTTGTAGGATGAATTGCAATTCTTGGAATATGTCTAGACTTTTCTAAACCTAAAGATGTCCATGTTTTTCCTGCATCCTCAGTTTTCCACATACCGTATCCAGAAGACACATTTCCTCTAACTGTTTTTTCTCCTCCTCCAACGTAAATTACATTAGGATCACTTTTAGAAACTGAAATTGCTCCGATACTCCCACCAAAATAACCATCAGAAATATTTTCCCAAGCTCTTCCGCCATCAGTTGTTTTCCATATCCCACCTCCTGTTGATCCAAAATAAAATAAATTTGGCTGATTTGGTACTCCGGTTACAGCTGCACTTCTTCCCCCTCTAAAAGGACCAACCAATCGATACTCCAAGGCATCATATTGATCTTCGTTAATTGTTTGTGCATTAATTTGTGTGTTACTTAACAGCAATAGAAATATTGCAGAAATGATTGTTGATAATCGCATGATGTCGTTGGTTTGATTATGAACTACTAAAAGTAATAATAAATTCTTATTACTTATAATATCTTCATGGTTTTAACTATTATTTCGCCATGAAGGCGTTTAAATTAATAGTTTTTTAGAAAGACTAAGATGTGCTTCTCAAAATAAGTTTTATTCTTTTATTAAACAGATAATGACATCAAATATTTTTTTGGAGTTGTGCCATATTTCTTTTTAAAAGCTGCAATAAAATGGCTCGCTGTGCTATATCCAATTTTCAAACCTACTTCATTAACATTATGCTCACCTGCTTCTAGTAATTTTCGAGCTACCTCCATTTTATAATCAAATAAAAAACTGAACACAGAATCACCATAAATTTGTTTAAATCCTTCCTTAAGTTTTTTTAGGCTCAACTCTATTTCATCTGATAATTCTTGTAAGCTTGGAGGTTCTGACATGCGTGATATAATAATATCTTTAGCTTTTCTGATTTTAAGAACATTTGTTTCATCAACCAAAAATGGACATTGCTCAATATTTGCATCTTCACTTCTATTAAAGTACAAACTTAATAATTCATAAGCTTTACCCTTAAAGTAGAGACTTTTAATAGATTGATTTAGATTATAATTAATTAACTGATTTAACACTATTGATAACGAAGGTGTGATTTTGCCATCTTTATAATACTTCCTATCCTTATTATCATCACTTAGAAATGAAATGTAATTAGCTTCATCAGAAAATAGTCCATGAAACTGCTTTATCGAAATTAATACAGTTACTAAAGAAGAATTTGGATTTATGTCAAGGTGAATAGGTAAACTTCGTTGGGGGTTATAAAGTAATAATGAAGTTTGCTCGTTAATATTTAAAGTATAATTACCATTATTAAATTGAAAAGCAGAATTTCCTTTGTTACAAAAATGAAATTGAATAAAACTATTATCAATGTCTCGTTCAATCGTTTTAATATGCTCGTCTTCATTTTGATAGGTTAAAACAAAAAAACCATCTTCAATTTTTGTTTCTTCAAAAGTACTTATAGCGACATTTTTACTCATATTGTCATCTTATAATATTGTGATAAATTAAGTAATTTCAAGATTAAAAAACCACAAAATTAATGATATGAGTACAAAAATATAATACTTTGCTCAAAATCTATAATAAAAACTAATAATTTACTGAATGGTCCTTAATCGTTATTTTTTGTTTTAACAAATACTCTTTAAAATAGAATTGTTTAACTATTAAGACAAAAAAACTCCTAACTTTGAAAAATCTCTAAAATAGAAATTACGATATTAAATCTGTGACTAAATTTCAACAAGTAGAACTAAAAAAACATGTCTAAAATTATAAGAATTGGTACGCACGATAGTCAAATAGCTAAGTGGCAATCAAGCGCCGTACAGAATATGCTAGAAAAATTAGGACATAAAACCAAAATTGTTCCTATAAAATCAACTTCTGATTTAGTTGAAAATAAATCAATAGACATTGCGATGCTAAACAATGATATTGACATCTCTATTCATTCATTAAAAGATGTTCCAACAGTATTGCCTGAAGGCATTATTCAAGCTGCGGTAATTAAACGAGGAAATTTTAAAGACTTACTTATTTATAAAGACAACGAAGAATTTTTATCTCAAAAAGACGCAATTATTGCAACAAGTAGTTTAAGACGGAGAGCTCAATGGCTAAATAGATATCCAACTCATACTATTGTTGATCTTAATGGTGATTTAGATTCAAGATTGCAAAAACTTGAGGACAATAAAGATTGGAATGCGGCAATATTTAATGCAGCAGATTTAGGAAGGCTTGATTTAAAACCTGAAGATTCCGTCAATTTAGATTGGATGATTCCTACTCCTGCCCAAGGAGCAATTATGATTAAAACTCGAGAGGATAATGAAGAAATTAGAGAAATTTGCAAAGAACTCAATAATAAAGAAACTGAAATTTGTACGAGTATAGAGCGTGAGTTTTCGAATTTACTTGATGAGGATTCAAAATCTCCAATTGGAGCTTTAGCTTTTATAAAGGGAGAAGATGAAGATGAAGATAAAGAGGTTCACTTTAAAGGTGTTTTATTCAGTCCTGATGGGAGTAAAAAAATTGAAGTAACCCGTGTTGAAAAATTAAAGGACTATAAAACTATTGCACCGTATTGTGCAGATTTTATTATTGAACGTGGTGGTAAAAATTTAATGGACATCAAAAAAGATTCATTTCAGGAAACTAATATATATTCAACAAAAACTTTAACAACAGACCAGCGTTTATTACTTAACGAAAAAGTAATTGTGGAAAGTTCTGATTTCGTGAAAATGAGTTTAAACAGGATTAAACCTCAAGTTGTAAGAACTCCTATTGATAATGTAATTATTTCAAGTAAAAATTCAGTTGAAGCCTTGCTTCATAATTTTTCGGCCGTAGAATTACAATTTAAAAACATTTATTGTATTGGTCGTCGCACTAAACGATTAGTTGAAAAACGTATTGGACCAGTTAAGCATACAGAAAAAAACGCTAAAACCTTAGCGGAGTATTTAGTTGAATATATTGACGGAAATGAAGTAACTTACTTTTGTAGTGATTTTGGCGCAGATGATTTATCCTTAATTTTAATTGATGGCGGCATAAAAGTTAACGAAGTTGAAGCTTATCAAACTAAATTTGATGTCGAAAAAATTAAAGATTCAGTTGAGGGTGTTATGTTTTATAGTCCATCAACAATTCAAAGCTATTTAAAAGAAAATGACCCTGATAAAATTGCGTTTTGTATTGGAGATGCTACAGCAGCAGAAGCAAAAAAACGCTTTGAAGATATTAGGGTATCCAAATTACCAACTGTTGAAAGTATTATTGAGTTAGTAAACAATCATTATGTTTAATAGATGATTAAATCTATTCTAATTGGAATTAAATCATATACTGGAGCCTTTGAGTTAATATCTAAACTCAAGCTTTGGAAGTATTTTGTAATCCCAATTCTAATTAGCATTGTAACTGCAATTTTTATTGGTGTTTCAGCATACGGGTTTTCTGATAATATTGGTCAATTCATCTCAAGTATTTGGTTTTGGGAATGGGGGACAGAAACTTTTACAACGATTAGTGAAATATTCGGTGGACTGATTATTATTCTCATTGGGTTAGTTTTATACAAGCATATTATAATGGCGCTTTCTGCTCCTTTTATGAGTCCTGTTTCTGAAAAAATTGAAGAACACTTATTGGGCGAAAACTCTTCAATAGTTAATCAACATAGAAACACATCATTTCAAGAACAACTTTTTAGAGGAATAAGAATTAACGTGCGAAATTTAATAATGGAGCTTTGGCTAACCATCATAATTCTGATTATTAGTTTAATTCCAGTAGTTGGTTGGTTTACTTCAGTTTTATTGTTTTTCATTCAAGCTTATTATGCTGGCTTTGGTAATATGGATTACACTCTTGAGCGTCATATTAAATACAGACAAAGTATCTCCTTTGTAAGAAAAAATAGAGGGGTTGCAATTGGCAATGGTATTGTATTTATGCTGTTTTTATTAATTCCTGTTGTAGGAGTTATTCTTGTTTTGCCATTATCTGTAACTGCTGCTTCAACTGAAACAGTGAAGTTATTAAATGAAAAGCATGAAGGATAATTTATTTACTTTAAATCGCGGCTTAACTTTTTTTTTCTATGTATTATTTCTATTTAGTAATTTACTATTTGCTCAACATAATATTGATAAACTAGTAACTCCAACATTTGAAGATCCTAGTTTAGATCAGGCCTTCATTCAAGAAAAGGTAGACTCAATAATGCATCTTGGTATTACAAAAAAAGCATTTCCTGGAGCACAATTACTTGTTGCCGAAAAAGGAAATATAATATTTCATCAAGCTTATGGTTTCCATACGTATGACAGTATTCAAAATGTAAAACTTGATGATATTTACGACCTTGCCTCAGTTACAAAAATTACGGGTCCATTACCAATATTAATGAAGCTATATGATGAGGGAAAACTTAACTTAGATGTTCCTTTTAGCACTTATTGGAAACCGTGGAAACATAAAAAAAACAAAAAAGATATAACCCTTCGCGAATTACTTGCTCATCAATCTGGCCTACAACCCTATATTGTTTTCTTGGAAGAAGTTATTAAAAATGATAAACTAAAAAGAAGATTTATTAGAACTAAATCAAATAATCGATTTTCAAAACAAGCTTACCAAGAATTGTATGTCAACAAACGTTTTAAAAAACGAATGTTTCGGTCTATTTCTAAATCAACTGTTAGTGACGATAAAATATATAAATATTCAGGATTAGCCTCTTTGATTTATCCAACATTAATAGAAAATCTCACAGGCGAAAATTATACAGAATACCTCGATAAGCATTTTTATAAATCGCTTGGCTGTAAAACACTTGGTTATAATCCAGCCCTTAAAAATTATAAAAATACTGTTGTACCAACGGAACTTGATACTATTTTTAGAAACGATCTTACAAAGGCTTGGGTTCATGATGAGAATGCAGCACTATTAGGTGGTGTTTCAGGCAATGCTGGATTATTTGGTACTGCATTAGACTTAGCCATTTATATGCAAATGTTAATTCAAAAAGGATCTTATAATGGCAAACAGTATTTTAAACCTTCAACGGTAAATGAGTTTACTAAAATTCAATATCCTAAAAATGAGAACAGAAGAGGTTTGGGTTTTGACAAGCCTCTAATTGGAAATGACACCCTCAGTATTAAAAAAGCTTACCCTGCTCCTGAAGTAAGCGAAGAAAGTTTTGGTCATGCAGGTTTTACTGGAACTTTTGTATGGGCTGACCCAAAACATGACCTTGTGTTTGTCTTCCTTTCAAATCGCGTTAATCCATCACGAACTCATAGAAATATATACAATCTCAACATTAGACCAGCACTTCAGCAAGTATTTTATCAAGCATCAAAAAGCAAATAGCATTTCAACAAATAATTAGTACTTTAGAGCTCTTAAAATCACACCATGAGTTTACTTGTATTTTATGCAATAATTTCTGTTTTCTTTTCCTTTTTATGCTCTATTTTAGAAGCAGTTTTACTTAGTGTAACACCAACATTTATTAATATTAAAAAACAAGAAAATAAACCTTATGCTCTTGATTTAGAAATTCTTAAAAAAGATGTAGATAAACCTCTTATTGCAATCCTCACATTAAATACAATTGCACATACAGTTGGTGCCATTTTAGTTGGTGTACAAGCAAAGGTTGCATATGCAGAACTATATGGGTCAACTTCTAGAACCCTTTTTGGCTTTAAATTCACAGAAGATCTTATGGTTGGTGTTGTGTCAACACTTATGACAATTTTAATTTTAGTAGCTTCAGAAATTATCCCAAAAACAATAGGTGCAACATATTGGAAACAACTTGCTAATTTTACTACAAAAGCCCTTCATGTATTAATATTTCCATTAAAATGGACCGGAATATTATGGCTATTGAAACTAACAACCAACCTTATTGGTGGTAAAGGTAATCATGGAAGTATCTTAAGCAGAGAAGATTTTCATGCTATGACTGATATTGCGCACGAAGAAGGTGTATTTCATGAATCTGAAAGCAAAGTCATAAAAAATATGCTAGCTTTTAAAGACGTAACGGCAAAAGATATTATGACTCCGAGAACAGTCATGAAAGTCGCTGATGAAAACATGACAGTTGAAGCCTTCTTTATCGAAAATCAAACTTTACGTTTTTCTAGGATTCCCATATATAGAGATTCTGTAGATAATATTGTTGGTCTTGTATTAAAAGATGATGTGTACAAAGAAATGGCTAATGATAATGGTACCAAAAAGTTAGCTGATGTTAAGAGAGATATTATTGTAACCAGCAGAAACCTTCCAATTCAACAATTACTAGATCAGTTAGTTGAAAACAAAAACCATATGGCTTTAGTTGTTGATGAATATGGTTCTGCAAGCGGTTTAGTAACCATGGAGGATGTTATTGAAACCCTTCTTGGTATAGAAATTATGGACGAAAGTGATAGCGTTGCAGACTTGCAATTGCTAGCGCGAAGAAGCTGGGAGATACGAGCAAAACGTTTAGGCCTTATTGAGGAAAATCAAAATAATAAAGATGAGTGAAGCCTTTATTAATACACCCATAGGAATTGCAAAAAATTAATGGCAATAAAAATGGTATTTTATTTATTACCGTGTTAAATTCTAAAATCCCA
>UPTN01000109.1_pt1 | contig 44156 bp, 35 predicted proteins | sample 2160111 | NCBI WGS metagenome assembly UPTN01 (sample SAMN06265058, study PRJEB28932) | marine metagenome | isolation source: Columbia River Estuary | place: USA:Columbia River Estuary, USA | collected 2014-05-05
GGTGACTGTCTCATTACTTTTTACCTTTATTTTTTCTACACTTAGCTATTGCTCCACTTGCATATGCCGAAGGGAATACTTTGTATTGTTTTTTTACCTTATGATAACATGCATCTTTTAATTGAAATGGTGATCCTTTTGTTAATTCCATAATTTTATTTTTAATAAGTCCATAATACGTTTTGCGCTTTATCTTTGTCTATATCAGCGTGAATAAAAGTCTTAGCAATGCCAATTCTTTTAAATCCAACTTCTCTTAATATACCTGCTAATTTAAATCTGTCAGTAGAATTATTACATGCAATATCAACCGCTAAACCTTTTGTATGAGATGATTCAGAAGTTCCACCTACTTTAGCATTATGTTTTACAGTTCTATAACCTGAGTTAATAACAATAGATTTACCGTACTTTTTTCTAACAATGTCAAGCATGTTAAGTAGTTCCTCATTCATTAATTGACCACTACCCTGAACATCAGGTGAGTCAAACTCTTCGTATGTAAAATATTTTAATTTCATTTAAATTTTGTCGTTTTAAATTTTGTCGTTTTAAAATTTTTCTTACCTTTCTTTTTCTTTTTAGCTCCACCTTTTTTAGGTATATTCAAATCATATGTAGACCAACCTAAAATTAATCCTATCCTTTGGATTTCATCAAGCTCACTGTTACTGGCTAATACTATATTGTTTATTTTTTTAAGAGCTCTATCAAGAGGAATGTTCGTAAGTGCTGATGTATACTGAGCACCTGCCATCAAAGCAGGACTATCTATATCTAAAAGTTTTTCTTTTACTTCTTTTCTACTGCCTGGGAAAGTAAACTTTCGTCCAGCACTTTTCATTTGTATATACTTATATCTTATAGGTGGTGAAAATCCTAATGCAGCATCTGCAACCCTGTCATAATCTTGAACAGTTTTACCTTGCTGTTTATATATTTCAAGACCCATATCTTTAAGTGTACTCAAGACATTACCTCTAACGCCTGTACCTCTTAAGTATGAACTTATCATACCGTTAGCTACATCTATATATTTAGATTGTCTTTTTTCTTTTGCTTTCCTTTCGGCAGCATTACGTGGTTCTTCGTCGTCATCTCCCATTGCTTCAGCAAATAAAGCTTTCTGCATACCGTTGAAGACTAAGTTTGTTAAAAAAGAATAGTAAGCTATTTTAGATATATTACTTTTAGCATCTCCTCTACCATCTTTAAGATCCAGTGTAGCTTTTTTAATTATTCTAGCGTACTGACTAGGTGTATTAGCAAAAGATAATATAAGTCTACCTAAGTCGCTAGCTTGTTGTTGACTAATTTTATCTGGTCTGCTTGATTGCTGTGATTCTTCAGCTGTCTCTTTAAAATCTAAAAATGCTTTCTCTTTAGCTTCTTTTTCAGTGTAAACTTTTTCGCCTTCAGCATTAGTTTCTTTTAAATAGGTTTTATATCTATTTCTAAAGAATGTAGATCCACCTGCAGCAATAGCAAAACTATCTGCTATCTGTGTTGGGGTAAATCCTACTTTTAATATTTTAGAAATCAAACCACTAACACCGCCTTGCTTAGCTATATCTGCAATTTCAGATTCAGTAACGTTAAATTCAAGACCTCCTCTTCTGTTTTTAAGGTATTCTGAATTAAATAACATTTTAAAGTCTTTCCAGTATTGAGGTTGATTTGCAAATGCTTTACCCGCACTAAATATATTATTATCTGACATGTTAACAAAGTTAGTAGCCGACATTAACTGAAGTACTGCAGATCTTTGATTAAAAAACATAATAGCTCCTGTAGAATTATTAATCCAATCAGTAACCCTGCCACCTAATTTATCTTTATTCACGTCTCTGTTCTTACCGGTTCTCATTCTTTTCAGCATGTTCTCCATAGCTTTTCTATAGTTAGTACCAAAAGCTCCTTCTAACTTATTCATATTTTCTTTAGAAAATACTGCATCTACATTAGCTTGCCACTCTTTTAGATACTTAGCTCTACCTTCTGTGTTTATACCTGATAAAAAATCAGTAGCAATGTTACCAGCAACCCATTGATTCTCTGGAGCTGTATATAGTCTACCCCTATTTATTGTTCTAATTTTGTTTGCAAAATCTGCTAGCATAGGATCTTTAGCAACTTCAGCTACCGCTGCGTCTACTTCAGCTTTATCTATATTAGGTATTTCCATACCTTGCTTTTTCCATATATACATTCTAACAGCATCTTCACCTGTATAAACTTGATCACCTATATTAGCCTTTAGCTTTTTTGTTAAAGGAGATACCCCCTTAAAATCTGTTCCGCCAATGCTTTCTACAATTTCTTTTTTAACCTGCTTAAAGTCTCGCATCAAAGCGTTTCTTTCATTAGTAATAGCTTCGTCGCCTCTAGCAAAGGGATCTATTAAATTTTTCTTATACCAAGCCATTTGAGCATCACCTTCTTTTCCTTTACCTAAAGTTTTATAAAGTAATCCTACAAAGTCCTCAGCAGACGGTGGTATTATATCTAGTCTACCTTTACCTTTACCGGATTTAATACCTCTACTTTTGCTATACACATCACTAGCTTTTATACCAGTCTTACCTTCTATTATTCTATTAAAAGTTTTGCTTAAGTTGCTAGAATTTAAATCTTTTGAAGAAAATGCTGCTTGACTAACATCAATTTTATCCATTTCAATTAAAGCGCCTAAATTTGTTTTGATGTTTTTAACGTTTATTCCTTTATTTTTTAATAAATTTAAATTTGTTTTATTAGGTAAAGCAGCTTCTTTTATAAATTTTTCAACTATGTGATCACCTAATAACTTTTTAGAAGGAGCGTGATAAAACTTATTTAATTTATTAGCTATTTCCGGAGCAGTAAATACTAAAGCATCCGGCCCAATAAGTTTTAAATAAGATTTCATTTCTGAAGAAAACACACTACCTAAAGCCTTGTCAGCAGCAGTTCTGGAAGTATTGTCTACAAGAGCGCTTTCATATCCAGTATTTATTTTTTTTAATTCACCATCAATATCAAACAATCCTTTTTTTAGTAAATTTATTAAATCTGATTTATATTTTACAGACTCTTTTAAATGCTCATTAGAAAAACCACCTTTTGTGTTTAATTCAAATATAGTAAATGGAGACGCAAGCCTAGGTCCAAATTTTCTATTTTGAGCTATCATAAGCGATAGTCTTTCTACAGCTTTTATTCTTTCAGAAGGTTTACCTTTATACTTAGTATTTAAACTTTTATTTAAACTTTTTACAATAGCGTTGTGATAAGCAGTATTTAATTCATTTGAATATTTTAATCCTCCTTCATATACGTTATCTAATTCCTTAATTTTTTCAGCGTTAGATAATTCATTATTTTTAACAATTGCTCTAGCTTGTCCAACACCTGTTTTATTAGAGCCTCCTGAAATTTCTGCAAAAAACTTTTGTTTATTCTTTTTTATTAAATCAAAAACAGGTTTCCATATAGAATTATCAGCTTTGGTTCCTAAAATATTATTAAAATCTTTTATAAATTGTTTTCCAGTTTTTCCCATACCGCCGTCATACCCTAATGTTTCAGCAATAATAAAACCTTTTTCGCCTGATAATGTTTTTTGCAATTCTAAAATTTCCTTAGGTATCAACTCTAATGTTGATTTAACTTCATCTCTAAATTCTTTATGTAGCTTATTATTGTGTCCTATTTTTTCATTATACCTTATATTAATATCTGTTTCAGATTTTAAAATTTCTTGTCCAATAGCTTTTTTAATATTTTCAGCTATTAAACTTCTAGCTTTAGTTGTATTAATAAAAGATTCTGTAGCCTCTTCTTTAATGAGCTCCATGAGATCTTTATCTAATTCACCTCTATTATACTGGTTTATTAAAGTTCTAAATTCATTTTCATTTTTAATAGCTAACCCAGGTATTTTTTTAGCCCTATGAAATAGCTCTACGGAAGAATAAGATTTAGACATTTCCCCTGAAGGCAACCTGTCTAGTTCAACAGAAATTTTTGATATAAAGTTTTCACCTACTTCGTTGCCTAATTCGGTTTGTCTTTCTTGTACAATTTTTTTAAACGTGTCAGATTCTAATTTTTCCATTATAGCATCTTTACCTATTTCCATAGATATAGTCTCTATAAGAGATCTTCTTTTACCATCTAGTCTTTCAGTACCTGTGCCATCTCCTCCAAAATATTTTTTCCATTCCGCAGGTGTTATATTTTTTTTCTTAAATACAGGATTACCTTGATCAGAAGATTCTCTTACTTGTTTACCTGTTTTAGAATCTATTAATGGTTCTGAAAATATATTAAATCTTTTATTTATACTAGACTGGCTTATATAATTCTTGTATAATTTAAACGTATTATCCAGGAACATGTTATATTCAGGCGTTGGTACTTTACCACCTCCTTTAAGTTTACCCGCTACTTTTTCTATTTCGTTAAATAAACTTACCTTAAAAGCTTCTTGTTGGAACTGATTAAAGTTTTTAAGCTTACTAGGCTTGCCTTCAGCAGATAAACCTTTACTGGTTAAGTAATCGTTTATTTCTTTAAAACCTCTAGCTTTAATGTTAAAAGTTTCTCCTCCAATGTTTACATCGGCAGTATTTCTAAATAATGCGTAAGTAACTTCTTCACCTGACTTAAGCTTAACTTTACCTAAAGTTCTAGCACCTAGCTTAGGAAATTTTTGTAATAATGTTTTTTCAGCTATGTCGGTTGCTTTTTTATTAATTTCTTCGGGCAGCCTAGATACTGCTATAGCGGTTTTTCTTGAAACTCTATCGTTTTTAGCTAAATCTAAGAAAGCGGTACTACCTTCTCCTGTAGTAGACTCTTGAACTATTTTTTCTTGTTGATTTTCTTCTAACCCACCTAATCTAACTGCTCCAAATTCTTGTGCATATTCAGGTTTCTGCATAATACCTAATATACGTTTGTCTACATCACCAGTGATCATTGATGTCAAAGTAGCTTCCGATTTGGTTCCTTTAGCCATTGCTTCAAGTTTATCTAATCTAGATGCTCCTTCTTGGCTTCTTATTTCACGTATACCGTTTTCTTTAGCAAAATCTTGAATTTCTTGTTTGCTTGGATTATTTTCTTTAATATATTTAATAACTTTCTGACCGTCAGAGTAACTTTTTACTATTCCAGGAACACCATTTTTATCCATAATTACAGCGTCCGCGAGTAATTCAGGTACATCGCTGGCTACTTGTAAATTATTTTTATCTATATATCTTCTTATTTTTTTTAAGACAATAGGTCTATATTCAAACCCAATCATTACACCAGTTGTTTCTATGTTTTGATTGTTTTCAATACCTTCTTTATAAGCTTTGTTTACCTTGCTGAATATATCTTTATTATCACTTTCTAGTTCTTTAGAAGAAAAATCTTTAAGTCTTTCTGCTTCTGTTTTAATTTCAATACCTGTTTCTAAATCTATTAATTTTTTACCATCAATTTCTACATTAGAAAATCTTTCAAATTGTTTAGAAATATTTTTACCACCTTTTTCTATATTACCAAGATCATATAAAAATTCTAAAAGATCGCTTGCTCTGTTTATATTTTTTTCACCAAGCTCTAAAGGTTTTTTAGAAGATAAATCAATACCAAATTTACCCGCAGTTTCTTTAACTGTTCTGTTTATTCCAGTTAATAAACCTTTACTTAAAAGTAAATCTTTAAATTTAGGATTTTGTAAAAATTCTGCAATATTCATTACATACTCTTCAGGTCTTTGTTTTTTATCTGAATACTTTTCATTAATAATTTCTTGAAAAGTCATATCTCTTAAATTACCAAAACGCTCTCCTTCTAAAGCTTTATTTACTGTTGTTTCAATGCTTTCTTTAAATTTCTTTGCAGCGCTTTCGTTGTTTTTAAAAGCTAAATCCATTAGAGCATGTCCTACTTCTTGAGTAAAAACACCTGGCTTATATTTTGATAAATCAACTTGGAATTCATTTGATTCAGGAAAATATCGAGCCTTATCACCATCTAAAGCATTAGGTTCTTTTTCGTTTCTTATTATTTTTAATACAGGTGTTTTACCTTTAGATTGAAAAACTCCTGATTTTTTTATATTATTAAAAGATTTTTTAATACCAGCTTTGGTCATTTCAATCTTTGACTCAGCAACAATGATTTCTTTTTCTAAAATTCTTTTTTCTCTATTTGAAATATTACCTTCATCAATTTTAGATCTAGCTCTATTTATTTCTTTAGTCAATTCGCTTACCTCTTTGTTATAAAACGAATTATCAGCTCTTAGTAAACTATTTTCTAATTCTAAAGCATAGTTTTCCTTTTGAGTTCTTTCCTGGCCTTTTAATTTAAATTCACCATCTGTGTTTGTTTCATCTAATAACCTAACAGCATCTGAAAAGTTTGCTCTTTTTTTAGCGACGCTCATGAAATCTATTGGCTTTAATTTTGTAGCCCCTGGAGCAGCAAACATAAAAATCTCTACAATTCCTTTTTCAAAGCCTTTACTACGGTCTTCCATTGTATTTCCATCACCGCTTTTCTTTCTTTTTTCAACCTCTTCTTCGGAAAGTAAAGTTCCTGTTGTTTTATCATAATAAACGTTGCCGTAAGTTTCATGCATAAACTTTTTCCAATCAACATTATTTGACAATGACTTAATAGCCTCCTCTGTGATTAAAGCTGCATTACTACCAACCATACCTCCAACGCCTGGAGCAATCATTTTTTGAAAAACAGGTTCAAGAACTTGAGATTTTCCACTGAATTTAAACTTGCTTAATAGTTTATTTGCTAATTGACCACCTGCAAAAAAACCAACTCCGCCACCTGTTTGTGATTCGCCACCTGTTACTGCTTTAAATTTAGCTTCTTCTAAAAGAGCATGGTAAATAAAACTTTGAGTTTGTTGCTGCCTAGTAGGGGTAAAGTTTTTGGTACGCTTAAGCCATTTAGCCATTTTAGCTCCGAACTTGGTAGCAGATAAAGTACCCCCTGTAACAGCATTTAACATTCCAAACTTAACAATTTCAGGAACAAATCCTCCTAAGCCTTCCGCTACTTGAGTAGATAATGATCTTCTGTAATTTTCTCGCTGGGATTTAGACATGTCTATACCGTAGTCCGTTTGAAGCTCCTCTATCGCATCTAATTCCATTCTTCGAGTTGTACCTATACTTTTAGTTAAATCCTCTCCTAACGTAGCTGTACTTAATGCTCCTACAAATTCACCTATTTTATCTCCAACCTTATTACCTATGGTTGATTTAATACTACCTGGATCTATGTTAAGCATAAATGTAGTAGTTAAAGCTTCTTTGTTTATATTTAATCTTATATTATCTTTATATAAATCATCGAGCATATCTTTCATTCCTCCTTGCCCGAGCGTTTCTTCTTTTGACCCTAAAGTAGTTGCTTTACTTAATTCTTTGTCTATGTCTGTTATATTTCTAAGAGGTAATAAATCTTGAAATTTTACTTCATATATTCCTTCTTCATTAGGTTTATATCCTTTACCTGATAAAATATTTATTAATGGAAAAAATGATGATTTTAATTTTACAATACGATTTTTCCTTTTAGCATTGTCTTGTGTTTCTAATACATTTAAAACAAATGCTTCCTCAAGTTGAGCAGCAGTTGATTTTTTGTATTGAGCGGTTTTAGCGTCTATTTCTTTTTTTAAACTTTTAGGTTGTGATTGATTAGTAAGCATATCTTTTTCCTTTTGAGACAAAGACATGTTGTTTCCTGTAATAGGATCAACCCAGTACTGAAAGTTTTTATTGTAATCTTTTAAAGCATCATTAGCTTCTTTAGATAATTTATTTAGCTCCTCCGAAGCTTTAGCTGCTTCCAAAGCGGTACCGTTATCTTTTATATCTCTTAGCTTTTTTGCGCGAGAATTCATATCAGCTATATTCTTTTGTTGAGGTGAAAGACTTTCTGAGTAGTCTTTTACACCTAACTCCACTGTAGCTGTGTATCTTTTATTATCACGCAGGTCTTGAATTACATTGCTTCTTTCTGCATCTATTTCTTGTTTTTCTTTTTGTAGTTCAGCGTCTATTCTTGCGTTTACAAGAGTGTTTATAGTACTTTCTGCAGGAGCAGGCTTGCTAGGGTTTAGTCTATAGTAACTATCTGTAATTTTATTTGTTAAAGCATTTCTCCATTCAGGATTTTTATTTAACTCCGTCATGCTTTGTCCTTCAATAGGATCTTTAAAAACTACCCCTTCCTCTAGTTGGTAAGGAATGTTTGTATTAAAGATAGCATCAACAGAAGAATTAAAGTCATTAGCTATTTGTTTACCCTCAGGTGTAGCTAAATTTTTTTCAATTTCAATTTCATCATTTAGATCTGCAATTATTTGACCTTTCATTGTTGTTTTAAAAGTCTTTGCTTTTTCTAATTTTTGTTCTAGCTCAATTAATTTTTTGCTTTTAGGCTCAGGATCTAGTGATTCCGAAGGAGTATCTACCGAGGGTGATTCCGTAAAACCTGCTTGTGATGCTGTCATTGGTTGCTGCACTGCATCCGCATCCGCTGGAGTGCTTGTTGGAAAATCCTGTGCTTCGTCTTCAATAGCTATGGCATCTGGAAATTGTAGCAAAAACCCTTCGACTTTATCCTCAGGTAAATTATAAGTTTTTTCGTTTACTTTATATCTTGGCATAATTTTATTTTATTTAATTATTTTACTCTTCAAATTGTGAATAATCTATTACAATCTCTCCTTCTTTACCTTTCATAGCTTTAGCTAACTTATCTCTTTCAAGTGGTTTTATTCCTGGAATAAGCAATTCTAACATTGATTTATTCATAGCGTCAGAGCTAGATAAGTCTACAGGTACAATCCTGCCGTTTCTTATATAGGCTAACTCTGTATCTTTAGAGGCTTTTTCCCAGGCAGCAGTAGCTGCTTCACCGGTCATCCCCTCTTCTAATTTTTGTTCTAAAAAATCAGGTTTAATATCTTCTATGTTTTTTATTTGAGAATCTGAAGCTAAACGCTTTTTATTTAAAACAGTTAAAAAAGCTCCTTTTTTATTTATGGTAAAATTTTTATTGCCTTGACTTTTTTCATCGCCCATTAAAGAATTAATTTCATTTGAAGTCTCTTTTGCAAAATTAAGTCTATCATTGAATTTTTGTTGGCTTTTAGTTGGGTCGGTTGTAGGTGTCTTAGCCTTTCGCATAACCTTATTTTTAGCTTTAACAGATTCTACTTCACTGTTAGCATACCTTAAAAGCTCCTGTGAAAAATTAGTGTTTTGCTCAGAAGTTAAATCTTGATCATATTCCCATAAAGTTGAAAAGTCGTCTTTTACAATATTGCCTTTATCGTCTTTTGTATTTTTAGTTCTAGTTATATTGTTGTGAAAAGAAGATTTTTCATTGTGATCTAAACCTATTGCTATTAACTCAACTTGCTCTTTTAATGTTTTTTCCCACAAATCTGCAGATACTCCAACTCCTTTGTTGTTAACACCAACCATTAATTTTCCAGTTAACTCTCCATCTTTTATATACGCAGGTGAAAACTCACTTTCTATATTTAATATTGCTTTTGCTTTTTCAATTGCTTTATTTATATCAGGCTGCAAATTAGGTACTTTATCTATAAACATGGTTTCCTCAATGTTTTTATTAATAACATCTCCAACAAACTTACCTTTGCCATCGTATACTTTTACAGAATAAACAACATTACCATTTTCATCCTCTTCATAACTAGCCTCTTTTCTGCCAGGTATTTTACCATTCATGATCATCATAGTATTGTACTGATCAGGATTTCTAAATTCATCATTACTTCCCTGAGATCCAGGTTTGATACTGCTTTGCTCTTTAAAAGCTAAAGAACTAGCCGTGGTATTTTCCAAAGCACTGTACATTCTCGTACCTATAGTGTCCATAGACCTGATAAAATTTCTTTCTTTATCCGTTAGCATGCTAGGATTTTTTTTCTTCAGCTCTGCTAACCTTTTAAATTTACCATTTATATTCTGAAATTGAATTGTTGAATTTTTTGAAGCAGTTTGAAAAACAGCATTTTTAGCATCCAATGCTTCTTTATCAGCTTGTTCTCTTATTTTTTGTATTTTTATTTGATTTCTTTTATAAGTATCAACATAACTAGCAATAGTGCTAGTAGCCGCTTTAGTTATGCTTTCTTGCATTCTTCTAAAATGTTGGCCTGACTGTTTGTCGACAAACTGTTCTGGGTTTTCGTAACTCATAATTATCTGTTCTTTTTCTATTTAGATTCAGGCCTAACTTTTTTATCTTTCAAATATCCTTCAGAGTCATAAGGGCTGGATCTTACTTCTGCCATCGCGCCTATTGTACTGCCTGCGATGCCAGCTAATCCTCCAACCATTGATGTATATGCACCTGTTTGATCAGCTTGTGCTTGCATTTGTTGCGCTTGAGCTCCACCTAATTGAGTAGATACTCTATTCAATTGTTGTAGTTCTCTAGTTTCTTGTGCTCCAAACATAAATTGTTTACCAGCTGCATCTAATCCTTGCATTCTCTGACCCTCACCAATTTGAATACCCTGTAATCTTCGCTGTTCAGCAACCCTTTGTTGTTCTAGTTGTTGCTCGCCTTGTGCTCTTAATTTTTCGTTTTGAGCTTCTTGTTGTTCAATACTAGCTGAAACACCTTTTTTGCTTTGTAAAGCAGCCTGAGCTAATGCAGTTGCACCTCCTGCGCTTGCACCTGTAGCAGCTAAAGTATCTAAAGTATTTGCTAATGAAATATCAGCTTGTTCTATTTCCATTTCAGCAGCCTGTGTTGCTACGCTTAAATTAGCAAATGGATTAGACATTTGATTACTTAAATCAGTAGCTAAAGAACTTAGATCACTAATATTTTCATAAGGATTTATAATATCTTGTCTATTATTTTCTAAATTAGTTAGTTTTCTTTGCAGTCTATCTTTTTCTGCTTGTGCTGCTCGTTCTCTTTTTTTAGCTTGTCCTCCTCCAAACAACCCCCCTAATATTTGAATTCCCCCTGATATAAGAGCGCCTCCAATTATTGGATCTAGAACAGCCATTTGGACATCTTCTCGTCCAAAGAAAAATATTTCTAAAAATTCTATCATGTTATTATTCTTTTATATTTTATATTGCTTTAACTACTAACAACAAAAGTAGAGTTAACAGCAAAAAGTTCTTTTGCTCCACCAGGATTAGTACTACTATCGTTCTGCAAAGTTACAGTACAGTAGTAACCTTTTATACCTGTCATATCTTCTCCAAATATAACTTCGCCAGGCATTGTTTGGTTTTCGCTGTTATTAACTAAGTTAGCGTAGTATTTGTTTTCCTTTCTTATAAAACCAGCATATTCTTTATTATAAGGAGGATTATTAGCTCCAAAAGTACTAACATAGTTTGGTCTATAAACAGGTTGATTGTAGGTAGAACTTGATTGTATAGGGTTTATTATATATTCACCCTCGTAGTAGCTATATATTTGATTCGATGTATCTCTTAACTGTGGAGGATTAATCCATATAGGATTTCCGGAAGTGTCTAGTTCGTAACTATCAACACCCGTTATATCTGACACATACTGAGTAACTTCCCAACCACTGCTGCCTTCATAGTTTATAGTTTTAAAAACCTTGCTTGTATCTATATTTGGATTTACTACAAAAGTAACTTTTGATTTATTAGAATCCCCGTAAAATTCACCTCTAGGAACATTTGTACTATTGTGAACATACAGCTTGTTATCACTGCCTGATTGATTTCCTATGCTATACATTTTGTTTGCTAAGCTAAAAGTAAACCTAGGTTTAAATGTAAAAAAAGATGGCCAACCGCGAACGCTTTCATCAAATTGCAATGTGTTGTAACTTGAATTGTCAGGTGTAGCGTTTGGTGGTGTACTTGGCTGTAAAGACAAAGTATACTGCTTAGTATATATATCCCATCCCCCCACTATTTTACCTGGACCAAAGCTAGACGAATCAACAGAGCTTAAGTTATCTCTAAACCAGTCGATCATTCCGTAGTTTGATATTTCTGTTATTCCATCCATAGATAATCTTAACACCGCCCCTCTATTTTTATCTACAAAGTATTTCCTATAGCCGTAAGTTGCAAAGCTTTCAGGATTAGTTCCAATACCAAAATTACCAGCATAAGGAACTATCTGTCCAATAACAGTTTTCAAATTACTAACTGATACGCCTCCGCCTTCGGCTGTATATATAGCGTCTTTATCAATAAGAGCTCTACTAGCTTTATTTTCTGATAATATGATTAAGTTAGAATCTTCAGCATATAGTTTTTGTATACTACCGTTAGCAGGATCAATTGCTTTAGTTATTTCTTTACCTACGGAAAATTGATTTGTTTGATTTATACCAGTTCTAGAATTGTATATACCTGAATATATCATTGCATTACCTCTAACGCTACCATTAGGTTCGTCTTCAACTAAATAAGCTTTAGCTCCAAAAGAAGTAGAAGTATTATTATAACCACCTCTAATTCTAGATTCTTCTATAGCCCAGTTAACGTCTTGCTGAGGATCTGCTACTGTTCCTTGCGGCCACCCGCCTTGACCAGTAGGTATACCTCTAGAGCCAAACCAGTTGATGCCGTTATCTGCGTCTACGCTTTTTCTTAGAGTGAATGAATTATAGTATTTTACTTCTATTAAAGCCATAATATTTATATTACATGTTTACAGGTATTTTACCTTTATTGTATGTTATCTAGGTTGAGCAGATCCTTTTACTTTTAAACCAGTTGTTGGATTCATTTCGCAAGACCAAGTTCTTAAATTCTGAGATGTAGTGTTTGTAGCATTATCTCTACTTGCACCTTCTGCTGCTAAAGCTAGTTTAGCGTTACTAGAGCTGCTTGCTCCTGAATTATAAGGTGTTGTATAAGGGAACCCGTTTGCGTCTTGTCCGTCATCTTCTATAGAAATATAAGATAAATATACGTCGGTATTAGTGTTTACTTGAGTATATCCAGTATAAGGAGTTTGAAGCAACGCATCTTCATAGAATGTAGTAACATACCTATGTATACCTTCCCTAGCATATACCACTGTGTTATGTGTTGTTTCGTTTTTAGCTAAAAAGTGACTGCTTTTTAATGCTGGATTTATTTTATACCCAAAGGCTACCTTAGGACCTAAGTCATAATAAAAATCACCTGTTTTAATGTAGGCTCCAGCACCTGCCCAGTTTCTTTGACTATTAGTATTACTGGCTATAGGAGCCGCACAGGATTGGCTGTTATCTTGATTCCCGCCTATTCTTTGTACTATAACTCTATATTCGCCAAACTTATCTGATTCACTTGAGTAAGGGCTTTTACCTACAACTGCCCATCTACCATATTTACCTCTACCAAAAGTTCCTCCAAAGCTTCCTGAACTAGTATTATTTTCAGCACCAACTCTAATCCAATTAGCCCAACTACCGCTAAACCCAGGCCCTTCAGAGGATCCATAAACTATATTTCTTTCTGAAGTTATAGGATTTGGAGACCCTCCTGGGTTTGGTACTGGTAATGTAGCATTAATACCGGTATTGCTGCTTATTTGAGTAGGACTACCATATCCGCTAACTTCGCTGTTAAAAGATAATACATTTCCTTCTATATCTTTTGCAGCTACCCATGATGAACTAGAGTCTGCTCTGTATTCTATAGCCCAAGATACATCGTTGTTATTTTCAAAGTTAGGATTACTATTTGTACTACCATAAACCGCATCCATATATGGTTGCAAACTAATATAAGCGGTACCTTTAGTTAAAGGACCAGCTAAGCTAGAGTTTGTTCCTGAAGGTATTTTATTTCTTTCAAGGTAAGAGTATGGTCGGCCTCCGTATTGCACTTGATTACAAGTTGAGTTATCTCCATCACCTCCAGCACCTGTAACAGGTACATAAACAAGTGCATCTCCACTCGATAATGTGCTTTGAGGAGTTGGGTACATTTCAGTAAATGAATTACCTGCTCCTGCTGTTATTTGATTGAAAGCATTAGTAGTTGAATTGTGAGCGCTTAAAATGTAAGCGTAATTAGTATATAATCTCAAACTATTTTCAATACTAAAACTACCGTCAGCTAATTCTTCACCTACTACTAATTCAAAAGAACAGCTATCAGTTTGCCCATCAGGACCTGATAAAGTTACTGTTATAGCGTATTGACCATAAGCTGTACCAAAAGTAACCTCACTTATTTCTCCAATACTGCTAATTTGAAATATGTTGATAGCATTCCCATCTTGTGTTTGAGAAGATATGTTCCATTGTAATCCATCTTGATTGTTTAATCCAGCGGATAAACTGTTAGATCCATTAGATCCGTATAGTTTAAGTTGATTTGTTAAACCAACAGGTACTCTTAAGGGTTGAGGACAAGCCTTTAAATAATTAAGAACTGGTAAAGCATGCTGTCCCCATGTAGTAGCGCCATCTCCGAAAGTTTCACCTCCAACAATTATTGTAGATAAATCAGTTAATATAGTTCCATAAGAACCTGTATTTAAAGTACGCACCCAAGGGGTTGGGTTTGTAATATTTGGATCTCCATCTGTAGCTGTTATAGTTAAAGTAAAAGATTGAGCATCACTATTAGTTGTTTTATATATTCTATATGCTTTATTAACTATAATAAAAGTGTCCCAGTCTTTTGCAGTAGTAGCATTCCCATTATAATCAATGTAGCTGCCTAACCCACCATTAAGTACTCCTGTTATTTGTATTAATTCAAAATCACCAGAAACATCAGTAGAAATTCCATTTATATTAACAGCAACTGTTAAACTTGGATTAATTATAGTTTGTATTGGATTTGTTACAGAGTCTTCAAACTGAAATTGACCAGTAGCTACTGCTCTGAATCTACCACATTGCCCATTTGCTATTGAAGGGCTGCAGGTAGAAGTTGTTGTAACATCTGGTTGTAAAGGATTTCCGCTATAAACTCCAAAATACTCAGATAAATACCAATCTAAGCCAGCTAATGCTGATATCGTTTGATTTCCGTCTGATTCTATTTGCTCATTCAAATCAGTTATAGTACCAGAGCTGCTAGTTTCCCAATATATATCTAACCTAGATTCTACTGGCTCTGTTTCGTAAACAGCTAAATTCTGTATACTGTAAGTTAAAGCTCCTGTTGTTGGGTCTATTTGCCCAAATCTATCTGACGTACTAACTCTACCAATTAAAGGATTTGATTCTGCTTCGTAAAAAGCTTCTGGGTACGGATTAGGTATAGTCCCTGTAGGGTCAATATTAAACATATCAAACATGTTAGATACCGTAGAAACTGTATCAGACGATCTTGATGGATAATATTGTTCATTAACTACTCCAAATTTATAAGGAGTTACTCCTGTTGCGGTCACGTTTGAATTCTCAACCCTACCAAATAATTTTACAGAGCTTCTAAACTGTTTTTGATCAGGACCTACTTCAGATAAATCTCTAGGTACTTTATTTATATTGTCGTTTAATAACGTTATATGAGAAGTTAAACCCGTTTCTAAAGTGGTATCTTCTGGATATGCTGTTATTGCTCCAGGAAGATATACATTATAGTAATCTTGCTCTTGTTGCTTTACAACAACTTTCCAAGTGTAAAAGCCTAATGGATTATATTCACTACTAGTAGGATCTCCGTTGTATATACCTGGATAAAGAGCCGACGGCATGCTTGGAGGTATTTGTTCGTTTACCTCTATAAACAAAGAATCTCCAGGCCATTGACCTATGTTCAATGTTTCTGGATTGTATGGTGAATATACAGTTGACAACTGCGCAACACTTGCGCTTGCTACGGTTGTGTTTGAAGTATTTGATAATATGGTAGATGTTGTTCTACTAAACCTGTCCGACAACACAAATCCAGCTTGATAATTTCTATTTTGTTTTAAAGTACTATTAGGGTACTCAACAATAGCAGTGTTCCAAGAAGTTTCATTATTTGGATTTGTTGTTATATCAAAATTTCTTTTAGGACCAGCACCAACATTATAATCCATTGAAGGAGGAGTGTGCTTAGTTTGAAAGTTACTGTATACAATTCTATTGCTTATAATTTCCTGCCCTAAAGCTTTGACAGGTACTTTGTCGTAAACTCTAATTAGCTGATCTTCAGGAAGTGTTCTAAAAGGTTTGGTTCCAGAATATCTATATTTATAAATATTTGAAGGTGCCGCTGCATCATATTGACTTATTATTTGGCTAGCAGGTATAACATCCGCTACCATAACAGCTAAACCATTTGATTCTTTATACAATATCTCTATTTCAGTTATTTTAAACTGACTAGTTGCATTTTCTAAAGTTGTTGTAATGTTTGGATTTCCATTTGTAGGTAAGTCTATAAGTAAATCTATTTGATTAACTTTGTTTTCCATAAAATCAACAATAGTACTTCTATAAGCTGCTGACATATCGTTGTCATCGTCACTAGTGTACATAAAATAACCGTCTTGCTTCGGTATAAAGCACTCTTGTGTAAATGGCGCAAATACAGAATACTCGCCGTCATCAAACTTAAATCTATAACTAAACCTTACAAACTTATCTTCTAAGTAATCAGGGTCACCTTGGTAGTTGGCATTGTAGTATGGATTAGCTGTTGTGCCGTTTGGTAAAACCGCGCTAACAACATCCTTCATGGTAGTTTCGTATTCACCAACCACGCTACTTTCTTGCCAAAGCTCAGGTGCGTTATAAGGCATGTACTTTGCTACAGATATTGTATCTTCCATGCTGTAATATGTAACATCATCAGCAGCAGCACTAACTCTTATTTTTCTAGGCTGATTTCTATTATCAGTCCAAAATAAAAGATCTTCAAGAAGATTTATACCATGTATCGGATTGTTTTCGTAAAAGTTTAAAAAGGCACCTTGTACTAATATTGTATTTTGTATTGAAGTATTAGGTGATATTATTGACCTAGTTATAAAGTTTTTAGCATCTTCATCGTAAATGCCTGTAGGATTGCTTGCGACAGTATTGTCTGTTAGAAAAAAGTAAATACTAGAATTTACTTCTGAAACTAAATAGCCTACGCATATTACGTTTGCTTCTCCAGTTACTAATCCAAAATCAACAACCATTTCGTTACCTAAAACGTTTTCTAAAGCACCTACGTCTTCAGACTCCGACTTGCTAACTTGGATGTTTACTGCATTTCTGTATTCTCCTTGAGGTAATAATCGATCGTCAAGATCTTTATTCATCTTAGACTTTATGAAAATATTCTTAAAACTAGCCATTAAATTTTAGTGTTTTATCCATTTAGATTTACCTCTCATCACTTGAACTATTTCGTCAAGTTTTATATTAGATAATCTTATTTTAGCATTTCTTAATTTAGCACTTCTCTCTTGCTTTAATCTTCTTACTATATATTCAGGTTGGTTAATCCTAGAAGCTATCACAGCGTGGCTCATATGAGCATACAGAGCCTCTTCTGCCATCTTAGGAACTTTAGTTTCCATATCGGAAGCTAAACCATCAGAAATATACTCTAAAACTATTAATGCTCCCGCTAAATTACTTGAAAAAGACATTTTGCCTTCTCTGTGATTTATGGTAAACCATCCGTTTACTTGAGCATATTGTGGATCTAATCCGTAATTTTGACCTAATATTTGTTCGTCCCATCCCCAGCTATCATAACCTTGGTTATAAAGTGCGTCTGTTACATCTTGGTTTATTAAAGTATCATCCGCTGACCTCCATCTTTCCTCTGTTATCGAAGTTCCCTCTATATTATTGCCAAAGTTATCTTGAGTTGGCACACCTTTTGAATCTTGCACAGGGTTTTCAAATGGGTTTGTAGTTAAATTGTTTGCAGGATATATAGGTCTTTTAACACCTAATTGATCTATCCAAGATATTTTAGTGTAGTTTACATAATCTTGAGGTAGTACTACACTCAACCCTGGAGGTATATTTAATTCTTGAGATTTAATACTTTTTAGTGTATCATAACTAAATTCTTGCAATCCACGCTTTGCGTGAAACATAAGATCTGTTCTTTTGCAACTTGTTATTAATTTACCGTCTCCTACATAAGCAACTAAAAAGTTGTTAATAATATCATCAAGCTTTATATAAGAATAAGATCCGTAGTTTTCCTCAACAGTGTTACCATAAGCATCTCTGTTTCCGTATTCACCGCCGCTTAATATTTTTAATTGAACAACTAAACTTGTGTTGGTAGCTAGGTTTCCTGTAAATGTTATTGTATTACCTGATACGGTATAAGGTGAAGTATATTCTGTATATGTTAAAACACCAGCATTTGCTGTGTATAACTTAAAATTGTTTAAAGCATAGTTTGGCTGAAGAGGATCATAACTACCTAACACTAATTCAGTATCAAATGTAGTTGTAAAAGCTTGTCCGGCACCAGCTACAGATAAGAATTTTTGTACTCCTGCGTAGTATTGCTGATTATTTTCTGTAATTAAACCCATGTATTAAGATTTTGCGTTTATTTCCTTTTGTTGAACCTCACTTGAAGCTGCTTGTACTATTTGAGGGTCTCTTATTATTATACCGGCATAAGCTAATATTCTTAAAATAACATTAACTTGCTCTGATTCGTGTAGTTCGAAATCTATAGAACCTGTTCCGTTAGAAGAATCGTAATAGCTATTAGTGAATATATATTGACCTCTATTACCTGTAGTAAAACCCCATATAGGGTTTATTGGTTTTCTAATATAATCAACTTCTATATCGCTAATTATGCTTAAAGGCTTAACATACAATACATTTTGTATGTTACTATTAATAGGTTGGCCAGGATTATTTACATTACCTCTGTTTTCATACAAATAAACAGGATAGCTTTCGCTAGGTAATGTTAAATCTGATTTATCTATATTGTAGAACTCAGTTCTATTTAGTCTTTGAACTTCAGTAGGTGTAGATGATGATGGATTATAGGTTACTGTTCCTAACCTATAAAAATCAACAGTCTGCCCATACTCATTTATAATAGGTAATGAGAAAGATTTTAATTTAGGGTTAGTAGAAGAGTTGTATGTAGCAATACCAAATGTTTTGAATATAGCTAATTTTTCATCAAGATTCATTAACCTGTCAGAATAATCATCATCAGCCTGAGGAATTCTCATTTGCTGATTGAGATCTTCAAAGTACTTTTCAAATATATCTAATTGTACTTGCGAAGCTAACTTGTTAAATTCTGATGGCGTTAAAAAACCTCTCTGTTCTTTATTAAGTATTGACAGAACTGTTTGATACACTGTATTTACATTTATTGCCATACTGGTATGTTTTTATTCAGAAAAGTTAGTAAAAATTAATCTAGATTTTGATCTTTCTAATTTGTCTATTTTTTCTATTAATAATCTTTGTAGTAAGTTTGGATTTGTTTTCTCTCTATTTGCTAATATAGCGTAAACCATGCAAGCATATAAAGCCTCTTCTGCTAACTTTGGAATAGCGGCGTTCTCATCTGTTGTAAGAGAATTTGACAAGTATGTTAATTTAAAATCAGGATCATTTACGTTTCCAGCGTTAAATGATACAATTTTAGTATTATAATCTATAGCATATTCTGCTTGACCTGGATTCTCTTTGACTTGAACAAAATCCATGTTATCTGCTTCTATATTAATTATAGTTACAAAATCACTAGGCAAAGTGTAGGTGGCTGGTAATACACTTGCTTCTACTATAAACTTACTTTTCAAAGTTTCGTAAGCAAATTCTTGTAGACAACGCCTAGCGTGAAATATTACTTCTGTTCGTTTAGAATCTGGGATAAGTTTACCAGGTCCAGTGTATGATATTATAAAGTTGTTTATTATATCATTTAATGATATAAAAGCGTTAGTTGATAATGTATTTGCCATTTTTTATTATTTTTGATCGTTAACGTTTATTTGTTGTTCTTTACTATTAGCTAAAGACATAACAAATTGATCTTTTGTCATTACACCTGCATACCCTAGTATTTTATCTATCAACAATGGTTGATCTGATTTATGTATCTGAAAGTCTTGAGAATCTAACTCATTATATATGTAGTGACCTAATTCAGTATCTACATTAAATCCCCATTTAGGATCTGCTGGAAAGTGCAAGTAATTCAATTGAACAACGCCACTACCATCTGGTATAGATTCTGGGTACAATGTTATCTTATTTCCTTCGTATATGTATACTGGGTAGAAAGATGTGGGAGCTGTTAAAGGAGATTGATTAGTTGTAAATAGCTCGTATTGTTGTATTCTTTGAGCCTCTCTACCTGGTACTCCCGAGGTAGGGCTGTTGTATATAACAGAACCTAATTCTTGAACAGATTCTGTAGGTACAGCTACGTTGTTAGTTAAATCAACGTTTTCATTTTTTTTAAATATAGATATTTTTTCATCTAACAAAGCCATCCTATCAGCATAAGCCAATGAGGTTTGAGGCATTCCAAGCAATTGATTTAAATCATCAAAGTACTGAGTAAAAATTTCTTGCTGCGCTTGAGTAGCAATCTTGTTGAACTCGTTAGGCGTCAACACTCCTCTTTTTTCTTGTTCCAGCACAACTAGAACAGCTTTATAAACCTTGTTTATGTTTATAGCCATTTTCTTTTATTTTTAAATTTGCTTGTTTAATATAAGAGGCTATGCTATTATAACCTCTTATACTTTTTATTATTACACGTTATTCTAAGTTTTTCTCTACTGATCTATAAACTTCTACGCCTTCATCGGTTTTAAAGTAAGCTGCCATTGCAGAGTATGGGTTTTCGTCAAAAGGTACTGTCATTAATTTTCTACCGTTTGATCCCCAAGTAAATGTTCTTTGATCTTGCGACAATTTAATAATACCCATTTCAGAAGCTTTTATAGCTATGTTTCTTAATTGTACATTGTCGTCATTTGCTAACTCTATAAACAAATCTGGTTGTCTTTTAGCAAATAATAATAGATCTCTTTTTAGTTCTTTAGTTGTCATGCTTGAAACCTTAGACCCTAGTTCAACACGAAGTATTGCTTCAGCGTCATCAACGTCCATAGTTCTTGCGGCCATCATTGCATCTATTTGAACTTCTAAATCTTCTAATTCATCTTCGGCTATAGCTACTGGATTATGTTCGTAGTATTTATTACCTAATAATGGATGATATAAAGATAGTAATTTTTGTAGGTTTTGTTGTTCTTTTTTAACATATAGAGCACCGTCTTTAAACATTATATGCCCTAATGTTGCTTGACCGTTTTGCTCATCTATAAAAGGAGAATTTTGATTTGTTGCGTATCTAAGTTCTCTTTGAAGACCCTTGTCTTTATCAAAATATAATAAAGGGTGTCTTGATGTATGTTTGGATGAAATTGTTAATGTTAAAGGCGCTTGACCTATAACTATATACATTCTATCCTTTATTTCCCAGCTTGGTTTAGCTGGTTCTTGTTTCTTTGGAGCAGTCATTACTTCTTGCTCTTGTACTATTTCTTTTTTTGCTACAGGCTTTTTAGCTGTAGTCTTGTTTGCATTTGCTGCCATAATATAATATAATAAAATTTTTAATAAGAGTAATAATTACCCCTGTCAGTTCAACAAGGGTAACTACTACATTAATTTAATCGGTACTAGTCTGTGAATAACACAAAGTTGTTAGCCGCTTGAGTTACTAAACATCTTTCAGATAAGAAGTGAACCTCCATCGCATCTAAATCAGAAGTAGCAGCGCCACCTACAGATCCAGTGATCCAGTTTTTCATTCTTCTATCATCAGCTTGAGAAGCTCTATATCTTACGTGTAAGAAAGGTCTTCTGATGTTAGTTCCTAATATTTGATCGTAAACTGTAGAAGTTCCAGCAGGTACTAATACTCCTTCGATTCCAGCATCAGCAACACCTCCACGAGTAGAAGCATCGTTTAAGTATTTCCAGTCAGTTTTGTAGAAGTCATAAGAACCTCTTCTGAATCCAGAGAAACCTAAGTTTAATGCCATTTCTTCAGAATTTTCAAATACACCAAAAGAACTACCACCACCGTAATAAGCACCAGCTCCGGCTGTTTGCCCTACACCAGCTAACATATCATCAAAGTCTAGAGAAGTTTCTCTATTCAAGAATAACATGTTTTCTTCGATTGCTCCTTGAGTATCTAAGTTTTTAAGAATTGAATCAAACTGAGCTAAACCAGTTGTTGCAGTAAAGTCTACTAATACATTTCCACGGCTTTTAACAGCAGCAAAAAGACCTTCAGTACCTTTAGCAGTTGTAGTTGAACTTCCAGATTTTAATTCACCTTCTACCATAGACATTTCTAAGTAGTCTTCAAAACGTAATCTTGTTTCAGATTCAGCTTTTAAGTACCATAAGAAACCTCCTTGACCAGACTCAGTAGCTACTTCAACCCATCCGATCTGAGCAGTGTCAGACCCGTTGATTGCATACTTATCTTTGATAATGATAGGAGAGTTAGAGTATTGAGTGAAAGAAGGTGTTACAGAAACTCTGTTAGCATCTCCAGTTCCTTTTCCGTACTCAGATCCGTATACGAAAATCTTAAGCGCTGGTCCACCAGTTACTAAATCTACTTCAGCAGCTCCAGCTCCAGTTCCGTCTAAGGCTTCTTGCGAATAAGGCGCTACAGTTAATACACCTGCACCTAATGCACTACCAGGAGTAGCTCCAGAGGCAACAACGTAACAGTTTAATTCTGCTCCAGTTGCTGGATTCATTACTACGATTGTAGAACCAGGAGATACAACATTTTCAATAAGAGTTGCTCCAGCTCCACCAACAGGAATAGTTAAAGTAGAAACTTTTGCTCCTACAGCACCTGCATTAGTTGCTATTACATTCTCATAAGAAATGTGTAATCTATTTTGCTCAGACCATACTACTTGATCAGAAGTCATTGGCATTTCAGCTCCTACCATTCTTAAGAAACCACCTAAGGTTCTATTTCCATAACGCTCTACTTCAGCTTCATAGATTTCTGGTAAGTACTGTTGTGCGAAATCACTCGTTCCATCAGTAAAGTTTAAATAATTGCCTTCTAAGGCTTGCTTTTTTTGTGTTGGAATTAAGCTTCCAAACACTGGGCTTACATTTGCCATAATTTTTTAATTTTTTTTAGTTAAATTTTTTTGTTTTAATTTTAAGTTTAGAAGAATCAGGACCGCTTATTGACTTAACTTTTATTCCGTTTACAAACTCACCAGAGGTAGTTTGTCTTGGCTCTGTGCTTGGATTTTTAGAACTACTAACTATTTCTTTAGTAGCATCTGTTCTTCCTTGTTCATAAAAATGATTAATAATTTTGTCAGCATTTGAAGCAATGTAAATAGCTTTATGATAACCTTTCGTGTCTTTTATATTACCGCTATCGTCAAGAAACTTTCCTACGAAATTGTTAATGCTTGATTGGTTCTCTGCAACTTTATTAGGATCTTGTAAACCATATCTAAACTTTTTCTTACCTACATTGAAATCAAAACCTTTGAATTCGTTAGTAAAGTAATCATTTGTTTTTGATTTAAAGTCCGAGTGCTGTTGCTCAGCTATTCTCTGATCTTCTTGGTATCGGTTGAAAAACTCTGTTGCTTTTTGTTGTTCCTGAGTAACGCCGGGTCTCAACTTGATTTCGTCGTAATATTTACTCTTGGTTTTTTCTAAAAAGCTTTTAGCTTTTCCAACTTCTTCTTTAAACGCAATTTTCTTTTTGCGTATATCTCTTTCCTCGTCTAGGTCTTCGTCATAATCGTAGTCTTCTAATAGTAGGCTAACGTCATCTGATTCTAGATAAGGTTTTGTTTGTTTGTAATATTCTTTTAATAGTGTTTTATCATCAACACTTGAGTAGTCTGCATTTAACCTAACGTAGTCTTCCACTGATCCACCTGTCTCTTCCATAAAAGTAACAAGTTTGTCTATGTTTTCAGGTAGTACTCTTTGCTCCGCCACTTGCTTGTATTCTTCAGTAGCTTTTTGTAATTGATTATTCGGAGGTGTATCATCGTCTTCGTCTACAATTTCTATAATACCATCTTCTTCAGCTACTTCAGGTGTATCGTTAACAACTACAACGGGTTCTTCAATAGTATCTTCTTTAACCTCTGGTATTACTACCTTAGCAACTTCTTCAGCTACTGGTTCTTTTACTTCATCTATGTTAACCTTTATAGGCTCGTTAGATTGATTGCCTAATTGCTTAGGACTTGTTTTCTTGGATTTAATTTTAAAATCCCCTTCTTGTTTTACTTCTGACATAATATAATATAATTAAATAATTGTTTATTAGCTAGGACCGAACTCTTCTATTCCAAATCCACCTAACACATCGTTTCCTGATGATTCAAAGTTTTTAGGTAATCCTTCTGTTTGTCTTTGTTGTATTAACTCAGACTGTTGAGATCCTTGCATCTTTATTCTTTTATCTTTTCTATCTTCAATTTCTTTTTCTTTACTTCCTTCCGCATTTGCTCTTACTTGAGCTAGCTGCATATTAAAGTTGAACTCTTCAGCCATTAACTGCTTTTTTATTTGAGCTTCAGTTTGCATTCTTTGTATTTCAAACTGCGACTTAGCTTGTTCTATACTTACTTTTTCTTGAGTAAGTGCTTGTTGTTTTTGTACCTCAGCCATTGCAGCTTTTTCAGATGCCTCAGCGTTTGCTTGTGCTTGTGCTTGTATATTAGCTTGTTGTTGTTCTTGTTCTCTTTTTATTTTCTGAGTTTGTCTAAGCTTCAAGAATTGATTAGCTAACTTTATATTTTTTATTTGTCTAATATCAATTGCATCAGACAAAGCTATTGCCTGTGTTTGCAGCGCAACCTGTATGTTTTGCTCTAATAAAGCTTTATCTTCCTCTTCCGGCTCTAGCTCTAAATAAATACCAAAGTCATGTAACTGCAAGTTCATTAACTCCTCAAGGGTTTTTGTATTAAACGTGCTTATAGCGTTTGTTAAAGCATTTTCTGTTAAAGGGTTTTCAATAACATCAGCAACTTTTAAACTTATATTTTCACACGTTCTAACTGTTAAGTATAACAAAGAGTCCAATACGTGTTTTGTTGCGATGTTAGAAGCATTAGCTGCCATTTTTTGTAAACCTACTAATGAATCTTTATGAGGAGCGCTTCCGTCTCTTGCTTCGTTTAATCCAGTTACATCTCTTATCATTTGTAAATAATACTGGTATGTGCCTATTAAACTTTGTATTTTTGCTTGACCACTAGATGATGATAATTCTTGCACAGGTACTTTACCTCTATTCAATTCACCGTCTTGAGTAAGTGATCTACCTACAACAGAACCTGTTTGGAAATACATGTTCAATGCCTCAGCTGGATTGTATGTTGTGCCATTACCTAAATCAACTTCAGCTAAACCATCCATATCTAAGAATACACCATCTGGTACTATCCTAGACATTACTTGCTGCAATTTAAGATGCGTTATTTGGATCATATCAGCAAAGCTAGTAATTTTACTAACTATAGATTCTATACGCCCTTTATACATTCTAGGTGCTGATATACAATAATTCATCATTACTTTTGTAGTATCAGCTGTAGGCCTTGTCATATTTTCTGCTAGCTTCCATTCTAACATAATATTTGTACCTAATACTTTTGCTCCAGTATATAAAACTTCTATTGTTCTAGATATTCTTTCAAAGTTATCATTAGCTGGTGGATTAAATGTGTCAGGCTTTTCTAACGTTTTTTCTAACCCTTGATCTGTTTTCTTTATTTTGAATACTTGATCTGAATATGTTTTGTATTCAAAGTATAAAACTTGTATGGTATTACCATCATAATTTCCCCAGTTTGTTACATACTGTGAATTACCTGGCATATCTTGTATCTTTTCTAATTCTGAAGCTGATAACGATGGAAACTGTTTTTTAAGTTCAGCTAATGATATGGATTTTACCTCACCTACATAATATATATCTTCAAAGTTTGGATGCTCTGTATATGAATAAATCATATTAGCAGGATCAACATAATCAGTAACTATTCCCTCTGCTTTATTAAATGACGTTTTAACAGCTCCAATACCTATAGTAGTTAAATCGTGCGCTAAGCGTTTTTTTATTTGATCGTACTTGTTAAATGCTAATACGTTACTTATAACTTCTTCTTCTGCAATCTCTACGTTTTGCTTAGGAGTCATTTGTAAATGCACGTCTAACTCTTCTCTATTTTCAGGTAAGCTTTCTAAATCACCTGTTCTAGAAAAATCCATACCTAAATTTTGCTTTATATTTAACAAAGCTTCCTTAGTAAGCATGTCTTGTTCCACTGCTGCAGCGTAATCAGTCCTGCTTTTCACAGAAAATGGATCTTGAGCAAAAGCATTTATATCATACGATTTATTTGACATTCCATTTACAACAATATCAACAAATTTTGATATAACCGGAATGGGTTTCCAATCTAAATTAAGATAAGATAAATCACCGTTTATAGACAATTCATCTTTATACTTTTGTATTGATTGCTCTCCTCTTGCGTATAAACGTAGTGAATGAAAGCTATTCCAATTATTTAAGTATCTATTACCGTTACCTCTTCCTTGATTGAACCATTCTTGTTCAATAGCTCTAGAGACTTGCAAGCCGTAATCATAACTAGCTTTTACTTCGTCGCTAACAACCTGGTTAGGGAAAGAACTATCAGTATTTGTTTGTATTTTCATTTATCTTAATATTTTAGACGTAGAACCTCTATTGTCATATCTTTTAATTCCTAAATCGTAAACCTTTTTTTGCACTGGACTAACCGGTGAATATAGGTTTTTGTTACAAGCCATTATTGCTAAACCAGAACTTATAGAAGCATCATGCTTTGTTCTATTGTTTATATTGAATTTACCCCAGTCTTCTAATGTTCTTTGAAAGTACATATCACCATAACCAGCTTCTGTTCGTCCAACACAAGTTTCTATATATGATTCTATAGCTGCAGCGTGTGCTTGTTTAATATCTTCACTAGAGTTCGGTATACCACCTATTTCTCTTTCAGTTATAGATAATTTGTTTAATCTTTTATCAGGCCTGTTCATTGAAAAGCCTCTATAGCCTCTTCTTTTGAAATGATACAGTAATCTAGGTTTATTGTTTTCCGCAAGTATTGGCATACCGTAAAATATGCAAGCCATTAATACGTCTTCAAAAAATATCTCAGCAGTTTGTGGTCTAGCTATATATTCTAAAAAGAATCTATTAGGCGGAACATCTTCCATGCTAAACTTAGTTAAACCGTGCAAAGCTCCGTTAGAACCTCTCTTGTCAACTGTACCTGATATATCATAGCTATCACATCCAAAAGCACCACAGTGCTCGTTACCCGGATATTTTGTATTACCTTTCACTATAACTCTGTTTTGCATCTGTAAAGGCGGTACCCAACTAACGTTGAACCTACCATTTTTGTTTGGTACAAATATTACCTTAGTGTCTTTTATACCGTTTTCCCACATAAAACTTCCAGTGGTTATTATCGATGTATTCCTAAGGTCTTCGTTATAATCTATTTGTTCGTATATCTTTGTTAAGTTAAACAGAGATTGCTTTGCTTCGTCTCTAAAAGCGTGTTGCTCTGTTCTTGGAAACTGACGATAGTATTCATTTAAACCATCTTGATCTCCTTTTAATCCTTCAACTTCATTGTTCCAGTATTCAATTACACCTTGTTTTATAGGTGATCCGTCAGGCCCTTCAGCTGGTTTTTTTGGCGTTTCAAATACAGGAAATCCATAAGAATCAATGTAGCCTTCGTAGTTCCATTCCATAGGAATGAACAAGCTATAGAGTCCCGAACGAGTCTGTCCATTTGCATTTCTTTTTGTTGCGTCGGAGTCATAGTATAGTTTTTTAAAGTTCTCGCCACCTTTATCTAAAGCATTTGATGTTGAACCCATCATACACTTACCTATAATTTTTGAACCTAATCTCAAACAGGTTTTTGTAACCCTCCAGTTATTTAATATGTTTGTAGGTCTTTCCCATTTACCACTTTCATCGTGGACTAATAGTTTTAATTTTTCACCGTCGTACGAGTTGTCCCCGGTGTTTTTCCAGTCGATCGTTGTATCGAGCCCGGTGATCTCTTGTAGCTTCTCATTGGTGTCAAGCTTTTTTCTCGTAAATTTGGACGCGGGAACTCTGTACGCAAGTTCCGTCTTCGGCCTGTCCATACCGTCCTGGATTGGTTTGAAGAAGAAGGGATAATTAACCGAGATGGGTACCACTTTATCAGTAAACATCTTTTTGGCATCTGGCCCGGACTTTGAAAGAATACCAAATCGTGAGTCTGTGGATATTGTAGCTTGATTAACCGTTTCGCCTGAGGCCATGAAAGAAAACCCTGACCGTCTGTTCTTAAGATAGCACATTCCGTAACAACGTACATCTGCTTTACAAGCTTCCCAGAATATAAAGAATAATCTGTTTGACTCCCTAAAGTCTGCTGCCCCAACATCAATTTTGGACCACTGCAAGTACATGTAGTGAGTACCAGTAATATAAGAAGGCTTGTCTTTATTAAAAAACCAAAAACCTTCTTCACGCCTTTTAAATTCTGTATCAATATAGTCATACCACTTTTCTTTAAACTGTGAAGGGTATTCGTCCCAATCAAATACCGATTTTATCTTTGAAAGCTCTTTTGGGTATTCCGTGTGTTTCCACTTGTTGCCTTCAAATTCAATAACATCATTTTCTTTTGGCAATGCTATTTTTATTCCTTGTATTTCGTAAACCTCTCCTATTTGTCCGGTTCTACTGATCACAACTACATCGTGCTCTTCGTTATAACCGTACTCCCATTTCTTATACCTGTTTAACCTTTTTAATATCTTAGGTTTAATATAGTCTTTTAATACTGCTACTAAGGTTTGTTCGTACATTATCTAGATCTTCCTTCTGCAAAACCTCTAAAAGCTTTTTCTTCTTTAGCTTCTTTGGGGTTTTCATTTAATCTTTCATCCTCCTCTTCTATTCTAGCAAGTATTTCAAAAGCATCGAATATAGCTAATTTTTTTGTTGCGGCAGCATTTTTAAGTCTGTCAGCTGATAAATCATCTTCTGAGTCAACGATCTTTTCTTCTGCCACTTTAATTAACTCCTTAACTGCTTTTTGCCCAGCTAGGATTATATTCTTCTTGGTTTCTTTTGTGTTCATACTTAATTACAATATCATTAGATTTCATACAATAAACTCTTTGATCGTCTATTATAAAATCCCATTCACTGCCGGGTGTAAACCCTACCGTGTCCCCTGGATTGATATTAAGCGCTTTTAAAGAACTATTACCTATTTTTAATATACCAATAAGGTCTTGCTCTTTTTGTGATCTTAAAGTGTCTTTGTTTTTTAAAGGCATTACAAAGCATCTGTCTCCAAATGATTTCCAATCCCCTGTATTTTTATACAAATATATTTGATCTGCCGAACAAAAGTGTAAGTCATCTTTAAAATGAGATCTACTTCTTTTCTTATTACCTCGGATGTCATAAAAAACTCTAAATACATTATGATGTATTATTATTATGTCTCCTTTTTTTATATTTGTTTTAAAAGCTTTTGGTGTTTCAACCACTATAGCTAAATTGTTTACAGACTTAAAGTCTTCAATTTTAGTGTTTAGTATTAATGTAACGTCGCCTAGCTTTATTTTGTTATCGTATCTATCGCCAATAGGTTTGACGATAAAATCGTATAGACTTCTCATTTAATATTCTAAATCATACTCAACGGATATTGCCATGTTAGAATTAAACTTCTTCCATGGCATTACCTCATTTCCTTTCTTTATGTAAATACTGTAAGAATTAGATTGTGTATCATGTAGTATGCAATCTATAGTATGTCCACCATAAACGTTTTGCCCTACTGAATAGTGCATAGCGTCATTCTTATAGTCAGAACCTATACTTATTTTTCTTACAACAGAACTCATTATTCCGCTATCTCAAGAGTTTTTGTTTCTTCTTGCTTAGCTTCTTCATAAGTACCATCAGCTAAGTTTACAGTAATGTCACCATACTCTTCTCTGATTTCAGCTTTGATACCATCTAATTCTTTTACAGTTTCGAAATGTGCTGCTAGGTATTCTGCTTTTTTTGCCTCTAAAAATCCTACTTCCGTAAGTATAGAGTTCATTTTTCCTGTTGCGTCTTTGATAGACTTTAATTGTTCATCTGTTAATTTTCCCATTTTATTTAATTTAATTGGTTACTGTTATTACTATTATTACTTGTTTTTAATCTTTTTACTTTTTAAATAAAGGTCCTAGCTTATCTACTATCTTTTCACCACTTCTACCAATTACATAACCTCCAATACCTATTTCTAATAGCTGCCAAAATTCAGGCTCTAAAACAGGTGTTACAAGTCTTGTAGACAGCTGCGATATGAATTTAGTATATATAATTATAAAACCAAACGAAAGCATTAATATAGGTCTCCAGCTTCTTTGTAGCCAATTACCTTTAGCTTCTGCTACAATAATCTCAGTCTGCATTTTTTGCAATTCTAATTGAGCATCTTGCAATACTTTGAATATTTCATTTCTAGCATTTAATCTTTCTTCTTCGCTAGTGAATAGCTTATCAACCACATCACCAACTTGTTTGAATACTTTAGTACTGAAAAATTCTAATATTTTTTTCACTATTTTTGATTTTTTATCTTTATAGCTTGCTTAACTGTTTTTCCTTTATTTTTAGATGGGTATCTAGCAGGGGTTAATGTAGCCCCTTTGTATTTAAACTCATTAAGCTTACCTTTAACTTTAACAGCTCCTGGATATTGTTTTAATATCTCAGCGTCTGTTCTCATTTCTACTTTATCTCCAGGGCCTTCAATTGCTTTTATTGGCGATGCAGAAATAAATCTTTTTATTTTAAATGCCATAATTATTTTGCTTTTTTATATGCCTCAGCTTCCCAAGGTAAGTTTTTAGCTCCTTCTTTCATTTGAGCTCTTGAATATTTTTTTCCTTTCCAGTACACATTGTTATCGTCGTAATCTAAATCACCGCGCTTCATTTGATCTATATGCACCTTTTCGTGATTTATAACACTGTTTAATTTGGCTGGTGATAAATTATTGTTTATAACAATAGTACCATTATTATTAGCTTTCCCTAAAACGCCGTCTTCCATATCTACGCTATAAATAGGTGTGTTATCTATAGCGTATGGAGGATTTTGTAATTTAAAAGCCATTAACTTACTTTTTACAGTGCTTAGACATCCAAGAACCTTTCATGGCTAGTGGAGATTTACCTAATTCAGATCCATATCCTTTGTTAAGGTTTTTAATAGCAGATCCTTTGTCTGCAACAGGATTGTCTTTAATTAAGTTTTTCTTTTCTTGCTCGTTGTACGAATTCATAATTATTTACTTTTTAGATTTATTTTTTTGACAAAAATTACTTGCGGCGCCTACACTACCAAATCCCCATTTTTTTAAAGCCATTGCTTTTTTAGTAGGTTCTCCTTTTGAATCTTTCATAGCTCCTTTCATTCCCGCAAACCTGCAGGCAAATGAAACTCTACGAGGACTAGTTCCTTTTGTTAAACGTTTACCCATACCGGGGTTTTCTTTTCGCATCTTACGATTTGATTTTTCGTAAGCGGCTTCCTTTATATTTAAAGGGGATTGTTTGTATGCCATATCTTATTCTTTTAATTTAACCCACTTAGATAACGTATAACCTATAGTTACCAGTAGTAATAATATTTTTAAATATACTTCTATATTAGTCATAGTTACCGCCATAGTGGCAAGGTTTATTGCGTATAATTTTACATCCTGAGCTAGCATAGCTTACTATTTAGCTCGTTGTGTGATAGGTCCTTTCATAGAGCTACACCCACAGTGCGCTTTAGAAATTTCCATTCCGTATTTACCTGAACTAGATCCTTTACCTTGAGGCAATGATTCTAAGTTTAATGGCCCATCCCATATAGCGCTCTGACCTGATGCTTTGTTTTTAACGTTATCCATATCTTTATTTTTATAGTTTTTTTATTCTTGATCAGGTTTAATCCAGCCTTGTCCAATTCCTACATCTTTTTGTGTAATTTTTCCATCACCAGATAAATCTGCCATAGCAAAAGGTGTTATTTGCCTTTGCGGCATGCTTTTAGCTCTTTCTTCAGGTGTTCCAAATACATATTGAGCATTTGAAGCTTGACTTGGATTAAATACAGGTTTAGCATTACCCATTTCATTTGAAGGTACAGGTACTCCTGGATTTTGCAAAACTGGTTGCTCAGGGTTTTGGAAAATTGGTTGACCCAATAAATTTTCATCTTGTTTTATCATTATTGACGTTTTTTATAGATACACTTAATACTTTATCTGTATAAGTATCTCCTTTCATTATTCTATTTCTACTACTCGTAGGTATATCATCTTGACCTAGCATTATTCTATAAATTCTATTTATAAGTTGCTTGCCTTTGAATGATACTTTATATATATGGTACTTTTGAGTAGTTCTATTTCTTTTTCGCCAAACAGAGATCCAGTCTTCCTTCAACAACTTATTCCATCTTCTATTATTCCAACTGTATGAAAACGTACCTGTTTTAAAATCTTGCTTAGTAAACATGTCTAAGCAATCTAAATAAATTAATAGTTCTAGGTCAGCGTCGTTTAAGTCATTATTTCTACACGCCCATTTTCGTATGATTCTGTAGTGTTTTAACAACCCTAATTTTTTAACATCACTAGCGTCTATTCTCATAAAACTACAACTATATCTTGCATTTTTATAACTTGATACGGATCACCTTCTATTTCTATTGTGTGACCAGCGTGTCTATCGTAGTAAATTAAATCACCTTCAAGTAGACCTGCTTTGGTTGCTTCTTCTCCAGGAGATATTACGGATGCTTTAATGTATCGTATATCTTCCCTTTGTTTTTCGGCAAGAAGTAAACCGCCTTTAGTAGCGGCCACCCCTTCTTTTTGTTTCTTTATTATTAAGTTTCTACCTATCGCCTTCATTTGCTCTTAAATTATTAATTACACAATCAGTTGATAATATCGTAGTTGCTACAGATGCAGCGTTTCTTAATGCACTTTTGGTTACCATTAACGGATCAATTATACCGTGTTTAACCATATCTACAGGTTCTCCCGTTATTGCATTCAAACCAATACCTTTGTCTTGTGGCTCTGATGCTGTGATACCTGCATTTTCTAATATTGTAAAGTAAGGGGCTTTTATAGCTCTTAATAAAACTTCTTCACCTAATCCTTCACTTTTAATATATGTTGAAGCATTTAATAATGCAACGCCACCACCTGGTACAATACCTTCTTTAACGGCTGCTTTTGTTGCACAGATAGCATCTTCAACTCTATCAGTTTTTTCTTTTAACTCTACTTCAGAGTTTGCACCAACTTTAACCACTGCAATTTTAGCAGTTAACATTGATAATCTTTTTTCAAGCTTTATAACTTCCCAGCTTTTCAGCGTGTTATTCGTAAGCTTTTCTTTTATGCTACGTATTACATCCTTTATCTTTTCGGATGCCTCAGAGACCGTTATAACAGTGTCCTCGTGTGAGGTAACACTTTTTAAACAAGATCCTAAATACTCTACGTCAATCGAATCAAGGTCATCGCCTAAATCCTCGTTAACTATTGTAGCCCCAGTTAGTAAGGAAAGATCTTCAAGTACTTCACGTTTGCTAATGCCGTAGGTAGGAGCATTGATTACATTTACTTTTAGATTACCTTTCTTTTTATTGGTAGCCAGAGTTGATAAAACACCTTGTTCTAAATCGCCTATAATAAGCAAAGGTTTATTGTTTTTTATTACGTACTCCAGCACTTTTTGTATATCTCTTATAGTATTAACTGGTGATTCCATGATTAACACTAATGGATTTTCTAATTCAGCTGTTTTTGTTTGTTCGTTTGTAATGAAATGAGAATTTGTTAAACCTTTATCATAAGGTACACCTTCAATTAATTCAGAAACAGTTTTACCGTCACCGGCAGTTTCCATCATTACAATACCTGTATTATCTACAGATCTAAATGCATCAGCTATAATAGAACCTAATTCATTGTCGTTATTAACAGATATAGAAGCTATATTATCTAACATGTCTCCTTTTACGTCAACTGCTAGCTTTTCTAAATACTTAATTACTTTTTCAACTGCAGAATTAATACCATCTTTTATTTCTCTGGCATTTTTCTTTTCTGAAACAGCGTAAGCTTCTTTTAATATAGCGTGTGCTAAAACAGTTGCGGTGGTTGTACCGTCACCTGCTTCTTGAACAGTTTTTCTAGCGGCTTCTTTTAACAATGTAGATCCCATATTTTCCACTGGATCAAACAATATTATAGAATCAGCTACAGTTACACCGTCTTTTGTTATAACAGGTTTACCCGTACCGTCCTCTAGCATTACGCATTTACCACCAGCTCCTAATGTAGAGCTGACAGCATTTGCTAATTTCTCTATTCCTTTAAATACTTGATCTCTAGCATCATCACCAAAGTTCAAGTTTTTGACAATTCCGTTCATATTTAATTTAATTTGATTTGATTTAATTTACCTTTTTCAGGTATACGAGTATTATTACTCGTTTTCTTTGATTTTTACCTAATTAATCCTCAATAGGTGGCTCTGGCGGAACAGGCTCTCCAATAGTTAATGTAACACTTGTAGGTGTAATCAAACTATCTATTTGACTTTGCACGTTTGCTTCAATACTAGCAACTTGCTCGTCACCCATTGCTCCTTTAGTCCAAGCTACAATTTCGTCATTTGTTAATTGATCAAAAGGTATAAAATTTGTTATTTGACTAGTATCTAAAACTTGTGTCCCAATATTTGTAGCTGCCCAAGACGTTCCTTGAGGATCTGTTTGATCTGAAGTACCTGTTACAATCCAGTGCACATTGTACACCACATCCGCTTCGTTGTTTTGTTCTGGATAGCAATCTACTGTTCTGCAATTCCAATCGTAAGTTGTCATAATTTTTATTTATTTATTTTCTATTAATTGTATTCTTTGTTCTAATTCTTCTATCTTATCTATTGCTTGCTGTAGAGCAGCTGATAGTAGAGGTACTATTTTAGACTGATCAATAGATTGATAGTCAGGATTGTTTTCGTGATCTAAAGCATCTTTTTCACCGGTAACAGCTTCAGGCACAACTTCTGCTAATTCGTGAGCATAAAATCCATCTATTTTAGGTTGGCTTGGTTCAGAAATCCAATTAAATTTTACAGGTTTTAATGCTTTTACTCTTTCTATAGCGTCTGATATAATTTCTTTGTTTTCTTTTAATCTGTAGTCTGAAGTTGTATTGTAGCTTGTACTAGTTGCGTTAACTACAATTGACCCTCTTTTGTTTGCATCTTGATAAAAAGTTATAGCATTATTGTCAAGACTAGATGCTGCGAATGACGTAAGTTGTATTCCATCACCATAAGCGGGTATCGCAACTCTTACATTTTTTGTTCCATAACCGGATCCTCCAGTAATTTGAAAATCCGCTCCAATACCACCCAAAGGAGTAACTACTGTTAATTTAGAAGTTCCAGCTGATCCAGTAGATTCTCCAGCTCCCACTTTTATAGATGTAGCTACAACTAGCTTACCTTGAGTAGTTAAAGACATTGAGCCTTGTAAATCACTATGACTTGAATCACCCCACCACCAACCGCGGTTGTTTGAATTACTCATTTGAAAACTCATAGCGTAGTCAGTACCTGTACCGTCGCCTCCTAAGCCACCGTACCCAAACCCGTTTTTCATACCTATAGTATAAGTACTTAGACTACTCCAAACACTTATTTTGTTTCTGGTTTGAGTTGAACTTGTATAAAGACCTCCATTATGACGTGTTGTTTCGGTAAACCTAGCGTTACCAGTTACATCTAGTTGATACCCGGGAGCAGAGTTGTTTATACCGACTTTTTTGTTTGCCAATACAGTTAAAGCTTCTCCACTAGAACCGCTGTATATTCTGTACCTGTCGTTGTCAAACCTAAATGTGACAGGATTTGCTGCAGTAGATGAGCTTTCTAAAACATAACCGTAATTAGTAGCTGAGAATAATTTTGAACCAAATGTAGATAGTACTGATATATGGTTAAAAGATGAAGTGCCCTGATCTATTTCTATAACATTAGAACCTTGAACTGATATCTTACCTGCAAAAGCTGCGTCATTGCTTGAAAAAGTTATTGGACCATCAATAATATTTGCTGTATTTGTCCATACAGCAACCTGATTAGTAAGTCCCGTACCTGTTACAATACCTGATGTAGCAGCATCCACATAAGCTTTTGTTGTTAAATCTCCAGCGGCTGTTGGTGTTGACCCTGCTACTTTACCTGAAAAGGTAAGTCTTCCAGAAGCGGCTGTTACATTTATATAATTGGAACCATCATAGTAAGCATGTCTAAAGTTAGATGTTGCTCCAGTATCAGATTCACCATACCAATGCAATCTTGAATAGTTTGTACTGTCATCTCTAGCGTCTGCTCTTTGAAGAGCTGCATCAGCACTTGATACGCGCCAATAAGTTGTTCCGGTATAGTAAGGTCCGTCACTAAAGGTTTTATCACCTGTGATTGTTTGATTTGTTGCTATTGTTACATAATTACCAAGCGATGCTGCTGACGCATAATACGATCCCTGTTGTCCATCTAGTAAATCCGCGTCTAAACCAGATCCCGCTCCATCATTACCACTTGTCCAAGTAGTGTATATATTAGGTGACATTACATTCGGTAGAGCAGCATCAATTGTTATAGTCCAAGGGTCATAAGTATCAGCTATATTAGTATAATAACCTAATGTCATATTGTGAACACGAACCCCAGTGTAATTACCGTTAGCTATACTTATATAAGCCTTGCCATTTGAATCCCTACCTACTTTTATATCTGGAGTTCCGGTACCTGAGTAGACAGCTTTAGGTAAATACCAATTGTTTGTGCTATTGTACATGTAACCACCGACTACATAGGTGTGTATGGTATAACCAGAGTATATAGAAACTGTAACCTGGAACATATGACCAGAGTTCGTATTGAATGGTGCGGTAATTCTTATTCTACCAGAAGCACCTGCGGTTGTACCATAGGTTGCTAATGTTGCTCCAAAATTAGTATGATCCTTTCCGTCTAATAAATTCGAGTCCGCTGCTGTACCGGCTATCGGCAAATAAACACCATCTGTTAGTTGACTTCTAAAGTGAGATTTTGTTGCTTTTCTTATATACCCGTCATTTGTATTAACATATACGTCAGAAATAGTATTAGTTGTATTACCTGAGGTTGTATTTATCCATCCTAAGTTTAAATATCCATTGCCATCTCTGATAGGAATAGTATTAGCAGATGCTCTTGTAGTTGAAGCATGATACCCATCTAGTAAATCAGCATTTAGACCTGACCCTGATCCGTCAGTTGTTGATGTCCAAACTTCCGCCCAAGAACTCCATGCACTTGCTGAATCGTTCATTCCTCTAATATACAACCCGTTTCCTAGTCTTTCATTAGCCATTTGGAATCCAAAACTATTGTTTTGTTTGTTACCGCCAACTACAATCATAGTTCCAAAAGTTAGTGGAGGCGGATTTGTAGATCCAGTAGAGGTGTTGTATAAGTTATAAAATCCGCTTCTTGATATGTTATCAAAGTTTTGGGTTCCAGATAATAGTATAGAATCACTTGTGAATCCAGCGTCAAAAAGTATTTCCCCGGTTGAAGTGTCAGTGGCATCACTTCTTAAAAATGAGGTAGCTTGTAACCCATCAAGTAAATCAGCATCTAGACCTGACCCTGCACCGTCGTTGTCAGAATCCCACATTGTTCTCCAAGAACCATAGCCAGTACTAGGGTTGTCTCTCCAATACATATTTCCATTGGAAGAGAAAGCTAACTGAGCATTGTAATTTCCAGCATGTTGTCCAACTGTTATAACACCGTTCGCGTTATCACTAGTTGGTGGTTTATTTGTAGAAGAAGAATTAAATCCTCTATATTCCAATTGCCCTACGCTTACACTATCAGCAACTGAATTTAAATTTTCAGTACTAGGTCCATTACCACCTGCTTTTATTTTAGAAATATTAAAAGAAGCTGTTAAAGTACTTGAATCGCGTTGAGTAGCTGTTAAAGTCTGAGTTGTGGTTCCTGAAAAAGCTAATGCTGTAATGTCATCATTTGCAAGTCCGTCTACATAAGCTTTGTTAGCCGCATCAGTAGAAGCGCTTACGGTATCTACGCCTTGAATTCTACCAGTGCCTCCTAAAATAATGTCACCACCATTAACCCATAAATCTCCTTTTTGCCACACATTTCCATTAGTACCGTAAACTGTCCACGCTGTACTATCGCCACCTACAAACGCAAATTCATTAGGATTGCCACTGTTTCCCCATATATTCCCAGGGCCTCCATTTCCATTGGTTCCGTATCTTGCGCCAGAGTTACCAGCCCAAAATAATCCCCAAGTATTACCAGCCGCCGCTACCATATAAGAGTTGTAGTCAACGCCAAGCTTAAAAGGAATATTTGCTTGCCCATCAACGTTTGAAGTTGATACACCTCCGGTAACTGTTCCTGAAAAAGTTCCATTTGTCCCTGTTACAGTCGTAAATGTCGCTGCGCCAGCCGCTGTAATATTCCAATTGTTACCTGATAAAGGATTACCTCTAAATAATTGATTATCACCACTTGTACTACCGTGGTAATTATTTGTTGCATAATTATAGGCGTTACTTACGTTACTTTGTATATAAAAATCACCACCTGTAAAAGCAGTACGTCCTGCAGAATCACTATAAAAGTAACCATCAGTTCCATCTCCCACTCTTAGTCTTGGAGCTGTTAAATTAGTCCCGTCGTATGAAAAATTATTATTAAATGATACGTTTGATGTAGTACTCCAAAAAGCTACTTTATTCGCAGCTCCTAAACCTGATAATGTAGAACTATTATCTACTTTTTGCCAAGCATCTGTACCTGCTCCATTGTCTACATATATAGCCCAGTCACCAACAGCCCAATCAGTAATACCTGATAGGTTTGTTGAACCTGCTACACTAACAATCCAAAACTTTCCATTATCTTGTGTTGTTCCAGCAAGAGTTGGTGTGTCTGTCGATGCATTCCAGTTTCCTTCAAAAGCTAGTCCTGAAGGTATGTTTCCTATTTCTGTGTCTACATAATTTCTATTAACAGCATCTGTACCCGCGTTTATTGTGTCAATACCTTGAATACGCCCAGTTGCTCCACCTAAAGTTATATCTCCTCCAGAAACTGTTACATCTCCCGCAAAAGTTGCATTTTGCGATGTATCTAAAGTTAAAGCAAGACCAGCTCCTGAATATATTACGGCATCAGATCCACTTGCTCCATATAAAGCTATATCGTTATTACTACTACTACCGTACCCTATATAACCTTGTTGAGTTCCTTGTGATCGAAAAGATATATAAGCCGCTGTGTTAGTAGGTGATGTAGCATTTGTATCATTTAATATTATTGAAGGTACATCGTCATTTATATATAAGTCCCCAGTCAAAGGATTTCCTGAACCAGCAACTAGTGGTAAGTAAGGACCACCAATTATTGCAGAACCTGATCCGTCAACCCAATCTATACCTGCAGCAGTTGAAATTAAAACTTGATTAGCTGAACCCGTTGATCCGTTAGTATCTTCTAAAAAATTTGTTGTATATTTCTTACTCATTTACCAATTGTTTTGTACTATATTAATCCATGCGTATGTTGTGGCTCCTGTTTGCATACACATATCTACATAACTATTATTACCTGAAACTCTATATTTTAACGTCCCTACTTTTGCTGCTGAAGCTGTAGCTGTATCATCAGCCATTTGAATACCACCAGCAACTTGAAGTTTAGATTGAGGGGTAGTCGTTCCTATACCTACGTTACCGTCTCTTTGTATAGTCATTCTAACATTTCCGCCTGCTCCTCCGTTTTCGTTTCCAATTACAAATTTTCCAGTATGCCCCCATCCATTTTCTCCAATAACCCAAGCTTCGTTGTTAGGGGTATTAGACTTTCCAAAAAACCCAATACTAGTCTCACCTTGATTGGTTGAGTCTCTTTGTATACGAACACTACCATAACCATTATTATTGGTTTTAATGTGTAGAATTTTATCAGGACTATCAGTTCCTATACCTACGTTACCTGCGTTAAACCAACTATCCGATTGAGCACTTAATCTAATATCTTCATTATTAGAAGCATCGAAAATAGATGTTATACCTGAACCTAACGTGTCTAAAGCGTGTTTTATTTTAACAACCCCATTTGAGTTTGAAAAATGAGCTATATCTACACTTGTAGTTGCGCTTGCAGCTACCTCTAACTTAGCACTAGGACTAGTTGTTCCTATACCAACGTAGCCACTACCTGAAAAAATAACGTCTCCTCCGTTTGGATTTAAATTTAAATTAGAAGCGGCTCCACTTACCCCTACAACTCTGGCTTGTATAGATGATCTACCCATCTCCATTCTAAAAAAACCATCACCAACTTGTAAATTACTTGAATTATTCCCTGATACAGAGAAGGTTGCACCTGGCCCGTGTAAAGTACCAGTCATTGCTTGACCTACTGAAGACCCGCCCGCAAGCGGCACGAATACACCTGTGCCTGGAGGTGTGGTTGTTGCTGTAATATTACCATTTGAATCAGTTACTAATGTACCTGCGCCGTAATCATTAAATTGTATTGCACCATCTGCAGCAATACGCATTCTTTCTGCGTCATTTGGAGAAAATGTTAAAAAGCTACTACTAGCTGTTGAACCTAAATCTATTTGATGTTTTGACGCTGTATTAGCAGGAGCTCCGTGAACTCTTAAATAACCATTATTACTTGCAGCATTTAAAAATACTACAGCATTTGGATTACTTGTTGCAAGATTATCATCAAAAGTATTATTTACTCTTATTGCAATGTCAGCATTATTGGCACTACCCTCTACATCTAACAAATAATCAGGAGTTGTAGTACCTATACCTACTTTACCTTCAAAGTAATGTTTATCACCTTCAGTATATATACCCCAAGCATTACTACCTTTTGTTCCTTGGTAATCACCTTTGAATAAATATTGGTTACCAAAATTAGGTACAGTACCTTCGTTATTATCAATGACACCTGAGACAGCCATCATTTCTCCGTAAGTTATAGTATTCGCTTTGTTTATCGATATTTCTCCTTCAACTCCTTTTGTAACACCTATATCAGCATTACCTCTATTTGTACCTATGTCTACTAAAAAATAACCTCCAAAAGCATTATCAACATCACCTAAATCTTGTGGTTGGCTATAACCAAAAACACCATACATATTACTTACGCCTCCGTTTGTTGAATTAGCATCATGAATAGCCTGTCCATAAACACCTACTAATTGGGCTGTTTTTTCAGTAATATTACCTGACTCAGCATAAAACTGACCAGCTCGTACTACATCTGAAAAACCTGTAAATCTAACATCACTTTCAATACCATGAATTCTGTGCTCATTAGAAGCATCTCCATCAGCTGAAGAATCTAAGTCAACAAATATTCCCCTATTTGTTCTATCTGAAGTTGTAGTATCTGCTCCAGATAAATTCATATCTATTTCAAGAGCGCTGGTAGCTACATTTGCATCATCTCTAGTATGCTGTATTCTTATCGTATTTAAAGGACCATCAACACCAGAGGTTACAACAAGTTTGCCGTTTACTGGACCTGTATTGCCGATCCCAACGTTGCCGGCGCTTGTAACACGCATTTTTTCAGACGCATTAGTTGCTAAAGATAAATACCCATTTTCTTTATTTTCTAAACCTACATTTGTTCCGTCAGTATAAGCAAGGAAACCATCTGACGCACCTACGCCTGATGTGTTATTGGCTAACTGTAATACTGCGTTCCCAGAAGATTCGTATATTGTTAGGTTTCTTTGAGGACTAGTAGTTCCGATCCCGACGTTACCACCGGTGTTAATTGTAAATTGACTTGAAGAATCAACGCCACCAGCACTATTGTGAATCATAAAAGAATCACTTCCAGAATTATCAATACCCATTGACCAGCCCTGACCACCTGTTAAGCTAAAAGCCATAACAGCATCGCCAGTACCATCTTGCTCGATTAAAAGTCTTGGTGTTGTTTCAGCATTGTTAGAATACAAACTTAATAATCTCTCAGGACTAGTCGTTCCTATACCGACTTTATCATTCGCGGCGTCTACGTATAAAACGTCTGTATCTACTTGTACGGTATTTAAAAACTTTATAGCCATTTAAATGGATTTAATTATTAACCTATTTTCTGCACTAGTATAACTATATCATCGGTTTCTGTACTTGCTATAGTTGCTGTAATTGAATTTGATGCTCTAGTTATATCACAGAACACTGTTGGGTAATTATCAGTAGCGTTGTCTCTATATGTTTGAACAATAACTTTTGCAGTTCCCCAGTTATGTGTAACTGTTCCTGATAAGCTACCTGCAGATATTGTTCCTTCATCAGTATTACTAGAGTTTGTGTCTGTGTTTGTTACGGTTGCGGTACCTGAAGCATAAGCAACAGATATACCAGTACCAGCAGCTACGATCACGGCTCCTTTTTGACCAGCAGTTGAATCAACAACATCTAATGTAGCAGTCCCACTAGTATATGGAGCTGTTATTGTTCCTCCAGCACCTGGAACTACATTACCTAAACCTACAGTTGTTGCGGTTGCTAAATCAGTATCAGATTGTACGACTATAAAATCACCTTCTACAGAGGCACCAGCTGCAGCCGCAGTTTGAACTATAACAGAATCACCTACTGTAAGTGGTGTTGCCGTGTTTCCAAAGAAGTCACCATCTACGGTTACTACGTAGTAATCACCGACAGCAACTGCAACTCTAGCAGCTCCTGATGTTAAGTTACCACCGCCAACTATTGCTCCAGTGTTAGCGTTAAATCCGCCTTTGAATTCTAATAAACCAGTTAGTGAAGATTGTACAAATGCTGTTGTTGCTATTTTAGTAGAACTATCACCTGAAGCAGGTGTTGCTACATAACCATAACCGTTAGAATCTCTAGCTACTAGCTTACTTGCGGTTGCAGCCTCTGTACCTTCTACGTTTATTATTGGTACGGCTGGAGTTGTGTTATCTATGTCTACATAAGTACCTTCACCTAAACCTGTTAATGTACCCTGTGGTACACCTGATATAGCGTTATCGACATATGTTTTATTGGCAGCATCTGTTCCAACGGTTACTGTATCAACACCTTGTATTCTACCTAGACCCCCTAGGGTAATATCTCCACCATCTATTACAACATCACCGGCAAAAGTTGCGCGTGCTTGTTGGTTTATAAATAAAGCATTGGTAGTTGTTGATCCGTTTGTTATTCGAAAATTAAATTGACCCGTGCTACTAGTACCGCCTCTAGAAGTAAAAGAAGTTGTTGAACCTTGTTGGCTTATTTCAAGTATTAAATCACTTGCAACCGTATCAGTTATTATTAGTTTAGGAGTAGTTTTACTTATTGTTAAATTACCCGCAAGTGTTGGGTTGTCAACTAAATTGATAGTAGGTGAAGAAGAAGCTGGATTATCTATACTTATGTTTGTACCCGGTGTTAATGATGTAATATCACCGACTGATACCCAAGCTGTTCCGTTGTATTGTCTTAATTCATAATCTGCAGTGTTGTAGTATATCTGTCCTGTTGCAGGTGATGGACCAACTGACGCATCATTTGGTTGGTTTTCTATTACACCTTGTAATAGCTCGTTCTTATTAAGATCGATACTGTTTAAATAATTAATTGCCATGTTTTTTTAGTTTAAGTACGCTTTGCCTGAAAAGCCAGCTGAAAAGTTTATTGTTAAGTTGTTTTTGTCTACGTATGTTATATTACCGTACATTAGTACGTTATTGTTATTCACTACGGACACCGATGGAAATTTATCCATATCATGCTGTATAGTCCAATTAGTAGAAGGTGTTGCTTGAGCAAATTCAAAAGTTTCTTTAGCCCAAGTGTTATCTCCTCGTAGGAATTTAGTATTATCAGGCGTACCAGTAGCTGACAATGAT
>UPTN01000112.1_pt1 | contig 43986 bp, 46 predicted proteins | sample 2160111 | NCBI WGS metagenome assembly UPTN01 (sample SAMN06265058, study PRJEB28932) | marine metagenome | isolation source: Columbia River Estuary | place: USA:Columbia River Estuary, USA | collected 2014-05-05
TGGCACACTGCGCCGCCTGATGTGGATGCGCAAAGGGCCGATTATCGCCGCGCTTTATCCTGTCTTGATGCTTTTGGCACAGCTTGCCGTTGCAATATCGATGGGCGCGTTTGTGAGCGAACAAGTCGGGCGCATATTGCACCGTTTCATTGGTGGCGGGGACGGTGTGCTTTTTACCTTCGTAGATTGGAGCATATGGATCATTGAATGGGCGCTGCTAGGGGGCATCCTCGTGGTCGTCCTGCGCTGGTTCAAATCCGTGGATAACAAGCTTTTTGCTTATTACCTGATGCATGACTACGCGTTTTCGGCCCGTTTCAAAGGCGCAAATCCGCCCCAGCTTGAAACGCGCATGTCCTTGTTCGGTGACCTGATTGCCGCAGCCTTGGCCGAAGACATCGACGAGGTGCTGATTGTCGGACATTCATCAGGCGCCCATTTGGCAGTGTCGATTCTGGCCGATCTGATACGCGATGGCCGCGTACCAAAGGATGGGCCCAAGCTTGCGTTCCTATCGCTAGGTCAAGTCGTGCCGATGGTATCGTTCTTGCCCAAAGCAGAGCGCCTGAGGCGCGACCTTGCATTTCTTTCTGCGACACCTGATGTGACATGGATCGATGTGACAGCACCCGGCGATGGCTGCTGTTTCGCGTTGTGCGATCCCGTCGCGGTCACGGGCGTTGCACCTGCCGACAAGCAATGGCCGCTTGTGATCTCTGCCGCATTCACGCAAAGCCTTTCACCAACCCGTTGGAAAGCCCTGCGCTGGCGGTTTTTTCGGCTTCATTTTCAATACCTGTGCGCCTTTGATCAGCCCAAAGACTACGATTATTTCAAGATTACGGCAGGTCCGATCCTGCTGCGGGACAGATATGCTGGACGGAATCCGTCCAAATCGCGGATAGATGTGCCTGTGTCCAAATATACGTCGATGAAAACATGACCGATACTCTGCCACCCAAGCCTGAAGCGCGCCCCGATAAGGTATCTCTTTGGCGCTATATGCAGTTGTTTCGCAAGGATATTTTGTCAGCGCAGCCTGCAAAGCTATATCGCGCATGGATGGCTGAATTTCGCACGCCGTTCTTTCGCAGTTATCTGATCAACGATCCGAAATTGGTCAAGCAGGTTCTAAGCGAAAATCCGGATGCATTCCCGAAATCTGACCGCATTGGCGCGGGGTTGCGACCTTTGCTCGGGAACAGTGTTTTTCTGACAAATGGTGCCGTCTGGAAACGTCAACGCCGTATCATTGATCCCGCCTTCGAGGGGGGACGCCTGCGCGATACATTCCCCGGTATTCTGGCAGCAGCGGATGCAGGCGTTGGGCGCATTGCTGCTCTTGCCGATGGACAACCCCAAGAAATCGAGGCCATCACCAGCCATATCGCTGCCGATGTGATCTTTCGCACGCTGTTTTCTATTCAGATCGAAGATGAAACAGCCCAAGAGGTGTTCCAAGCCTTCCGGTCATATCAGCGGACCCAGCCAATCCTGAACTTGGCGGCCTTTATCCAAGGCCCAAAGTGGATGCCCCGGTTTTTCCGGTCCGAAACGCGGCAAACAGCTGCGACGATCCGGCGGTTGATCACGAAACTGACCAAAGATCGCTTGGACATGATTGCCGCAGGCGGCGCACCCGATGATCTGGCAACCAAGATCCTGACCACCAAAGACCCGGTGACGGGCGATACGCTTAGCCTTGATGAAATGGTCGATCAGGTTGCGATATTCTTTCTAGCGGGGCATGAAACCAGCGCTTCCGCCTTGGCTTGGGCACTTTATTTGTTGGCGCAATACCCAGACTGGCAGACCAAGCTGGCTGCAGAAGGGCAGGCCTATGATGGGGCGTTTGCAAATCTCGCCGGTCTGCAGGACACACGCAACGTTTTTCGCGAAACTCTGCGTCTTTATCCACCTGTTCCGATGATGGTGCGTGAAACAACGCAGCCAGAGGTCTTTCGTGGACGTGATGTCAAACCGGGCGCGCAAGTCGTGGTATCCCCATGGCATTTGCATCGTCACGCGCGACTTTGGGATGCGCCCGACGCCTTTGATCCAGCGCGGTTTGGTACAGAAAACGGAAAGGCATGCTTGCGTGACGCCTATATTCCGTTCTCTGCAGGTCCGCGTATCTGCACCGGTGCAGGCTTTGCCTTGATCGAGGGTGTTGTTGTTCTGGCGCGATTGCTTGCCTGTTACGAATTTTCCGTGATCGCGGACAAAACGCCCGTGCCAGTGGCGCATTTGACCGTGCGCGCGCGCGACGGAATCTGGCTGCGGATATCCGCGCGCAAAGTGGGTTAAGTATCGGATTTGGCAACAGTGCCCCTTTAAAACTCAAAGTGTAGGCAGATGTCCGATAATCTAATTTTGGGTCTGCCAGAATAAGAATCTAATTTTCAGAAATTATTTCTAAACTTTTCATACAGTTATACGGAAAAAGGCAGAATTGTGGCCAATTTATGATTTGCGTGGGGCAAAGTTTGTGGCATGATGAGGAACAGACTATTTTGGTAATTTTTAGCGATTTGAGTATAATATGACCACTTCTTTGACAGGAACACCTCGGCGCGGACTTGCAGGGCTTTTTGGCCGTAAGAAGACGCAAGCAGTGGTACAACCAGCTGCCAGAAATCAACTTGATGGGGCACAAATTGCCAAGTTGTTTGAAAAGGGTGCTGCACCAAAAGTACAGCACGATCCGACCAAACTACACCTGAGCGAGATCAAAGATCGCAATGAAATCACGGCTTTGCGCGGCGCTCTTTATTCCGGCAAGTGATCGCTTTCCAAAGCACGTTCTAGCACATAAATCCGAATAGCTGACGCCAGCCCGATATCACCTCGGGAGGCGTCTATCTGTGCTGCTAGTCCATTTATGGTCTGACCATCTTTGTCGGCATAACGCCGAAATGATTCCCAGAAAATATCTTCAAGTGACACACTTGTACGATGCCCGCGCAGGGTCAGTGACCGTTTAACGGGTCGCGCGTGTGCCATCAGTCGTCCTCGAATTTTAGCTGTGATAACCGATCACTTGCCTGTGCGGCTTGCGTTGCTTCAAGCACTTTTTGTGCTTTGGTGCGGCCAAAGCGAACCGCATTCTGGTCAGCTTTGGCTTTTTCATCAGCACGCGATTTGGATTTTCGCGCGTGGTTCAGGTTGATTGGCTTCATTTGGGGCCGATCATATCCTCGGGGCGGACCACCTTGTCGAATGTTGCTGCATCCACAAAGCCCAGCTTGATCGCCTCTTCCTTGAGTGTCGTGCCGTTTTTGTGCGCTGTCTTGGCCACCGTCGTTGCATTGTCGTAGCCGATAGTAGGAGCGAGTGCAGTAACCAGCATCAGCGATTCCCGCATCAATTTTTCGATGCGCGTGCGATCCGCTTGAATGCCAGCAACGCAGTTATCTGTAAACGTGACGGCAACATCCCCCAAAAGTTGCATAGATTGCAATACGTTATAGGCCATCATTGGTTTCATGACGTTCAGTTCAAAGTGCCCCTGTGAACCGGCAAATCCGACTGCTGCATCATTGCCCATGACATGGGCACAGACCTGCGTCATGGCTTCGACCTGTGTGGGGTTTACTTTTCCGGGCATAATAGAGGAACCGGGCTCGTTTTCGGGCAGCATCAATTCACCCAAACCACAGCGAGGACCGGACCCCAACATGCGAATGTCAGAAGCGATCTTATAAAGGCTTGAGGCCACCGTCTTCAAAGCGCCGGACATCTCAACCAAAGCGTCATGCGCGGCCAGCGCTTCGAACTTATTCGGTGCAGTAATGAATGGCAGGCCGGTAATTTCTGCCATGTGGGCCGCAACAGTTTCGCCCCAGCCTTTGGGTGTATTCAAGCCTGTGCCGACGGCTGTGCCGCCTTGGGCAAGCTCGTAGACTGCGGGCAGGGCGGCTTTGATGCGGCGAATGCCCATCGCAACCTGATGGGTATAACCAGAAAACTCCTGCCCGAGTGTCAGTGGCGTCGCGTCCATCGTGTGGGTACGGCCGATTTTGATGATATCATTGAATTCTTGCTGCTTTTGCTCAAGCGCGGCGTGCAGTTTCGCCAAACCGGGCAGCAGAACGTCATGCGCAGTCATCGCCACGGCGATATGCATGGCGGTAGGGAATGTATCGTTTGACGATTGGCCCATGTTGCAATGATCGTTTGGGTGTACCGGATCTTTTGACCCGATTACGCCGCCCAGCATTTCGATCGCGCGGTTCGAAATCACCTCGTTGGCGTTCATGTTCGATTGCGTACCTGATCCGGTCTGCCAAACAACCAGCGGAAAGTGATCATCCAGTTTACCTGCAACGACTTCAGCCGCAGCATCAATGATCGCATCGGCCAATTTGGCGTCAAGTTTGCCGCGCTCTTTGTTTGCGATTGCGCAGGCTTGTTTGATCACACCAAGACCGCGCACAATGGCAACCGGCTGCTTTTCCCAACCGATCGGGAAGTTCATGATCGAGCGTTGCGTTTGCGCGCCCCAATAACGGTCTGCCTGAACCTCTAGCGGGCCAAAGCTGTCGGTCTCTGTACGTGTCTCGGTCATGGTCTTGCCCTTCGTCAAAATGTCAGTCGATCTATAGGTAGCAGGGGGGTGAACCGCAATAACGCATTGATAGAATGCTGTTTTGCAGGCGGTTTAGAACACCAAATCGCGAATGCGGTTACTTGCGGAACTGATCAAGGCTCACGACTTCGGCCTCGCGCGGGGTGTCATCTTTTTCATCCGCAGGTTCGACCATTTCATCCATCGGTGCTTCGGCGACTGTGGTTTCTTGGTCGGCCTCTTCCTGGCTTTCAAACCGCAGTCCAAATTCAACCGACGGGTCAACGAAAGTCTTGATTGCGTCGTAAGGGATATAAAGTGTCTCTGGGTTGTCGCCGAAATTGAGCGAAATTGTGAAGCCTTCATTGGTAACATCCAGATCGGCAAACCAATGCTGGATGACGACCGTCATTTCACCGGGGTAGCGGTCTGACAGCCAGTCGGCGATTTCCACGTCCGGGTGCATCGTATCAAAGGTGATAAAGAAGTGATGTTGTCCTGGCAGCCCATCTTTCTGCACGGCCTCAAGGACCTCTTGGATCAGGCCACGCATGGCGCGGTGCATCAAGTTGCCATAGTCGATTGTGCTGTTCATGGCTGGAACTCTCCCTGCGGTCACGAACAGCATAGGGGATTCGATGGGGGTGAAAAGGGGGCGACTTAGAAGAAGCCCGACAAGAGGTTGAAAATCAGGCTAAGCGCTGCACAAATCAGCAAGACCCGCGGTAGTGACCAACCCTTTTTCAGCAACAAGACCGCGGCTATTGCGGCAAGGCCAACAGGAAGCAGTTGCAGCGTTTCCAGTTGCGGCCAGATGCTTTGCACAGGGCCCCAATGCAATGGCACTACCGTCGCAAAGAAAACATGCAGCGCAAACCAAAGTGATATGTTCGCGATCACACCCACGACCGCTGCAGTAATGGCGGCCAATGACCCTTGCAGGCGTGGGCGCCCATCTAGCCAGTCGATCAAGGGCGCACCTGCGAATATCCAAATGAAGCAAGGCACAAAAGTGACCCAAAGTGTAAGGACGCCCGCGATCAGCGCCATTGTGATCCCGCCTTCGGATAGGCCCGCAATCATACCGACGAATTGTGTCACGAGAATCAATGGCCCGGGGGTTGTTTCGGCGAGGCCAAGCGCGTCCATCATTTGCGCTGTCCTTAGCCATCCAAAGGTCACAACGACCTCTTGTGTCATATAGGCCAACACCGCATAGGCCCCGCCAAATGTGACGATGGCCAGCGTTGAAAAGAAAACCCCAACTTCGACGAGGAAACGGTTGTCAGACAAAACCACAACGACAATTGGAGCAGCCCATAGCAGGCATCCGGTAGAAAGGATTGCGATGCTCTTGCGCATGCTACCAGTGGGAAGCGGGGTCGTTGCCTGCGTGGATGATGCGCCTATCGCGCCAAACAAAGCCGCGATTAGGATCACCAACGGGAAAGGCAATGCAAAGACGAACAAAGCCACAAATGCAGTGAAAGCAAGCCATTTATGGCTTGGTTTGATCAGGGCGCGTTTGGCGATTTTGATAAATGCGCCGATCACGATGATCACCACTGCGGCCTTAACCCCCAGAAAAAGGGCCTGCACGACGGGTAAGTTACCGAATGCACCGTAGGCCAGCGCCAACACAGCTATGATCAGTGCTCCGGGAAGAACGAATAACCCGCCACCAATCAGCCCCCCGATGATGCCGCCCCGTTTCCAACCTGCATAGGTTGCCAGTTGCATCGCCTCTGGACCGGGCAGAAGCATACAAAACGATAAGGCACGCAGGAACTGTGCTTCGGTCAACCAGTTCCGCTTTTCCACAAGTTCTTGATGCATCAAGGCGATTTGTGCTGCGGGGCCGCCAAACGACAACAGGCCAATACGGCCAAACACTTGCAGCATCTCGCGGTTCATGCCGCAGGAGCCTTTGGCCAGTCATGACCTTCATCTTGGCCATCGCGCGCCCACCGGTAAAGGGCATCATAGACCATCATTCCCGCTTCAAGTTGTTGGGTGTCATCACGGAACATGCGCGACAATCCGACCGAAATCGCCAATAAACCAGCGGCTTGCGGAGCGAGGTCATGGCGGTCCGTGTCAGCACTTCGCACGATCAAGGCAAGTGCATCCAGTGCTGGATGCGCCAAACCGAAAGTTTCAACCATCACATCAAAGGTGCATTTTTCGCCATCATGCGTCCAAGGCGCAATGTCAGTATCAAACGGCGTGGCCTCAAAACGCTCGGCGACGCCTGCGACATCTGAAGGAGGCACAAACAAGAACTGCGCCTTCGGATCGACAAATCGTCGGATCAGCCACGGGCAGGCAATGCGATCGATCTTTGGACGATGACGGGTGACCCAAAATGGGGATGGAACGACCGCGGCAGGAACGCGTGGCAGGCCAGCATCACGCCATGCGATATTTCCACCTGTCACGATTTGGGCGCTAATGCCTTGGGCGCGCAGGTATGCGGCGACACCTTGCGATAATTTCATCCCTTTCTGGCAAACCACCACGACATCGCGGGTCAGGACCTTGTCCAAAAGACTATCGAGGTTTTTGTGACTGTGCCGAAATGCGCTTGGGATCAGGTGCGGATCGCAGGCAAAATCTTCGTCAATGCAAACGTCAACAATCGCAGGACACTGCGGTGTCCCGATCAAGCGCATGAGGTGAGCAGGTGAAATTTCGTTGAGAGCAGCCAAGGTGCATCCTTTCTGAATGGGTCAGTGGATGCGACGCTTTGGCCTAGGCCTCACGGGGCGTTCGCGAACCCCATAAACCTAGTATTGCGAGAACTGCAATGTCAGGTCAAGCCTCGGTTAGCCAAAGATGCGACTTATCTCGCGCAATATCTTGGCCCGTAAAGTGGCAGGATATTCGCGGTGTGTCCGCGCAGTCATGACAAAGCCATTTCGGGTGATCACGGCACTGCGGAAGAAATTTGTGATCGCCAGTCCCATAGATTCAATAGCAATCGCGTTGATTGTAACACCCTGCCTCTCGGCCAGATTCCGTGCGGCGCGCACGTCAGAACCGCTATTGGGAGTGCCATCGCCTGAAATATCGATCACGCGGCGGGTGCAATTCGGCACCTGATCAAACAGCTCGAGCGAAAAGAGAATAGCCTCGCCAGGGGCCGTGTCGGACAAAACAAAGGCACGTTCCAACTGGCGCGCCCTTTGCGACAGGCTTTGGACATCAAGCGCGGTCCGAATTTGCGTCCACGGAATTGAAACGGTTTGCTTGTCCTCGCCGGACCACTGGACAACCGCGATTGTTGTGCCGCCTGCAACCATCGTATCAATGATTGCGGGGTCTTGCAGAGCATCAGCCAAGCCGTCCGTTTGTAGTCGATATTCGACCGTATCCACCGAGTTTGAAACATCAATCGTCAGGATCAATGCCGTATCGCATGCCTGCGCCGCAACGGGTGCTAGGGATATGAAGGTTGCGAAAACGAGGCGGTGAAACGTCATGCAGGTATGGTGCGCACAGGTGTTACCTATTGCAAGGCATATGACGGTTTGTTGACCGTAACGAACGGGCAAAAAGAATGAAGAGGGAAAGTGCAGGTTTCTGTTGCCAGGTACCTGCGGACCCCGCCTAAGGTCGCAAAACCTTAGGAGTTAGGTTTCGATATTACGCACAGCTTACGCTGCGAGTGCCATCGGTGCTTTGTTGTCATTTGCAACTAGCTTTTTTGTACCGATAACGGTGGTAACTCACCGGGACAAAGCATAACCCCTTTAGACGTTCGTCGATCCTATTTCGTCCCCAGTGCTGCCAAATGAGCAGATTTTGGTGGAGACGCCGGGTACCGCCCCCGGGTCCGATCCGCTTATTACGAGCGCGTTTATGTCCATAGTCCCGAAGGACACCTTACAGATAGGCAACTGCATGAGGCGGCGCAAGGGCTTGCAGCATTGATTGCGAGTGCGGCGCATGCCATTTTCGGGGGATGTGCAATCTTTATTCCATGACCTCGAGCCAAGCGGCGATCACTGATCTGGTGAAACTTTGGCGTGACGACACAGGCAATCTGCCCAGCATGCCAGCGATCTATCCAGATTATCCTGCACCCGTTGTCACGCAGGAAACCGATGGCCGCGTGATGCGCATGATGCGTTGGGGAATGCCTTCGCCTGCGTTTGTCCTGAAAGGCAAAAAGACCGACAAAGGTGTCACGAACGTGCGCAACACGACCTCGCCGCATTGGCGGCGCTGGCTTGGCCCTGCGAACCGCTGCGTTGTGCCATTCACCAGCTTTTCGGAGTTCGGCAAAGTTGACGGCGGACGTCCCAAGCCTGTGTGGTTCGGGCCAACAGGGACGCAGCGAACGCTGTTTTTTGCAGGCATCTGGACAGAATGGACATCAGTGCGCACTCTAAAAGAGGGCGAGACGACGAACGATCTGTTTGCGTTTCTGACGGTTGAACCCAACGCCGTGATCGGCCCTATTCACCCCAAAGCGATGCCCGTGATCCTGCGCAGCCCAGAGGCAATTGCCCACTGGCTAACTGCGCCTGTAGAAGAAGCGCTCAAACTGCAACGCCCGTTTCCTGATGATGGTCTCGAAGTGATCGAAGACCCGATTTAAAGGTTGAGCAGGATGGCAGGAATGCCCACGCCAGCCTCGACAATGAAGTAAACCCACTTCTTTTGCGACGTTCCATCCAATATCAGTGACGTCAGCCGACCCATTGCAGCCCCACACCAGCAAAAGCCGAGCATGACATAGGCCTCTGGCGTGCCAAGCAACAACGCACCAATCCCCATGCCTACGAACAACGCCCCTGCAGAGGCGCGGATTTCAGACGCGCCCATCGTTGTTTCGCCCATCTTCAGATCAAGCGCACCCAAAGTATAGCGCGGGGCCAACCAGCCAAAACAGCCAAGCCCGATACTCAGCGCTGCAAAAATGATGTTCATGATGTCCATGGCCGCATCCCTTATCTTCTAGGTAAAGACTTGGCTTGAACGCACCGGAAATCAAGACGCTTGTGAATACTGTGCGGCGATATCACTGAACCCGTCATAGCGCTGTGCGATAATCCGTGTGAGCGGGCGACCAGCAGGCGTGATTTCGATCTTGCGGCCATTCTGAACGACATAGCCTGCAAAATCAGCCAAGATCGCGGCATGAATGGGCGCTAGTTCTGCCGCGTCGGGGTGTTGTGCCAGCAGGTCCAGATCAATTTCGAAATCGCACATCAGCATGTTAATGGCCGCTGCGCGAAGGCGGTCTTGGGCGGTCATTTGATACCCGCGATGGCCTGACAAAACACCAGCTTCCACCCGTTCAATATAAGCTGCAGTGGCAGAGGCGTTCTGAACATAGCCTTGCGCGAACTGTGAAATTGATGACGCGCCAATGCCGATCAAACTAGGGCAGGTGTCATCGGTGTAGCCTTGAAAATTCCGGCGTAAGTGGCCTGCCTTGCTGGCCTGCGTCAATGCGTCGTCAGGTTTGCCAAAGTGATCGATACCGATCGCCTCGTATCCGTCTGCGACAAAGGCTGTCGCGGCTTGACGGGCAAGGTGATAGCGGGCTTCCTCATCAGGAAGAGACGTGGTGGGGATCAGTTTTTGCCGTTTCGAGAAATTCGGCACATGCGCGTAACCAAACAGGGCAATCCGGTCTGGATCAAGGGCACGCACCTTTGCGATCGTATCGGCCAGTTTTTCAGGTGTCTGGAACGGAAGTCCATAGACCAGATCCGCATTCAGCGACGTGATGCCTGCGCGCCGCAGACTATCGACACAGGCCTTTGTTGCTTCAAAACTTTGTTCACGCCCAATCGCCTCTTGCACGTCGGTGGCAAAATCCTGAATCCCAATGCTGGCGCGGGTCATCCCCATTTCCGCAAGCGCCGCGATCTTGTCATCATCGACCAACGTTGGGTCAATCTCGACCGAAAAGCTGAAGTCATCCGCGGGCGGTATCACGGCTTTGACGGCTTTCGCGAGTGCGCGGATCATATCGGGCGGCAGGATTGTTGGCGTGCCGCCACCCCAGTGTAACTGGCCCATGCGAACCCCTTCGGGCAACGTCGCCCGCAGAAGTTCCAGTTCCTGCTTTACGATCTCAAGGTAATGTACGACGGGCTTGAGCGTTGTTGTCCCTTGCGTGCGGCAGGCGCAAAACCAGCAAAGACGTTCGCAAAACGGAATGTGGATATACACCGACACGGGCGTGGCCGGATCCAGCGCTTTCAAACATTGGGTCTGAAAGTCCGCACCTGTTTGGGCGTTGAACGCTGTCGCGGGGGGATAGCTCGTGTAGCGGGGTACACGGGCGTCGAAAAGGCCAAGGCGGCGCAAGTTTGCAATATGTTCCATGCGCCCGTTTTGTCAGATCGCAGTGCAGGGTTTGTTGCGCCAGATCAACTAGCGCAGAAAAACTTAGCCGAGCTGATCTATGAAACAGGCCGATATTTCGGCAACCCGGTCGGGTGAATCGTCACGGCGAAAGAACGTGGCAAATCCGGTTTCAGGGAACATAAGATAAGTCTGCGTCGAATGATCAACGAGATAGAACTCTGGATCATCATCTTGGGCGCTGTAGTAAGTTTTGTATGCCTGTGATGCGACTTTCACCTGCTCTGGCGTGCCCGTCAGGCCGATCATGTCATCGTGGAAATTATCGGTGAAATCGCGCACGACTTCAACGGTGTCACGTGGTGGATCGACCGAGATAAAGATCAACCCTAAATCAATACCCTGTTCTTCCAAGATATAAGCAGCTTGCGCATTGCGCGCGCTATCCAAAGGGCAGACGTCAGGACAAAACGTATAGCCGAAATAAACAAGAGTGGGTTTGGTGATGACGTCTTTTTCTGTGACAGTTTCACCTGTTTCCGAAACCAATGTAAAAGGACCACCGATCGCACTGCCCGCAACCGCAGAGGCACCGCATGGATCAGGTGATGCATTTGTCGTCTGCCAGACGTACAGCCCAAGGCCAAGTGCAACTGCAAGAGTTGTCGTTCCAAAAATTGCGGCTTTCATCAGGGCCTCCTGTCACGGTGGTTTCGCGTTGGCGGTTACCCGATTATGCGCAAATAGACAATCAGCCTTGCGCGCGCGCAGCTTCGCGGTCCGAAATTACATTGTGCGCCAATTCCTGCGTGTACAGCGCCAAATCAGCCAATAAACCATCAGCTTTGGCTGCGTCATGCGCTTCGATTGCGTCGGTAATTGCGCTATGCAAAGCAATAATACGCTCGCGGGATCGTGCCGAAAAAGTGATCATATTCATCAGCGGTTGCATCGCTTCGACAGCACCTGCCAGTTGATATGACAAAACCGGATTGCCCGCCGCATCCACCAAAGCACGGTGAAAAGCGACGTCAGATGCGCAAAAAGCTTCGTCCGTCAAACCGGGTTGGGATTGGCGATGCGCCTCTGCACGCATGGTCGCCAGATGATCGGCGGTGCGGCGTTGTGCTGATAGCGGCGCGCAGGCCCGTTCAAGCGCGTAGCGCGCTTCACAAGCGGTCGCAAAGCTTACTTCATTCATTGACAAAAGCAGTGTCGAGGTCGTGATTTGCTGCCCGTAAGCATCTTCGAAGGTCAGCCGATTAACAAAGGCACCCCCAGTGGCGCCCCGTTGCGTACGGATCAGGGACTGCGCACCCAAACGCTTCAATGCTTCACGCACTGTTGGGCGGGAAACTGCGAATTGTTCGGCCAATTCCGCCTCTGAAGGCAGGCGTTCATCCACAATCAAATCACCCGACATAATCGCGTCTCGGATCGCCTTGGCGATCTGGGCAGAAAGGTCAGAGGGGCTTTTGGGATCAATTTTCATTTGTCAGACAATTAAACGTCTGACATATGATTGTGCAAGTGCTGAGTCGCACCCGATGCGCGTTTGGGAGGACGTTTTTGTCAAATTTTATCCGGTCTTCGCTGTGGCTGTCGTTCTTTGGGGCGATCTTGCTTGCGTGGTGGATGCTTTACGTGATGGCAATGGACATGGGTGTTGATCTGTTAGGCAGGCCGGGGCCAATGGCGCAAGCAATGGCAGATATGGACCCGCGTATGCCGATGGATATGCCTATGGCGCGTTTCGGTCCACTGTTTTTGATGTGGGCGATCATGATGGCGGCGATGATGCTGCCGACGCTGGTGCCGACCCTGACCACGTACGAGCGGTTGATGATCAGTGCCGATGGCACGCGGGCAGGGTGGTCCGGCGTGCTTTTAGGGTATTTTATCGTCTGGGTGGGCTTTGCCGCTTTGATCGCAGGCATACAGATCGCATTGCTTTATGGTGGTGTGATCAACATGCTCGGGATCGCTCCAAAGTGGATTTCCGCGATCTTGCTGATCGTTGTTGGCGGGTTCCAGTTCACGCGCATCAAAGAGGTTTGCCACGGGGTTTGCCACGCGCCAATGACCTATTTCCTTGGGCATTGGAAAACCGGCTTTGGTGGCGGTTTGCGCATGGGGCTTGGCCTTGGTGCTTTTTGTGTGGGATGTTGCTGGGGCTACATGGCGCTTGGCTTTGTGGGCGGCGTGATGAGCTTGCTTTGGATGGGGCTGGCGACGCTTTTGATGATTTTCGAGAAACTGCCCGACATCGGGCATCACGTGATTAAACCGACCGGCGTTGCACTGATTGCTGCCGGTATCGGTTTATTCTTCATTTAGGAAAGGGACGACAGATGGCTGAGAAAACACGCGCACCTGCCGATCGGTTGCCAATCTCGCAGCGGATTGACCAGCGGATTGAAAGCAACCCGCTACGCCGTAAAATGGATCCAACGGATTGGGCAATCAAAGGCGAATTGTTTTTGAACTGTTCTTGCACAGTGTTTTGCCCCTGCGTCGTCAGCCTTGGTGCGCACCCGCCGACAGAAGGACACTGCCACGCGTGGATGGCGATTGCCATTGATGAAGGTCACTTTGAAGGCGAAGACCTATCAGGTCTGAACGTGGGACTTCTGGTTGATATCCCCGGTCGCATGGCCGAAGGCAACTGGCGTGTTGCGGCCTATGTGGACGAACGGTCTACACAGAAAGCCTATAACGGTATTTTGAAAATCTTTAGCGGTGCTGCTGGCGGCACAACCGGCCTGTTCACAATGCTGGTATCCGAGATTATCGGCGCAGAGCGTGAAAAGGTCGAGATCGTTCGCGAAGGCACCAAGCGCGGCATCTATATCGGGCGTAAGATTCAAGGCGAAATCGAGATGATGAAAGGGGCCACCCCCGATCAACCCGTCATGGTAAGCAATTCAAAGTACTGGATGGGTCCAGATATCATCGCGGCCGCTGGCACACGCTCCAAGGTGCGCGACTATGGGCGCGTTTGGGACTTTGGCGGCAAGTCAGCAGAGATTTGCCCGATTGACTGGAAAGGCCCCAAGCCTTGATCACACCGCAGTATTGCCAAACAATGGCGCGCTATAATGCGTGGCAGAACAATGGTTTGCGCGATATGATTGCCGAAATGAAACCCTCCGATCTCAAACAGGATCGTGGGGCGTTTTTCGGATCAATCTTGGGCACGCTGAACCATCTGCTTTGGGGTGATACGTTATGGATGAGCCGGTTTGACGGCGGTGCCGGCTCGGAGCTGTCAATCGCGCAAAGCATTGATCTGACACCAACGCCTGCAGCGTGGGCAGCAGACAGGTTTCGCATGGATGCACGGATCACTCTCTGGGCTGCGCGGGTACGGGCGGTCGATCTTGTTGGCGATCTGAAGTGGTTTTCAGGCGCTGCCAACCAAGACATGGTCAAACCAATGGCGCTTTGCGTTGCGCATTTCTTTAACCACCAAACACATCATCGCGGACAGATTCACGCGATGCTGACAGCAGCGGGAAAAAAACCCGCCGCGACCGATCTCCCATTCATGCCAGAGGATATATGATGGCTGTTATTGCACCTTCCCGCCGTGTGCGGCGCACGCCTTTCACCCCCGGCGTAGAAGCCGCCGGTGTCAAAGGTTATACGGTTTATAACCATATGCTTTTGCCGACGGTGTTTCGCAGTGTGACCGAAGACTATCATCACCTTAAATCCGCGGTGCAAGTGTGGGACGTCGCCTGCGAACGTCAGATCGAATTGCGCGGCCCCGATGCGGGACGCTTGATGCAAATGCTGACCCCGCGTGATTTGCGCGGCATGTTGCCCGGTCAGTGCTATTATGTCCCGATCGTGGATGAAACGGGGGGCATGTTGAATGATCCCGTTGCCTTGAAGTTGACCGAAGACCGCTGGTGGATTTCTATTGCTGACAGTGATTTGCTGTTTTGGGTCAAGGGTTTGGCTTATGGCTACCGCTTGGATGTTCTGGTTGATGAGCCCGACATTTCGCCACTGGCAGTGCAGGGCCCGCAAGCCGAAGATCTGATGGCACGGGTGTTCGGTGACGCCGTACGTGCGATCAAGTTCTTTCGGTTTGGCTGGTTTGATTTTCAGGGTGTCAGCATGGCCGTCGCCCGTTCAGGATATTCCAAGCAAGGCGGATTTGAGATTTACGTAGACGGCACCAAGAACGGTATGCCGCTTTGGAATGCACTTTTCGAGGCGGGCAAGGACTTGGATGTTTACGCTGGCTGCCCCAATCTGATCGAGAGGATCGAGGGCGGGCTGTTGTCTTACGGCAATGACATGACCCGCGAGAATACACCGCATGAATGTGGGCTTGGTCGTTTCTGTTCGACCCAGACCGCAATTGGCTGTGTCGGGCGTGACGCCTTGTTGCGCGTCGCAAAAGAAGGGCCAACCCAGCAAATCCGTGCGATTGAGATTGATGGGGACATTCCTGTCTGTGACGCTGCATGGCCGTTGATTGCCAAGGGCAAGCGTGTCGGGCAGATCACATCAGCAGCCAAATCACCCGACTACGGCACGAATGTAGCCATCGGGATGGTTCGGATGACCCACTGGGATGAGGGAAGCCAGCTTGAAGTACATACGCCAGACGGTCCGCGTGCGGTGACAGTCCACGAGAAATTCTGGATTTAATAATAGTTGCACCCGCCGGAACCTCCGTCGGGTGTTTAAAAGGCAAGATGATGGTGGAAGGACCACCAAGGAGAATATGATGTTTAAAGCACTCGTCGTTGAAAAGAATGAAGAAGGTAAAACCAGCGCTGCGGTGCAAGAGTTGTCGTTGGATCAACTTCCCGCAGGCGATGTCACAGTCGCGGTTGAGTATTCGACAGTCAATTACAAGGACGGCCTTTGTATTGGTCCAGGCGGCGGTTTGGTGCGCAACTATCCGCATGTGCCAGGTATTGATTTTGCTGGCACCGTCGAAGCCTCTGACGACGCGCGTTATAAGCCGGGCGACAAGGTTGTTTTGACCGGTTGGCGCGTAGGCGAGGCATACTGGGGCGGCTATACCCAGAAAGCGCGCGTAAAGGCGGATTGGCTTGTACCGCTGCCCGCAGGTCTGGATACTCGGCAGGCAATGGCTGTCGGGACCGCCGGATTTACCGCGATGCTTGCTGTCATGGCGCTTGAAGATCACGGAATCAAGGACGGCCCTGTGTTGGTCACCGGTGCTGCAGGAGGCGTCGGTTCTGTCGCAACAGCAATCCTTGCGGCACTGGGTCATCAGGTTGCTGCCGTGACAGGTCGCCCAGAAACGGCTGATTATCTGACCTCGCTTGGCGCGACCCAGATTGTTGCCCGTGAAGAGATTAACGAGACCACAAAGCGTCCGCTTGAGGCTGAAACTTGGGGTGGCTGCGTTGATGCTGTCGGTGGCGAAATGCTTGCGCGGGTCTTGGGTCAAATGAAGTACGGGGCTTCCGTTTCTGCTGTTGGCTTGGCTGGTGGCGCTGGATTGCCTGCGACGGTTATTCCGTTCCTTCTGCGCGGGGTTAACTTGTTGGGCATCGACAGTGTGATGCAGCCTTATGACAATCGTGTTCGCGCTTGGCAGCGCATCGCCAAAGATTTGCCAATGGATAAGCTGGAAGCGATGATCCAGCCTGCAACCTTGTCAGACCTGCCCGAGCTGGGTCGTGGAATTCTGAAAGGTCAGGTCAAAGGGCGTGTCGTGGTGGATGTAAACGCCTAAACAAGCTGTCGCAAATTGACAAGAAAGGCCGCCGGACGTGAAAATCCGGCGGCTTTTTTCGTTGAAATATTACTGTTTTTTCTGCACTGCAGCAGTTTCGGTTATGTCGCAAATGCAACATGATTGCCGCTTACCCACTTTGCATTCCCACGAAAACGTGTACCCTAAACGCACAAAAAAATAGCCAACGGGGACATTAAAATGGCACTAAAACCACCACTGATGGATTTGCCGATCAAGACCGCTGTAAGCGGTTTTTATCGCGGATTCACCAAAGACGTCACGATCACCGCCAAGATATTGGTGGGCGCATTGATTATCTGGGCGGTTGCCTTTCCTGATCAGGCGGCCTCTGTCTTGGGATCAATCAATGGATTTATTCTAGCGACCTTCAGCTACTGGTATGTCTATGCCATGGCTTTCTTCGTCGTCCTCTGCCTAGGGCTTGCTGTTTGGCCAGCGTCTGGCCGTCTCAAACTGGGGATGCCGGATGATAAACCTGAGTTTTCGAATTTCTCTTGGTTTTCCATGATGTTCGGTGCCGGTATCGGTATCGGCATGCTGACCTTTGCGACCGCAGAACCACTGTATCATTGGGCTTCAAACCCGTCGACAATCATGGGCGACACGGTCGGCAGTTCTGCCGACAACGTCCGCGCTGCCTATGTTTGGTCGTTCACGCACTGGGGTTTGGCAGCTTGGGCATCTTATGCCATTGTCGGTCTTTCGCTGGGTTACTTTTCCTATCGTCGTGGCCTTCCTCTGACGATCCGGTCCGGTTTGACGCCGCTTTTCGGCAAATCCTTGTCAGGTCCATTGGGTCACACCATTGACGTTGTCGCCGTTGTGGCGACCGTTCTGGGCGTTTCGCAAACCTTGGGTTTCGGGGTTGAGCAGTTCATCTCTGGTCTTTACCGCATCGGTTTTGGCGAATGGCTCTACACAACAGACGCCGCGGGTGAACAGTCATCTTCGACTTTGGCGATCCTTGTTGCGCTGGTCATCATCATGGGTGCATCGACTTTGTCCGCGCTTTCTGGTGTTGGCAAAGGCATCAAGTGGTTGTCGAACATCAACATGGGACTGAGCTTTTTCATCCTCGCGTTCTTCATCATCTTCGGTTCGACCTTCTTTGGTCTGACGGCATTGTTCCTTGGAATTTGGGACTACCTCGTCTCTGTTCCCGGTAATATTTTGACCGTTTGGTCGGCAGATGGAACCGAGCAAGGTGATGCTTTAGCCGGATGGCAGGGTGGTTGGACCATCTTCTACTGGGCTTGGTGGATCGCGTTCGCACCTTTCGTCGGTGTGTTCCTTGCGCGCATTTCGCGTGGCCGCACAGTACGTGAATATGTATTGGGTGCTTTGATTGTGCCTGCGGTCATGTGTTTTGTCTGGTTCGCACTTGTCGGTGGTACAGCCATTGATCTTGAACTGAATGGTACTGCAAATGGCGCTATCACAGGTGCTGGGCAGGCGGATCAGTTGTTCGCGATGCTGGCCGTTATCCTAAGCCCGACTTTGGCTTGGGTAATGTCGGTTATCGTTGTGATTTTGTTGCTGACGTATCTTGTAACCTCTGCTGACTCGGCTGTTTTGATTATCAACACAATCAATGCTGCGGGTGACGAAGGTCCAAAGGCACGTCCGCACATCCTGTTCTGGGGTGCCGCTTTGGCGTTTGTTGTTGGTGGTCTTATCCTTGCAGGCGGTTTGAGCGCGATCCAGACAGCCATGGTCATTGGTGCGCTGCCGTTTAGCGTCGTGATGGTTTTGATGGGGATTGCCCTGATCAAAGGCATCTGGCGTGACAGCCAGCGCGAAGCGGCCGGAATTGCAACAACATCTGATGAGGTTGCTGCACCAGCCGAATAATTGCGGCTTACAACGAAAAACAAAGGCTCCGGTGCTTGCGCATCGGGGCCTTTTTCGTATTCCTAGCAATATGACTTTAGATATCGCATGGGTGCGCGCCCAATTCCCCGCTTTTGAGCAACCTGCTTTGCAAGGCCAAGCCTTTTTTGAAAATGCAGGCGGGTCTTATCCTTGCCGTCAAGTGATTGATCGGCTGTACCGCTTTTACACGGAACGCAAAGTACAGCCCTACGCCCCTTATGAGGTATCGCGGATCGGCGGCGAAGAGATGGACGAGGCGCAGATGCGTCTGGCCGCGATGTTGGGTGTCAAAACCCACGAGTTATCCTTTGGACCGTCAACCACACAAAACGTCTATGTTTTGGCCCAAGCAGTCCGCCGCTGGATCAAGCCCGGTCAAAGCATTGTCGTCACAAACCAAGACCATGAAGCAAACAGTGGCCCTTGGCGCCGATTGGCAGACGAAGGCGTGTCTGTTCTTGAATGGCAAATCGACCCTGAAACAGGCGTGTTGCATCTGGATGATCTGGCCAAGTTATTGGAGCAAGACGTAGCCTTGGTGTGTTTCCCGCACTGTTCGAACGTCATTGGGGCTATCAACGATGTTGCGGCGATCACGGCATTGGCCAAATCTGCGGGCGCACGTGTCTGTGTTGACGGTGTCAGCTATGCGCCGCACGGGTTTCCTGATGTTGATGCGCTTGGCTGTGACGTATATTTGTTCAGCTCTTACAAGACATACGGACCGCATCAGGGGATCATGGTGATCCGTGAAGACTGGGGGTTCGAGCTGCCCAATCAAGGGCATTACTTCAACGGTGAAAAGCTGTGGAAACGTTTTACGCCTGCGGGCGAAGATCATGCGCAGATTGCGGCATCTGCGGGGATGGCCGATTATTTTGACGCGATGTCGATCCATCATGGTGGTGGAACCGGTGCTGCTGCAGCGCGCCAGTCACATGACTTGATGCGGGCCCACGAGGTGTCTTTGACCCAGCCTTTGTTGGACTATGTTGGGGCCAAGAACTCTGTCCGTTTGATTGGACCAACAGATGCAGCGCACCGCGCCCCGACCGTGGCAATGGCGCTTGAAACGAACGCAGAAGATGCCGCTGCCGCACTCGCCCCGCTTGGGATCATGACTGGTGGCGGCGATTTCTATGCACAGCGTCCATTGCAGGCCGTAGGTGTTGACTTGGGCAAAGGCGTCTTGCGGGTTAGTTTTGTCCACTACACGACCAAGGCAGAGGTTGACGCATTGATGAGCGCGCTAGATCAGGTCTTGTAGGCGGGTTGCAAATACCGCTTGGAGGACCGATGACCAATTCCCCAATTCTGATGTGGTTCCGGCGTGATTTGCGTCTTGGTGATCATGCGGCCCTGACGGCGGCTTGCGCGACAGGGCGTCCCGTTATTCCGGTTTTTATCCACGACGAGGAAGTCGCCCGGTTGGGCGCCGCACCCAAGTTACGCATGGGTTTGGCGATAGACCATTTTGCGAATGCACTTAAAGGGCAAGGCAGTCAGTTGGTCTTGCGAAAAGGGGCAGCACTTGATGTGCTGCGCGATCTGGTTGCGCAAACAGGGGCAGGGGCGGTCTATTGGTCACGACTATATGATCCGGCGTCCAAGGCGCGCGATACCGACGTCAAAGCGGCGTTGAAGGCAGACGGCATCGACGCCCAAAGTTTTGCCGGACATCTTCTATTTGAACCTTGGACGGTCGAGACCAAGACGGGCGGTTTCTACAAAGTCTACACACCGATGTGGAACACAGTGCGCAACCGCGAAGTGCCTGATGCGCTGCCTGCGCCAGCAGAGATAACGCACCCTGCCAAGTGGCCCGAAAGCGATGATCTGGCAAACTGGCAGATGGCGGCGCCAATGCGACGCGGGGCGAAAATACTTACGCAGCATTGCACCGTCGGGGAAGATGCCGCACATGATCGACTGGATACTTTCATCGAAAACCGCGTGCAATCTTACGTCAAAAACCGTGATTTGCCGGGTGTGGATGGGACATCGCGCCTGTCCGAAAACCTGACTTATGGTGAGATCAGTCCGCGTGTCTGTTGGCATGCCGGTTGGCGCGCATTGCATGATGGCGCGGGCAATGCCGAGGTATTCCTTAAGGAATTGGTTTGGCGCGAATTTGCTTATCATCTGGCGCATCACACACCGCGAATTGTCAGTGGCAACTGGAAAGAAGACTGGGACGCGTTCCCGTGGAACACTGATGAAACCGCAGAAGTTACAGCTTGGAAGCAGGGGCGGACAGGGATCCGCTTTGTAGATGCCGCGATGCGCGAAATGTATGTTACTGGCACGATGCACAATCGGGGTCGCATGATCGTGGCATCGTATCTGACCAAGCATTTGATGACCCACTGGAAAATCGGACTGGATTGGTTTGCCGATTGCCTGATCGACTGGGACCCGTGCAGCAACGCAATGGGTTGGCAGTGGTCTGCGGGCTCTGGTCCTGACGCCACGCCATATTTCCGGGTGTTCAATCCGGTCAGCCAACTTGATAAGTTCGATAAGGATCGTGCCTATGTCAAACGCTGGATTGCCGAAGAAACCAAGTCACCATCAGACACGGCACTTGCGTATTTTGACATGATTCCGCGCCAGTGGGGCATGCATGCAACCGACAGCTATCCCGATCCGGTTGTCCCAGTAGACGAAGGGCGCAAGCGTGCATTGGACGCGTATCAAGGGCGCGGATTCTGATTGCCCCAAGGTCAACTGAACTAATTTTGAACGTTTCCCGTGACTTCGTCTCATCAAGGGTTATTTTATAGACAACAGGCGACGGCAAACCGTTGCACGCCAAGACAAGACGACAGGAACGCAGATGATTTTAACCAGTACCGACGGCCAAACCGGCTTGCCACGCTATTTCGCGCGGGTTTTTGACCAGATCAAAGACCTCGACAAAGGTCGTGTTGATATTACGCTGCCTGATGGCCGCCACTTTCGTGCGGAAGGCCCCAACCCTGGGTTTGTGGCAGAAGTTCATGTGCATAATGCAGAACTATTCTCGCGCACTGTGCGCGAAGGCGATATGGGCTTTTCCGAAGCCTACATGGACGGTTGGTGGACGACCCCTGATTTGATGGCCGTCATGGATTTCATGCATGACGATGCTGATCACATATACGATGGCTTCCCTGCACAAAAGTTGATCCAGTTTTACGAGCGCGTTCGTTTCTGGATGCAGCGGAATTCCAAAATGCAGGCCCGCAAAAACATCAGCTATCATTACGACCTCGGCAATGAATTCTATGGCCTTTGGCTGGATGACACGATGACCTACTCATCGGCGCTTTTCGAGACGGGCCAAGAAAGCACCGAAGCCGCGCAAACGGCAAAATACGCCAGCATGGTAGATCAGATGGGCGCCAAAGCGGGCGATCATGTGCTTGAGATCGGCTGCGGCTGGGGCGGTTTTGCCGAATACGCAGCCAAGGAACGTGGCATCAAAGTGACTGGCCTCACGATCAGTAAAGAACAACACGACTATGCCGTTGCACGTATGGCCAAGGCGGGGCTGTCCGACATGGTCGAGATCAAGATGCAGGACTACCGCGATGAAAAGGGCGTGTATGACGGCATTGCCAGCATCGAAATGTTCGAAGCTGTGGGTGAACAATATTGGCCCACATACTTTGAAACAGTGCGCGCACGGCTTAAGCCCGGCAAGAACGCAACACTTCAAATCATCACGGTCAACGATGATCGTTGGGAAAGCTACCGCCGCGGTGTCGACTTCATCCAAAAGTACATTTTCCCGGGAGGGATGCTGCCAAGCCCCAAAGCATTGCGCCAAGAGGTTGAAAAGGCTGGATTAAAGGTTTCCGGTTCAATCGAATTCGGGCAAAGCTATAGTTTGACATTGCGTCGGTGGCACGAAACCTTCAACGATAAATGGGATCAAGTTGCGGCTTTGGGCTTTGATGACCGGTTCAAGCGGATGTGGGATTTTTATCTGACCTCTTGTGCCGCGACATTTGATAGCCGAAACTGCGACGTAACGCAGATAACAGTGACCCGCGCCGCCTAACCTTGGCGCTTGGTTGCGTCAAGTTGAGGAACGAGTGACATGCCAACAGCCGGTCGTCTTGCAGGGGCAATTATCTTCGGCCTTTTTGGCTGGTACATCGCGGGCGTTGGTGTGCGTTTCTTTCCAAATGAGATCGCCCCGGATTTCTGGATTCCTACTGCTGCCGTCATCAGCCTCTTAATCGGCTGGCGGGTTTGTGGCGCGCGCGCAGGACGCGGTTATAACCCAGCGATTGGTATCGGTCTAACGGCAAGCGCTGCGATGGCATTTTGCTTGATTTTTGCGCTGGCGTTTATGCAAATGATCGATAACGCAATGCGCTTGCGGTACAATGGACCTATGGATGCGGTCGTGAATATCTTCATAGAAATGCTGGAATATGGCCAATATTTTGCAGATATACAGTTAATCGGTACGCTTTTTGTCGGGGGTGTCGTTTGCGCATGGATCACCGAGTTTTTCGGCCAACGATTTCCCTAAAGCATGGATCTTTTTGTATACGGGACACTGAAGTCTCATAGCCTGATGGCGGCTGTCGCGGGTCCGGGTCCGTTAACGCCGATGCCCGCGCGGTTGCATGAATACGCGGTTTATCCTCTCGCGGGAAACGTTGTGCCCTTTATTGCACCTACCGCCGGTGGACGGGCGCAAGGCCTTGTCTGGCAAGGGTTGAATGCTGCGCAGATGGCGCGGTTGGACGCCTACGAAGGGGCCTTTGGCTACAGTTTTGGCCCTGTCGAAGTGCAAACAGACGCTGGGCCACGAATTGCGCAAGCCTATTTACCGCATGTCGACATGGCGACCGGTGTCGGAGAGTGGTCGCTGGCCGATTGGGAGGCCGGGCATCTGACCCCCGCGGTTCTTGCTGCTCAAGAACTGTTCTCGCTGGACCCGATGCCGGATTATGCGCAGTTGCGCGCAATGTGGCCAATGATCGAAGCCCGCGCGTGGGCAAAGTTTCGTGCAGTCGCAGCACCCGCGACACGTCGCTTTTCGGCCAGTGCTGACGACTTTACTGTTGTGAATGCCGAACCGCCTGCGGGTCAGTTTTTCCGGTTTCAAAGGACCAAAGTCAGCCATCGCCAGTTTGATGGGACACGCTCTGATCTGTTGACGCGCGAAGGTTTCTTGGGCGTGGATGCCTCTGTTATCTTGCCATATGACCCTGTCCGCGACCGCGTTTTATTGGTTGAACAGGCGCGTCTTGGGCCTGCATTGCGCCGTGATCCAAACCCGTGGATGCTAGAGCCGATTGCGGGGATCATTGACGCACGCGAAAGTCCGCGGGACGCAGCACTGCGTGAAGCCGAAGAAGAAGCGGGACTAGCAATAAAATCGCTTGAGGACGCTGGCGCATTTTATGTCTCACCGGGCTGTTCGACCGATTATTTTTATATGTTCGTTGGGGTTTGTGACTTGCCTCATGACGCTCCCTATTTGGGTGGTTTGCCTGACGAAGCTGAAGATCTCAGGCTGCACCCGATGAGTTTTGACGAGGCAATGGATTTGGCAGATCAAGGTGAGATCGCGACCGGTCCCGCGCTTTATTTGCTGTACTGGTTGCTACGCCACCGTGATCGCCTGCGTGCGGCAGTCTGACTGTTACCGGGCGTCGCACCTTGATGTCCGCTAGGGGCGGCCTTACACAGATATAAACTCATGAAAGGGCCGTGCGATGACCATTAAGAACGATCTGGCCGATGCTGTCGGAAACACTCCGCTGATCAAATTGCGGGCCGCATCTGAAGCAACAGGCTGTACCATTTTGGGCAAAGCCGAATTTCTTAATCCGGGTCAGTCGGTCAAGGATCGTGCCGCGCTCTTTATGATTAAGGATGCAATTGCACGCGGCGATCTCAAACCGGGCGGTACAATTGTCGAAGGCACCGCGGGAAATACTGGTATCGGACTAGCGCTGGTTGGCGCGTCGATGGGATTCAAGACTGTCATTGTCATTCCAGAAACCCAAAGTCAGGAAAAGAAAGACATGATCCGCGTTGCGGGTGCGCATTTGGTCGAAGTTCCTGCGGTTCCCTATGCCAATCCCAACAACTATGTGAAATATTCAGCGCGGCTGGCGGAAGCCCTGAACAAGACAGAGCCGAACGGTGCAGTCTGGGCCAACCAGTTTGACAATACCGCAAACCGTCAAGCCCACGTTGAAACGACCGGACCAGAGATTTGGGAACAGACGGACGGCAAAGTTGACGGCTTCACCTGCGCATGTGGGTCCGGCGGAACGCTTGCGGGCGTAGCACAGGTGCTGCAGCCAAAAGGTGTGAAGGTCGGTGTGTCTGATCCGGACGGATCGGGACTTTATAAGCTCTATACCGGTCAAGTGCCGCCTGCGGGCGATTCCATCACTGAAGGCATCGGGCAGGGACGCATTACGGCAAACCTCGAAGGTTTTACCCCTGATTTTGCTTATAAAATACCGGACGCCGAGGCGCTGCCGATTGTCTTCGATCTGCTCCAGAACGAAGGGCTTTGCATGGGTGGATCGACAGGGATCAATATCGCAGGCGCGATGCGACTGGCCCGCGAAATGGGCCCCGGTCATACGATTGTGACGATCCTTTGCGACTATGGAACCCGTTATCAGTCAAAGATTTTCAACCCGGACTTTCTGCGTGGCAAAGGACTTCCCACGCCGGAGTGGCTGGAAGCGCAAGTCGACGTACCGTCGGTGTTCGCAGAAGTATGATGCGGTTCCTGTCATCTTGGCTTTTGATGGCAATGCTGGCTTTGTTAGGGCCGACGGGTGCCGTGGTAGCGCAGGAATCTGCCGTTGTAGAAGGTGCTGCCAGCGTACAAGATGAAGCCGCTGAGATAGATGACGAAATTATCGGTGTAGATGATGTCGGCGTGGCGCGAGAAGTGCCCGCCGCAGAGCTGGCGCCAGGTGCCGTCGCAGAGGAAAGTTTCGAGAAACTTGCCCAACGGGCCGAAAACTTGGCTGCTTTGGGTGATGCTTCGTTGTTCGCTGTTGGAAGGTTGCGCAGCGAGTTGGTAGTTTGGCGGGACAAATTCATCAAGGATGCGACAGTTAACGCAGGCCGCATCGCGACGGTTGATGCGCAGATTGCCGCCTTGGGTCCCGTCCCGGAGAGCGGGGAAGAACCCGCAGCCGTTGCCGCACGTCGCGCAGAACTAGTGTTGCAGCGCCAAAATCTACGCGCGCCACGCCTTTTGGCGCAAGAGGCCCACGCGCGCGCCAATGGGATCATTGGCGAATTCGACGCCATTGCGTTGCAGCGCGAAACCGCAGAATTAAGCGTACGTAGCCCGTCACCCATGAATCCAACGAATTTGGTATTGGCGGTGGTAACACTTTGGGGGATGATAGAAGTCATCGGTGTTGAACTTGGGGCAGGTATTTCTGCAGGGCAGAACACCGGCGCACTGGCATCGATTTTTCCACGTGCGGCAGCGTTGTTTGTTCTTGGCATTGGATTGCTAGGGGTTGGACGCAGATTTGTGACCGCTTGGCGTGAGAAACTGGAAACCCGCGCAGGGCGCTGGCGTGCAACGCAGCTATTCCTGTTGTCATTGGTGCAGATTATCGTGCCAATCGTAGGACTATTGATTACCACTGAAGCGTTGCGGATGTTGGGTATCTTTGGGTTACGAAGTGGGGACGTTCTGGACGCCGTGCCTTCGGCTGGCGGCACTGTGATCTTTGGTTGGTGGCTATCACGGCACGTCTTTCCGAATGGCCAAACAAACGGGTTTCTGGGGTATGATGCACAAACGCGCGCAAAAGGGCGTCGTTATACGGCACTACTCTCATGGGTCCTGGCAATGGGGATACTGATAAACGCTGGTTTGCGTACAATTGATACGTCAGCGGGGATCAGCGCCGCAATTTCGTGGCCGATTTTGACTGTGCTTGGAGTTTTGTTTTGGCGGATGGGCAGGGTGATCCAAACCGCCCCGCAAGAAATCGAGGGCAAAATAGTTTCGGCTGGGCGCATGCGCGGCTATCTGGGCCGTTTTTGCGTTGTGGTAGCTATCATCGCTCCGGTCATTGCTGCATTTGGGTTTGTTGCTGCAGGACGCGCATTACTGATTCCGGCAATCGCGTCCGTCGGTTTGATCGGCGTGCTTTTATTGCTGCAACGTATTGGCCATGATTTCAGCCAAGTTCATGATGATGAGGAAGACCACCGTGGTCTTTTTGCTTTGTTGCCGGTGTTTATCAGCCTTGCGCTATATCTTGCCAGCCTGCCAATTTTTGCGCTGATTTGGGGCGCGCGCGTCGACGACCTTTCAGAGCTTTGGACCCGCTTTAGCGAAGGATATGCGATTGGCGAAACCAGGATTTCACCAACTGATTTCGTGATGTTTGTTGTGGTATTCTCGGTTGGTTACATCCTGACGCGGTTCATTCAGGGAACGTTGCGCAAGTCCGTTATGCCGCGTACGCGATTGGATCTGGGCGGGCAGAATGCCATTGTCGCGGGATTTGGCTACGTGGGTATTATGCTGGCCGCGATAATTGCGATCACAAGTGCAGGTATTGATTTGTCCAGCCTTGCGATTGTTGCGGGCGCGCTTTCTGTGGGTATTGGTTTTGGTCTGCAAAACATCGTTTCGAATTTCGTATCGGGCATTATCTTGCTGATCGAACGTCCAGTCAGCGAAGGCGACTGGATCGAGGTCGGTGGACAGATGGGGTATGTGCGCGCGATCTCGGTCCGCTCTACGCGGATCGAAACATTTGACCGCACGGATGTCATCATTCCAAACGCCGATCTGGTCAGTGGTCAGGTCACAAACTGGACCCGTGGTAACCTTGTAGGGCGTGTCATTGTGCCCGTTGGCGTCGCCTACGGGTCCGACGTTGACGAGGTGACACGTATCTTGCGCGGTATCGCCGAAGCGCATCCATTGGTCATTATGACCCCACCGCCCGCTGTCATTTTCAAAGGATTTGGCGCGGACTCGCTTGATTTCGAAATCCGCGCAATCTTGCGTGATGTGAATTATGCGCTGGTGACAAAATCCGAGATGAACCATGAGATTGCCAAGCAATTCGCCGAGGCGGGGATTGAAATCCCGTTCGCGCAACGCGACATCTGGCTGCGCAATCCCGAAGTCCTCAAAGGTGCTATCTAGATGACTGAACTTCTTTTTCGCGCCGACGCATACGCCCGCGAGGCAACAGGCCACGTCAAAGCGATCACGACCGAAGGTGGAATTATCCTTGATGGTTCGCTTTTTTATCCAACCTCGGGCGGTCAACCCGGCGACAGTGGCACGCTGCGTTGGGGCAAGCGCGATATCGAAATCGCGACAACCGTGAAGGGCGAGGGGGATGACGTCATCCTGCTCCCATCAGAACCGGCAGGCCTGCCAAGTGTGGGACAACAGGTCACCCAGCATTTGAACTGGGACCGTCGGTACCGGCTCATGCGCGTTCATACGGCTTTGCATTTGCTGTCCGTCGTGATCCCGCTGCCTGTCTCTGGAGGTTCCATCAGCGTTGACAAGGGCCGTCTTGATTTCGACATGCCGGAAGCACCCGACGACAAGGCCACACTAGAGGCGGATCTCAATCGGCTCATTGATTGCAACATGGCCGTGACCGAAGAATGGATCACCGAAGCCGCTCTTGATGCGCAACCCGAGTTAGTGAAAACAATGTCTGTACAGCCCCCGCGTGGCAGCGGTCAGATTAGGTTGATCCGCATTGGTGTCGGTGCAGAGACAGCGGATTTGCAACCCTGTGGCGGAACGCACGTGGCCAACACCGAAGAAATCGGGCGCGTCCGCATCGGCAAAATCGAAAAAAAGGGCCGCCAGAACCGGCGGGTCTATTTGCATCTGGAATAACCCTTGCGTCACTTGAACATTATCGCAGCATCATTTGTCTTCTTTGCCCAACCTGTTGCGGCACAAGACTTTGCTGGATGCAGCCTGCCTCAGACCGAAATTGTCAACGAAGCGTTGGGCAGTGCCAAGTTTCTGACGCTGAGGGCTGCCTCTGCGATCGGGGATACGACGCACTATCGGCGTTGGTTCGGCGACTATTCCATTCAGAATGCCGAAAAGGTCCGGTCCAGTCTCAAGGCAATGGTCACTGCCATTCGTGGTGGGGCAGTGACGGTGCAATGTAATCAGGGGTCGTCGAACGGGTGTCGCGCAGGGGAATATGCATTTGTCTATGCGAACGCCCCGTATTTGGTAAATCTGTGCCCGCCATTCTTTAACTTGCCTCACCTCGAAGCCCTGCAGCCCGGCATGCGGCGCAGCGAGAACGGAACACGTGAAGGCACTATTGTTCACGAGCTTTCGCATTTTTTGCGGGTCGCTGGAACTGAAGATCATTGCTATTCGCGCAGCGCCTGCGCTGACATGGCCAGCTTGAATGCGCGTTTGGCCATCGATAATGCTGATAGTTATCAATACTTTACGGAAGACGTGACCTATTTCGCGCGACAACCGGTGGCCAATAAGCCCCCGCCAGTTCCACGCAACGATCGTTAATCGCGTTCCGTTCCAAACAAGTCACGGTCAATCGGTTGATCCAGCATCTTTTCGGATTCAGGCAAACCCTCGCGTGACAAAAGCACGGCAAAGGGGCGCAGGTTCGGCACATGACTGCACACCACCAATAGCATCACCATGATCGGCACCGACAAGAACATACCCGGAATGCCCCAAACCGCGCCCCAAAACGCAAGAGACAGGATAATGCCAAAGGACGACAACCGCAGTGCGCGCCCCATCAGCATGGGGTCAATGACACTGCCGTTAACGAACTGGATAACACCTGCAATGCTGACTACCGCCAAGGTTATCGTCGCATCCCCAATTTCAACATGGGCAACCAAGGCGATCAATGCGGTCGCGACGATTGACCCGATATTTGGTATGAAGTTCAACACAAATGTGATGATCCCCAGCGACGTCGCCAACTCGAGGCTAAAGGCGCGGGCCAGCACAAAAACCATCGCACCTGTGATGGCTGAAATCACCGTCTTTACGAGCAAGTAATAGTTCACACGGTGAATGATCGACTGGATGATCTTGCCTACACGTTCTGCCTGATGCGCGTCGCCGACAAGGCTGATCAGTTTGGTTTGGAACCAGATCCGTTCTGCAAACAAAAATCCCACGAACAAGATAATCAGGACTGTTGCTTGGGTGATCCCGTTCACCTGTCCTGCCGCGATGCGCAGATAGCTTGAAAGGTTTACCGATTTTAACGCATTAAAGACCGCTTGTTCGCTGTCATCCCCAAGCCATGCAAAAAGGGATGCAACGGCAGACGGTGCGCGCTCTGCATAGGACAGGGTCGTGACCAGCACGGTATTGACTTGCGTGAGCAATATGGATGTCAGCGACAATAGGGCCGCCGCAATCAAAAGCATCGCCGCAAAGCTGGCCAAAGCGTTGGGAATGCGAAATGGGCCAATCCGCTGACGGGCGATAAAGTTGATCACATCGCTGGTCAAACTGAACAGGATGATCGCTGTCGCCAGTGAAATCAGCACAAAGCGCGCCTGCACAAGCAAAAATAGCACCACTGCGAAGGCGATGATCAGCAACGCTCCCGTTTGCAGGCGCTGCGTTTCTGCAGGCTTCTCAGAAGCGGCATTCTTTGGTGGATCGTGCAGCATTGCGAGGGTTCCCATGACATCGCGAGCCTATTTATAGGGCGCACGGGGGGCAGAGGTAAACAGCACTCACAAACATATGTTTGGGGTCTTGCAATCAATGTGCAGAAAGGGCTAAACCGCCGCCACGGACAGGTGGCCGAGTGGTCGAAGGCGCACGCCTGGAAAGTGTGTAGGCGGGAGACCGTCTCCAGGGTTCGAATCCCTGTCTGTCCGCCACATCACCATAATTTCTGATTACCAAATTGATGCGGGGCATGCGGCCAAGCGCACAGGCGGTACGCTGGTCACAAGCCGACAATCAGAGTTGGTCACGACCGCAGTTCCATTGAAAAGCGCAGTAAACGCGATCGCTTTTTCGACGGGCATAAAATTGACGAACCCATCATGAGGCAACACGAAATTCTCCCGTCCAGTCAGACAGGGAACATGATCCGGGAGCCCAAACATCCGGTGCTTCCCTTCCAAAGACGGGCGCGGTCGGCATTGACCAAGATCAATTCAACCGTCGGCTGGATGCAGTACTTTCCACTCAGCGAGCGGCGTTAACTGAGTGCCGTGGCGCACAGCAAAGGAGACAAATATGTCTAGCAACGTTGGAAGTATTGATCGTCTACTCCGTCTTTTGGTTGGTGCAGCACTGATCATGGCACCGCTGATTGGCCTGATGGGATTGGGGGCGAATGCGGCTGTCGCTTATGGCATGATCGCCGTTGGCGGCATTCTGGTCCTGACATCCATATTCGGGATGTGCCCGATCTACAGCTTACTCGGGATCAAAACGAAGTCCTGAAGGCAATGGTTGGTTTCACAGCTATCGCAAAACACGAAATTCGAGCGCCAAGAAGTGTTGGCGCTCGATTTCAATTGTCTAGAATAACCGCTGGTTTTCTTGGTTAGTGTGCCAGCAGAACGGCCACGTCTTGTTGCGCAATCATTGACTGTGTTGTCCCGCCAAAGATGCGTTCTTGCCAGTGTTTGCGACCATAAGCACCCATTACGACCAGATCGGCGGCACGTTCTTGTGCGCGTTCAAGAATAGCGCCCGAGATTGATTTGCGACCGGTGGCGTATTCCTGCACGGTCACATTGCACCCGTGATGGCTTAACCAGACAGCAAGGTCGGCACCGGGCGCTTCGCCATCGCCCCACTTTGAAGGATCAGCGTCGAACACGCCAATCGTCACTTCCTTGGCGGTCTTGAGCAATGGAAGGGCAGCGCGAACCGCATGAGCAGCAGGAAGGCTGTTGTTCCATGCGATCAGGACACTTTCGGGGGCGAATGCTTTGCTGTCTTGCGTCACGTTCAGCATGACAGGGCCGGGGGCTTCGAACAAAAGACCATAAACGACATTGTCAAAGGCGACTTCATAGCTGCGCAGGCTGTTAAGCACGATACTGATATCAGCGAAAAGCGCCCGCTTTGCCACAAGGTCATGCATGGCCGACGGTTCAATGCAGAGCGTCCCAACTTCGCCAGTAAGGCCCTGTTTTTGCAGGTAGGCACGAGTCTTGTCCTGCGCGATGCCCAGTTCTTCGGACATTGCATTGCGTTCGTCCATCCAGCCATCGGGGATGATCGGCATTGCGTAAGGGGCGGCCCCGACTGATGGAACCATGATTGGCACAGGCCCAAGATGCAGCACACTTAGCCGCCCTTGGTTATCCAAGGCCGCGTTGACCAAGGGGGCAAGGTCGGTTTGCGTGCCGTCCGGGCCTTGCAAGGCAAGTAAGGTAAATTTCTTCATGGCGAACCTCTGGTTGATGCAGCGTCAGCCTAAGACGGCTATGCGGCGATTAAATTGAGATTAGTCAATCAGTACGCGTGCCGTTTGGGGCATGTTGCCGGCAAAGAAACGGGATACCAAATGGCTGACACAACTTACTACAAAGCACTTGGGGTGCCAACAAGCGCGACGGCAGACGACATCAAACGTGCGTACCGCAAAATGGCGCGAAAGTACCATCCAGACGTAAACCCTGGTCCGGATGCGGATGCCAAATTCAAGGCCGCAGGTACAGCCTATGAAGTCTTGAGTGATCCAGAAAAACGCGCCGCATATGACCGATACGGCGCTGACTGGGATCAGCCACGTCAAGAATATGACCCGCGCCAGAACACCCGAACCCAAGGCGGCTTTGCCTTTGATGAGCGTGATGTGAACCCAGAGATGTTCCGTGACTTTTTCGGTCAGAATTTCGGCAATGCACGCATGCAGCGCGACCAGCACGCACGCATCGATATCCCGCTTGAGGATGCAATCACCGGGCAGCGTCAGACGCTTACCCTGCAATCGCCACAGGTTGATGATACCGGCCATGTGACGCTGCAAACCCGTACAATCGATTTGCGCATTCCAAAGGGCGTGATGCCAGGTCAAAGTCTGAGGTTGAAGGGACAGGGCGAGGGTGGCGGTGATCTGTTCATTGAAGTGGCTTTCAAACCGCATCCTATCTACCGCATAGACGGACGTGATCTTTACGTCACCCTGCCCATAACCCCTTGGGAGGCTGCCCTTGGCGGCAAGGTTAAAATGCCCACACCAACGGGTCCGGTAGATCTTAATATCCCTGAAAATGCGCGCAATGACCAAAAGCTGCGGTTGCGGGGTCGCGGCCTGCCGACGGCCCAGAAAGGCGATCTTTATGCTGTGCTACAGATCATAAACCCACCGAAGCTTTCACCAAAAGCCCGTGATCTTTACCGCGAACTGGCCCGCGAGCAGACGGGCAATCCACGATCAAAACTTGGAGTATAAGTGATGAGAAAAGCATCAACAGATGGCACGAATGTCCACATGATCGAAACGCTATCCCTTTCTGAACTCACGATGTTTTGCGACGTGAATGCAGAATGGGTTGTGACGTTGGTCGAACACGGCGTTGTCACACCTGTTACCCAAGCGGCGCCAGAGTGGGAATTCACGCCACCACATATCGCCCGTGCGCGCAAAGCCTCGAGGTTGATGCGTGATCTGGGATTGAATTTTGCCGGTGTGGCTTTGGTGCTGGACTTGATCGAAGAACGCGATGCGTTGCTTCGCAAACTGACCGTGCTTGAAACGTCGGAATATGCTTAATCGCCTTTGCGAAATAGGCGTTTATTAAGTGCGACGAACCGGTCAATCGGCCATGTCCAGAATGACTTGTCGTTTGCCCGCAAGTAGACATAACCAAGCCAGCTTGACAGTGCTGCACCAATGACATCGACGATCAGATCGCCCATCGTGTCCAATAGCCCCGACTTTTGCATGTTGAAGCCAAACCAGGTGTCCATCAGGAACTCGAATATCTCCCAGCAGGCGCCGACAGTGACGGCCAATCCAAATGCCATCAAGCACAAAGCCCAAGGGGGGGCTGCGAACCTGTCCCCTTCGAACATCATCAATACAAAGACAAAACCGATCAGCCCGAACCCGATTGCGGATGATCCATGCAACGCGATGTCCCACCACCAGAACCGCTCGTAAAAATCAAAGGCTTCGCCCATGAAGATTGACGCTATCAGGAAAATCGTGATCGCGGCGACGAATGGCAACGGCAGTTTGATATCAAAGCGGCGCGCAAGAAAGATCGGTGCAAGGGCCAACAAAAGGGTGGCAATTGCGATGAACGTCAACGACCAACGACCTTCGATTGCCGCACCGATCGCAGCAAGTACCAGCAGCGCCCAAAGGCTGCGCACAAAGTTTCCTTGTTGCCGAATTTGCGCAAATACCATGCAGACACCCTATTTATTAGGCTTTACATACCTACATGACTGTCATGCCTCAAACAATATTGAACCGACCCCGGCGGATTGCAAGCTATAACATCCGTAAAGCGCGTGGCCTTGATGGTCGACGCGACGCTGGCCGGATCATTGATGTGATCAATGGACTGGATGCCGATGTGATCACCCTGCAAGAGGCCGACATGCGTTTGGGCAACCGGCCCGCAGCAGTTCCCAAAGGCCTGATTGAACGTGCGACCGATTTCAAGTTGGTGCCGCTCGCAATCAATGATGTCAGTCTAGGGTGGCATGGCAACGCAGTCTTAGTTCGGCGCGACCTTGGTGTTAAGCAGATCAGCCGGATTGCATTGCCGGGTGCTGAACCACGTGGTGCCGTTGGCGTGCATTTTGACGATGGCTTGACGGTTGTTGGGGTGCATCTGGGGCTGTTGCGCAGGTCGCGCCGCAAGCAACTAGAGGCGATAACATCCCAGTTCAACACCTCCGAAAGCGTTGTAATCATTGGCGACATGAACGAATGGGCACCAAACCGCGGATTCGAGCCCTTGCAGGAACGGTTCCAGCTTCACACTCCCGGCCGCAGTTTTCATGCACGTCGCCCGATAGCTGCGTTGGATCGGGTTGCCTTGTCACATAATCTGCGTCTTTTGGATGCAGGTGTCGTACAAAATGTATTGGCAAAACGGGCGTCGGATCATCTGCCTATTTGGGCGGATATTGGTTTGTTGAAAGACGACGTCGGCCGCATTACGACGTAAAAACGATGCATTTTGTCTTGGGCATTTCCGCGCCCGCAAGTATTGCGTTGATCTGCATAAAATTTCGCTCACGACAGCCTACTTTCGGGCGCTTCTCTTTGTGCCATATCTGGGGCCGCGCACCAGTGTCCTGCCGTGTTGCGACCAGCTTTCTTTAAGCCGCGCGCGCCAGTACCCATGCCACGGCATCTGGCAATAGTCCGTCAAGCAAGCGTTGGAACGCCCGCGCAATTGTATCGGCCTGATCGTTGCTGACGGGAACTGCCCCTGCGAAACGCTGGGTTCCCAAGACGCGTTGGTCGCGATCGCGTAACAGGGTTAAATCGCAAGACACGCGCACTTGAAATGTGCCGTCCGCCTGTTGTTCGACCTCAAAAGCATCGATCCGCGTCAGCAGCACAGTGTCTGGAACCGGGCCTGCGCCTTGCAATCCTACGAAACCTAACCCGCCACTGGTTGAAATCGACTGGATCAAGATGGACTGAACCATCTGAGGCACTTCGTCAGACCAACGTGCATCAGGCAAGTATGTGACCGACAGCGGATCTTGTTTGATCAAGATGCGGTCTGTGGCAATGGCGGCGGGCGCTGTTGGTTCCAGAACCAACAGGGTGTTGGAAGATCGCCCGCTGCGTGTCGTGACGGATACCGGCTGCAATTCATAGGTATCACGCGGCAGGGCCGCATCATTGAGCGAATTCAAAGCAGTACACCCCGGAAGCCCAAGGGCGCCAAGTACGAAAAAGCGGCGTGATAGGGTCATTTCATTATCTCCGATATTCGGGAACGCGGTTGTCTAGGATGAACCCAGAGGGGTTCTGACTTATCCGTCTTGCAAGATCATTCAGGGTGCGGATCAATGCACGGGCCTCGCCGCCCAATAGATTGAAATCGCGCAATCCAGGGCTCACTGTCGCAATGGCACGGCGGGCCTCTGCCACGCCTGCGCGCAGGTCGCCCATGATTACGGGGATATCGACCGTGACAGCCGCAACCGTGTCAGCCATCGCAGAAAGCGCTTCGCGTGTTTCTGACAAAGCAGGGCCTAGGTCGGTGGCCATCAAGCTATCTGCACGTGCAAAGGCTTGATCGGCGCTGGTAAGCGCGTCATCTGCGTTTTCCAGCGTCGTGCGAAGACTGCCAGCCAAGGGTGCAAAATCGGTTTCGATCAGATCCGCAATTGCGCCAACCGCATCGTTTGCCTGTGCAATCGTCGGCGTCAATGCATCTATGGCAGCATTGGCGTTGTCAAAGGTCTTTGTCATTGATGCAAACGAAGTATCTGCAGCGGCCAGTGTCGATTGGGTCGCCGTTCCAACACCTTCAAACTCTTTGACGAAGGATGTGACCTGATCCGTCGCTGTGCGCAACGTTTCCGATATCTCTGAAAAATCCGTAAGAGCGCGATCAAGCCCCGACGTCGCATTGTCGATGTTCTGCAAGATATTGCGGACATAGTCCTGATTTTCAGCACCCGTCAGCTGTTCCAGTTGTTTGATAATCGTTGATGCATCTTGCAGCAGGTCAGGGGCGCTGCTGACCAACGACTGGAACGACGACTGACGGGACGCGATAATGGGTGGGCCGTCGGATTCTGGCGTCAAAAGCGCAGAACCGGGTGATCCACCCGATAGCGCGATATAGGCTACACCCGTTACACCTTGGGATTCCAACTGCGCCACTGTGTCGATTGCGATGGGCGTGTTCGCGTCGATTTCGACTGCGACATAGACTTTGCTTGGGTTTTTTTCCCAAATGCGAATGCCCACAACGCGGCCAACGCCGACCCCGTTAAACAAGACATCTGCTGATTGATCGAGGCCAGACACGTTATCAAAAAGCACGCCGTACTGCGCGTACTGGCGGTCAATCTGGACACTGGCAAGCCAGAGGAAGAAACCCAAGCCGCCCAAGATGCCTAGCAGCGTGAACGCGCCTATGATGATAAAATTTGCGCGTGTTTCCATCAGCTTGCTTCCTTTTGTGCAAGGGCTGCGCGGGCACGGGGACCTTTGAAATAGGCCTGCACCCACGGGTGATCGATATCCTGCATTTGTGCCATCGTCCCTGTAGCCAGCACACGCCCTTCGGCCAGAACGGCAATCCGGTCACAGATTGCATGCAGGCTATCAAGGTCATGCGTGACCAAGAATACCGTCAGCCCCAATGCTTGGCGCAATTGGGCGGTCAGCGTATCAAAGGCCGCCGCACCAATCGGATCAAGTCCCGCTGTTGGCTCGTCCAAGAATACGATTTCAGGGTCAAGCGCGATAGCGCGGGCAAAACCGGCCCTTTTGCGCATCCCGCCGGACAGTTCTGACGGCATTTTCTGCAATGCGTTTTCAGGTAAACCGACCATCCGCACTTTGATTGCAGCAAGGGCCGCGCGCGTGGCAGGGGAAAGGTCCAGCTGTTCGCGCATGGGGGCTTCTACGTTTTGCTGCACATTGAGTGATGAGAACAAAGCGCCATCCTGAAACATCACGCCCCAGCGTTTGCGCAAGCGGCGGTAGTCATCCGCACCGGTGTCGCGGACGTTTTCGCCAAAAACCGTGATTTGCCCCGCGGCCGGTTTAAGCAAACCAACGACCGCATGCAGCAGAACTGACTTGCCGGTGCCGGAACCGCCGACGATGCCGATGATTTCACCGCGCTGCACGTCCAAATCCAACCCGTCATGGACCGTATGCTTGCCAAAGCGTGTCACCAGACCGCGCACGCTGATGATGGGATCATCCAACATCTAGACCCCCATCACTGCAAAAAAGATCGAAAACATCGCATCTGCCGTGATCACCAAAAAAATCGACAGCACAACAGACGTCGACGTCAGATGTCCCAACGATTCCGCGTTGCCTTTGACCTGCATGCCTTCAAAGCAGCCTACAATCCCGATGATCAAAGCGAAAAACGGGGCTTTAAGCATGCCGACACCAAGGTGCCACACACCCGTGTTGCTAGCCAAACGCGATTGAAAGACGCCGGGCGACACGCCAAGTTCGATCCATGACATCATCGCCCCACCGACCAACCCTGCAAGGTTTGCGATAACGCCAAGAACGGGCAACATGATGATCAAGGCCACAACGCGCGGCACGACCAGAACCTCAACTGGATCAAGGCCAAGTGTGCGCATTGCGTCGATTTCTTCGCGCATTTTCATTGAACCAATCGCCGCGGTAAAGGCAGAACCTGATCGCCCCGCGACGATGATTGCAGTCAACAAGATGCCCAGTTCTCGCAAGATCGAAATTGCGATCAAGTCGACCACAAAGACTTCGGCCCCGAATTGGCGCAACTGTGCGGCACCTTGAAAGGCCAGCACAACACCAATCAAAAACGCCATGAGCGACACGATGGGGACTGCGTTCAAACCGACCTGCTGCATGTGATGAACGATGGCCGTCCATCTGATCCGTGATGGGCGCACCACAAGCCCCATAATAGTCGCCACGACCTGTCCAAGAAACCCAACCAGCGCCATCGCTTTTTGCACTGATGAAACAGCAAGGCGACCTATCGCCTCGAACCTGTCGGCCAGTGTCAGGTGCCGTATATTGTGTTGATCAGCTTCCGGCATGTTCTGACGAAGAGTTTCGATCAGGTCGGCCTGCATTTGACTTGTGCCAGTGATGCTCGGAAACAGTCCCGCGCTTTTCAGCCTGCGTTCCAAGGAAACCACTGCCCAAGCTCCGGCTGTGTCCAGACGCTTGACGCGGCTAAGGTCAATCGCTTCGGCTAATCCGGTCCCGATGTTCAACCGCTCGACTGTGCTGATCAAGACATCCCCTTCAAACACAAAAACGCCGTCCACGACGGAAAGTGTTCCGCTGGCAGCATTGTTGGCCGATCGGGGTGAAAGTGTAGTCATCTTACCTACATAGACTTTTCGCACCGCAACAGACTTGATCAAGGTCAATGATCTTGATGATATCTCGCAGTTCCGAACTGTGATCATTCAGGTCGGACAAGGTGCCGGTCTTACGCGCTGGACCGCGGGTATGTTGACGGTAGCACTGCAATGGCGCGTAAAATATCGGATGGATTAGGTCGATGAACCAATGCCGCCTAATTCTCTGATTTCGCGATATAATCAGCGAATTCACTTTGCTGGATTTACGGGTTACGTTTGATTTAAACTGGACGGCGTGCGGGTGTGAAATGGCGAGCAGATTAACCATGGGCATTGATGTTGGAACAACATCAGTCAAGGCAGGTATCATCGACCAGAACGGGCAGATTATTGCACGGTTTGCCGAAAGCTATCAGACGTCACGTAAAGGTGCCGATGTGGTCGAACAGGATCCGTACGATTGGATTCGATTGATCGAAAAGGCGATGACATCCTTTGCTGCATATGAGGTAGCTGCGATTGGTTTGACCAGCCAAGTGAATACGCATGTTTTCGTAGGTCACGATGATGCTCCGCTGATCCCTGCGATCATGTGGCAAGACGGGCGGGCAGGGGCCGAGGCCGCAGAACTGGATGCACGGGTTACACTGGCGCAAAAACAGGTTTGGTGGGGTGCGCCCATGCCGATTGATGCAAGCCACGCCTGTGCACGGATGGCTTGGGTCGCCCATAACCGCCCAGAGATTTGGGAGCAGACAAACTGGGTAATGTTACCGAAAGATTTCTGCCTCCTTAGACTGACGGGCTGTGCGGCGACTGATCCGATTTCGAACATCGGTTTGGTAAGCAACGCACTCAATTACATTCCGGAAGTGCTCGGGCTTGTTGATGGCGCGGCAGACCGTGTGGCCCCGTTGGTTCCGATTTGCGAAACGGTCGGTACAGTACAATCCGGCCATTTCGCAGGGGTTCCAGTGGTGTCCGGTGCCATGGACGCGTGGGCAGGTTTGGTCGGCACCGGTGGCGCGCGGGAACGCACCACGGTCTATCTTAGCGGTACAAGCGAGATCTTGGGGATATCGTCGCGTGATGTAGTGCCGACACCGGGGGCGATTGTCTTTCCAGAATGCGAGGGTATCCGCCTACATGCTGCACCCACACAGTCTGGTGGCGACGCAAAGAAATGGTTTGCGGAAGCAAATGACCTGTCACTTGATGCGATGACGTGCCTGGTGGCGGAAAACCCACGCACCAAAGCGACGCCATTGTTTTTGCCGCAATTGCAGGGGGAACGTGCGCCGCTTTGGGATGCGGATCTGCGTGCTGCCTTCTTGGGTGTCAGCCGTCAGACCAGCCGCGCTGATCTGGCTCGTGCTGTTTATGAAGGTGTGGGATTGTCCGCGCGTCTGGCGCTTGAAACACTTCAGACCTCTGCCAATGTGGTCAGCGACAGCATTGCCTGCGGCGGTGGCGGGTTTCAGTCCGATCCGTGGAACCAAATCCGTGCAGATATCTTGGGCGTCGAACTGCGGATTCTGGCCGCAAAGGAACCCGGCATTTTGGGTGCGGCAACGATGGCCGCAATCAGCACCGGCGACTACGCGAACTTTGCAGAGGCCTATGATGCACTGACCGTTTTTGACCGTTCATTCACGCCTAACAGCGCGTTCAAGGAACAATACAGCGACCTATTCGGTTTGTATCAAGAGGCGATTGCCTTGAACGCTGACCTTGGCAAACGGATCGCAAGCGGGTCTTTTTCGACTAAGGCGGAATAAATCCTACGTAAGGGACTGTGCGTTGCTTAAAAACTAGACCAAACTGAATACAAAGGCCGAAACAAAGGCCTATCCAGGGAGAAGAAAATGAACAAAAGATTTACACTTGCCGCATCAGCATTAGCCCTTTGCGCATCGACGGTATGGGCTGAAACCGTGGCCGTTATCACGCCATACTTGGCACAGCCCGGAACCCAAGCCTATGTGGAAGGTTTTGAAGCCGCCGCCGCTGAAAAAGGGTGGAATGTCAATGTGATCGACACCGCAGGCGATGTAGCTGCAGTGATCAGCAGGATCGAAGACGCGGTGACGCAGAACGTTGATGCAATCGTAATCAACGTCGATCCTGCGCAGGTGAACGTTGGACTGCTGGCCGCGCAAGATGCAGGTATTCCGGTTGTCGGTATGGATGCAGGTTCTGATCCATTGGTTGCGGCGAATGTGACTTCAAACGGCTATGCGATGGCTGCTGAAACCTCGGTCTATGTGGCAAACCGCATTAACGGACAGGGCAACGTCGTGATGTTCGTCTTTGACGCATTCCCGCCAGTGCAAATCCGCGGTGTTGTCGCTGATGCAATCTTTGGGAATTTCCCTGACATTGATGTGTTGGACCGGATCACACCTGACGTGTCTGATGGTGGTATTGCTGACAGCCGTGCCAAAATGGAAGCAATTCTTGCCGCCAATCCCGAGCCAGGCAGCATTGCCGCGGTTTGGGCCGCATGGGACCAGCCCGCCCTTGGTGCATTGCAAGCAATCGAAGACGCAGGCCGTGGCAATGAAGGAATTGTCATCACAGGTATCGACGCGAACCCCCAAGCCCGCGATGCAATTGCTGCCGGTGGCAACTTTGAAGCCTCTATCGCACAAGATTTCAACGGGATTGGCGCCACCGCTGCAGATGTGGTCGCACGCTTGATTGCTGGCGAAGAATTGCGTGAAAGCGTGATTTATGTGCCGACAAAACTGGTCACCTCCGCTAACGCGGCCGACTAGAACAAGAGGGGTGGCGCGCCGATCGCATTCGGCATGCCACCCCAACCGTTTATGCATTTGGTATTCAATATATGCTCAGCCTGACATTCACGCATATGTCCAAGGCCTATGGCGGAGTGCCAGCGCTCAGGGATGTCTCGCTTTCATTGATGGGCGGACGCGTGCATGCGTTGATGGGTGAAAACGGCGCAGGCAAAAGCACGTTGATCAAGTTGATTGCCGGTGTCGTGCCGGCTGACAGCATGACCGTTGAAAAGGACGGCAACGCCATTTCGCTTGCAAATGCACAAGATGCCCAAGCGGCCAATTTCCGGTTTATCCATCAAGAACTGAATATCGTGCCGCAGATCTCTGTTGCCGAAAACATCCTGCTTGGACGTCGTTTTCCGCGCCGTTTTGGACTTGCCGTTGATTGGCCATCGGTCCGCGAGAGGGCACGTGCAGCGCTGCGGTTCTTGGGGGCTGATCATATCGATGTACGCCAACTTGCGGGTGATTTCACGGCGGGCGATCAAATGCTGATCAAGATTGCAGCGGCGCTTGTCACCGACCCTGATACTGACGCGCGCGCGGACCTCTATGTTCTTGATGAACCAACCGCGGCACTGACAGCACAAGAATCCGAGATGCTGTTTGACGTTATCAAGCGCCTGACATCGACAGGTGCCGCCGTGCTTTATGTTTCGCACCGGATGGACGAGGTTTTGCGTATTTGCGACGACATCACGGTGCTGCGCGATGGGAAGCACGTCTCTAGCGGTCCTGTCTCGGAAACAACGAAAGATCAGATTATCCGCGCCATGACGGGACGTGATGTCAAAGACGCCTATCCGCCGCGCGCCGACCACCAACGTTCAGATGTCATAGTGAATTGCCGTGATGTGACGACTGCGCATCTTTCCAATCTGAACTTCACACTGCGTGCAGGTGAAGTACTTGGTGTCGCCGGATTGGCCGAAGCAGGACAAAGCGAGTTTCTTGAACTGTTGATGGGATTGGAAAAACTGCAGTCGGGACAAGCCCAATTCATAAACGGACCGCTTCCTACAAGCCCCGCGCAAGCATGGGCGCGGGGGGTTGCATATCTTCCGAAAGAACGTCGAACCCAAGGCCTGATGCTGGATATGTCGATACGTGCCAATATCTTAGCGCCTCATCTTCGGGCTTACGGTCTGCGGGCTGACAAAAAGCGAGAGCGTCACGACGCTGTCCTGATGAGCACCAAAATGCGGATGAAGTACGACGACATCGAACAGCCTGTAAGTCAGCTTTCAGGGGGAAATCAGCAAAAAGTTGTCTTTGCACGCGCTTTGCATGGCGACCCAAAGCTCTTGTTATTGAATGAGCCAACGCGTGGTGTCGACATTGGCGCAAAGTTTGACATTTACGCGACTGTGCGCACGCTAAGTGCGCAAGGTTGCGCGATGATAATGACATCCTCTGATTTGCCAGAACTGATTGGAATGTGTGATCGGATTCTTGTGCTGCAAGATAGCCGCCAGACGCATCTTCTTGAAAACAGGGGACTGACAAGTGCCACACTTCTTGCCCATTTTTATCACGCTGAATTGGACGCCTGACCCATGTTACAAACACTGCGTAAGTCCGGCACTTTATTCGGCTTTATTGCCATCATCGTCTTTTTTGCAGTGCAACTGCCTGATACGTTCCTGACGCCGCGCAATTTGATCAATATCTCCCAGCAGCTTTCGATGTTGGCGGTCGTTGCTGTGACCATGACCATTGTCATGGTGATGAATGATTTCGACCTCTCGGTTGGATCAATGGCCAGTCTTGCGGGTATTGTTGCGGCTACGCTTTTTGCACTCGGTTTCCCGGTATGGGCGGGTATTTTGGGTGCGTTGCTGGTCGGTCTCGCGGGGGGGCTGTTGAACGGGTTTCTGGTGTCTGTGATCGGGATTCTGCCGTTCGTTGCTACCTTGGGAACCTTGACGGTATTTAGCGGCACGGCATTCCTGATCAGCGATGGTAAAACGATCTTTGGACGCGATATTCCAACTACGTTTTCAGGATTTGCACGGGGTGGCGTCGCATTTGGGGATGTCAAAATTCCGTTCTTGACGATCACCGCTGCCGTCGTGATTTGCATGTGCTGGTTCATTCTAGAGCAGACCAATTTCGGTCGCAGGCTATATGCGATCGGGGGCAACAAAGAAGCGGCGCATTTGGCAGGGATCAAGGTCAAAAGGCTGCGCTTAATTGCTTTTGGACTGACCGGACTGGGTGCTGCAGGCGCTGGACTGATGTATGCGGCCCGCGTTGCCTCTGCCAATCCGACGCAGGGCAGTGGTTTGATGTTGGACGCGATAGCCGCCGTTTTTTTGGGTATGACAATGAGCAGACAAGGCGAACCGCGGGTGATTTTCACGCTTGTTGGTGTGTTGATCCTGGGGATCTTGGACAACGGCCTGACGCAGATGCAAGTTGACAGCTATATACGTGAGATTCTTGTCGGTGTGATCGTCATTGCTGCGGTCGCGATAGCATCATTTTCGAAAAACAGGGCATAGCTACAATACCGCGCAACGATGTCATCAATTTATCTTGCTTGAATGTAGACTGGTCCACCTTCGCGATAGTGCCATGTTTTAAAAATCTATATATATTATGGCCTTACGTCGGGAAGCAAATAGTTCACAGCGAAAGCACCGCCAGCATGCAA
>UPTN01000115.1_pt1 | contig 43868 bp, 54 predicted proteins | sample 2160111 | NCBI WGS metagenome assembly UPTN01 (sample SAMN06265058, study PRJEB28932) | marine metagenome | isolation source: Columbia River Estuary | place: USA:Columbia River Estuary, USA | collected 2014-05-05
GGCGTTACATATTCTCTAGTTACAACTGGCGCACCTACTTTTGGTACAGTGAGTGTATTGAGTGATCAGTGGGGCGCTCCTGGCAACAACAGTGGCGGTAGAGTAGTTGACATGTCAGGAACTTTGACAGTAGCAGAAACTGGCGTCACAACATTTGGCACTAAGGTTACCCTTGGTGCGCTAGCGTTACCAACAATCACGTTGCTATAATAGGTATAAATACTGGAAACAGGAACAACAAATGACACAAGTAGACCGCACCACGTTTAAATCCACCACGACGACGCTTTTTGCTGACAACTCAACAGGCGACATTGGTGCAAATGATTTACGTACACAAATGAATAACATTGCTGATTCGACAGTGTTTAGAAAAACTGAACGAATTGCGCCGCCAACTAACAATGATGATGGTGTTGGTACTAACGGCAACGGTAGATTTAACGTTTCTGACATTTGGATAGATGAAACAAACGATAAAGCCTATATATGTTTAGATAGTGCAACAGCAAACGCTGTTTGGACAGAGGTAACATATGTTGATGCAGGATCTATATCAGCAATTGACGGACCACAGCCTGACGAAGTTGCATTCTTTGCATCACCTACTCAACTTGGTAGCTCAGGCGGCCTCCTACTTTGGAACGGAACAGACTTTACAGTAACAGGTAATATTGTTGTAAGCGGCACTGTTGATGGCAGAGATATTGCTGTAGACGGCGCAAAGCTAGATCTTCTACCAGCAAGCTCACTATCCGCTGTCACCGCCACTTCATTATCAGTTGACGATGTAACTACATCAACTGGACAAATTACAAGCATTACTACTAGAACAGGCGACGGTTTAGCAGCAACATACGCAGGCGACGCAATGACACTTCGCGTTGACAACAATCGTATTACAAAAGATACCACAGCTAGAACATTAAGTGACACTGACAACGGGCGTTTTATTACAAATGCTGGCGCAGGTGCACCTGTTACATGGACAATACCTCTTTCAACCACATTGCAAGCAACACCACGTTTGGTTGCTACGTTCTTTAAGGTTGCTAACCAAACGATGAACATTGTTGGTATAACTGGTGTATCTGTAAATGGAATAGCTGAAAGCGGTGGCAATGAATCAATTATTGAAATTTGCCCAGTGCCTTATGACAGCTTTGCAGTAGTGCTTTATGCTGGCGTACCTAACACTTACTATGTCTACCAAGGTACTGATATCAAGAAATTAAACACTGTTGCAAACACAGAATTAGCATTTTGGACAGCAGATGGAACAATTGATGGCGCACCTGAAATGCTATGGGATGGCACTGCATTAGATGTAACTGGTGAAGTCAAAAGCAATTGGGCATTCAATCCACAAACAGGAACAACATACACCGCAGCACTAACAGACCGCGGACGAATTGTCACAATGAGTAACGCCGCAGCAAACGTGTTTACAATCCCAGATGATACCACAGTTAATTTTCCAGTTGGCACAGAAATTCGTGTGCTACAAATTGGCGCAGGCGCGACTAGCATCACAGCAAGTGGTGTAGGTGGCGGTGTAACACTTAATGGTATTTTAGCAGGAAGCGGCGCACTTACAGGACAATGGGACGAGGTACGCTTGTACAAAGTTGGTGCTGATGCTTGGTACGCGACTGGTGAAATTGGAGCAGTAGCATAATGGCAGTAGATCTAAATCAACTTGAAATCACAGTAGCACAACTAGAACAGGATGCAACAGTAATTGGTAAAATTGTTAATGACCCAGCAGATGAACCAAATTCTGGACAAGCGGACGGTACAGTTACAACACGTTTAGGCGATGTTGTCAAGAATGTCAATCGTGTTCTATTAGAAGTTTCTGAAACCCAACCAGTAGCAAACTTGTCAAATACTACAACTACAAGTTTGGCTGAAGGCACAAACCTTTATTACACAGATGAACGTGTAGACGACCGTGTTAGCAGCTTGCTAGTAGCAGGCACAGGCATTGCGCTTACATATGACGATGGAGCAAATACTCTAACTGTTGACGCTGCAATTCCTAGTTTAACCACAACAATTGAAACTGTTGCTGGTACGACTTATACAGTTGCATTAGGTGACGTATCAAAATACAAAGAAACAACAAACGCTGCCGCAGTTACAATCACTGTTGATGGAACAACTGGCTTTAGTGCTGGTGATGAGATCTTTTTTGAACAAGGCGGCGCGGGCGCAATTACATTTGCAGCAGCAGGTGGCATGACCATCAACAGCCGTGATGCAGTATTTTCAACAGCTGGGCAATATGCAACCGCATTCTTGAAGTTTAAAAGTGCAACAGTGGCAACACTAAGTGGTGATATTGCATGAGTTTAGCTGGCATAATAGGTGCTGGGCGACGCCGCAATAACATTTCTGGACCTGCTACTGAAATGGCCGGTCTCTTTGCAAATGGCGAAGCTGGTGACTATTGGGAAGCGGGCTACCTACCTGGCAAGGGCCTTCCTGATCCTACTACAGGGTTTCAATCCACGCTGATCGGTCAAGCGAATGGTGAGCAGGTTACGGGTGCCACCGCTGGACTTTTGCCAAGACCTAACCCGAACACAGGCGAACCTGTCCAGTGGCGCACTGAGCTTATAACTGGGCGCTGCACTTTGTCTAGCTCATTGAGTGACACCTTTGCAATGTGGGTTTACGGGTCTTGCTCTGACGTAGGCTGGAACTGTTGGATGCAACTTGGGCCCGCAGGCCCTTACATTTACAACGCATCGCCGCAGTACAACTTCCAAGCCGGTCGACCAGTAACGCAAGGCGTCACATCAAGCCTGAACAACCCAAGCAACGCGACAATGCTAGTTCAAGTTGAAGCGGGCGCCGGTGTCAGTTTCTATATAAACGACGCTTTGATCGGCACGAATGCTGGCATTAGCTATGACTCTGGCATGACCCAATTTGATGTCTTTTCCCTATGGGGAGGCGGACAGCGCATGAACGGCTATACCCGAGCCTTTGGTGTTGTGGATCGGCTTCTTTTGCCGGAAGAACGGACCATGGTCCATGAGCGTAACGTTCATCTTTACACCATTGGTGAAGGTTTACCCTAATGTATATAGATAATTCAACAGCTAAATAGTAAGAAGAACAGGTAACCACAGTGGATCATTTGAAATTACATGTAGAAGGACACGTACTAATACGCGACTTCGATACAGGCGAGGTTATATTAAACCGTCGCAATGCGATTCATCGTGAAAACATGAGTTTTGCAATAGCAAGCGCACTCACAAACACTGTAGGCATCAACTCTTTTTCTGGCTTTATTGCAAACTTAGCATATGGCAATGGTGGCGTAGTAGTTGATGGCAGTGGTAACATAACCTACAACACAGTAAACGTAACAGATGTCACAGCAGAATTATACAATCAGACTTGGACCAAGTCTGTAAATTTCAGTGTGGATGAAGATCCACTCAACAATACCACCGTAAATCATGATGGTGGGACGACTTTTTCAGACGTCGTTATAACAAGTACACTAGAATATGGTGAGCCTGTAGGGCAAGATCCACTCGATGATACAAACAACCAAGAGGGTGATTTTGTATTTGATGAGATTGGACTAGTGTCACAACAAGGTAGACTGCTAACGCATTTAATCTTCCATCCGGTACAAAAATCGGCTAATAGAAAGATTCAAGTAGTTTACACCGTAAGGATCGCAGCAGGATAACACATGGCATATATAGTAGATTTTACAGACGGAACCAAATCAGCGATTAACGTCGCTAACTCAGCAGTTAACACAACTACCAATATCGGACTTGTAGGCCAAGGCTACAAGAATTACGGTGAAATAGTTGCTGAAGACTTGCTACACATGCTGGAAAACTTTGCTAGTGGTTCCGCACCAAGCAAACCAGTAGAGGGTCAAATTTGGTATGACTCAATAAACAACCAACTTAAATACTTTGACGACACGATAGCTAACAGTGGAAACTGGAAGCCAATTGCAAGTATGTCGGTACAATCCGCCGCGCCAGCAACTGTTGGTGAAACAGACGGTCATTTTTGGTTAGACAGCGACAATGGAACATTGTACCTTTACTACAACGGATCCTGGGTTGCAGTTAGCGATGTTTCAGGTGATACTCGTCTTGTTGCTCGTACGCGATATGACACAAATGATATCGCCCGGCGCACAGTTGAGGTGATTGTTAATGGTCAAATTGTTAGCGTAACAACATCAGATCTTGCGACATGGGCACCACAAACATCAGGTGTTAATATTGAATATCTTGAAGATGGTGTTACATTGATGAACACACAATTCCCTACCATTGTTAGAGGTATTACCCTTAACATTGGCGAAGCATATGTATTTTCTGGTACAGCTACACAAGCACAGTACGCTGACCTTGCAGAGCGTTACGAATCAGATGCGGTATATGGATACGGCATTGTAGTTAAAATTGGCGGCACAAAAGAAATTACACAGACAGATATGGAGTATTGCCCAGACGTATTTGGTATTATATCTGACAAGCCAGCATTTGCAATGAACAGTGGCGCGGGTCCTAATGCAACTCACCCATATGTTGCATTGAGTGGACGAGTCCCTGTTATGGTAATAGGTAAGGTAAATAAAGGCGAGCGGTTAGTTAGTAGTGGAACGCCAGGACATGCAATGGGCGCAGGCGATATTGCTGGTGTGCATTGGCAGTATGTTATCGGACGGGCGCTAGAAGATAAAATTAATGATGCACCAGGTGTTGTAGAAGCAGTAGTAGGAACAAAGTAAAGTGGTAGTCCAAGCAGGAGGATTGATAGAGGTTGCAGACTATAATGCCTTGGCATTAGAGATCAATCGTCTGTTTAGTGACAATACATCAGCATTGGTGTACAGTACATCCAACGTTTTATTATTTGAAACTATAGGCGTCGGCGGCGAAACAGGCGGCGCGACAAGAGTACTTTCACCAGCCCCAATTACAACTGATCACATTGTTGTAATTATTGATGGCATTACTTTAGCTACAGACAGGTACAGCATAAATTTTGGTACTGGCGTAATAACATTTACTGATGCCATCGCACCAAGCGCGGTTATTGTAATTTACAATAGAACTGCCCACCGTTACGGGTGGGGCCAACAAGCAAGTGTTTATCCAATTGCTACAGGTAATCCTATTCTAGCTGATGAGGCTACGTTGCAAGCATACATAGAAGCAAACGTTAACAACATTATTGACAAGGTCAATATTATTGAAGAGCGCATTGACGGCCCAACCGCCCTAGGGCGTGTAGCACAAGGCAACTTAATTCGTGCCTCAGATAAAGCTACAATCACATCAACACTTGCTACTGACGTGCTAACAGTAGACAACTACTGGCAGAATGCTGTAGCTACGGTTACAACTGGTGTAACATCATTCACCCGCACAGCAGATTGGGCTAACCAGCTTGTTGGTGTTATGCGTTACACTTGGGCAAGTTATGATCAAATGCGTTACTTTTTTAACTCAGGAAATGATATACGTGCTGCAATCACAATGACTGGCGATCCGCTTAATCAAGGGTATAACAACTGGAACCAAGTTGCAACACAAATGGGAACCTTACTGTTTAACTACAATTCTGCCAGCCAGACTGGTACTGGCGGATACACAAATAATATTGGTGCATATGATTTGAGTGATACAGCGTACCAGACCATATTCACAAGTAACAGTCCACTAACACCTGTCACCCCGGGTGGCGACTATGATGCATATGCTACATATGTTGACCTAGTTATGTTATGGGAAGCCCAGGTAGTCGAAGCCCTGCCAGCAATTAGCATTGATATTCGGATTACAATGAATGACTTAGCGTTAAACGCAGACATTGCAGCTGGTACAACCACATTCACTGCTGGGTATAAACTAGCAGACGCTGTTACCAACAACTCAGCAACCTTCTCAGCAGCGACATTTGCCCCAACTATAACAGTGCTTGAAGATTTTGTAACTGGCGGAAACGACAGCTAAGTTATTAAAAACACTTGACAATCCTACATTATCACTATATTATGTACGTAACACAGGAGTAATTCTAACATGGACGAACGACTTGAAAAGGCTTTGGCCTTCTCCAATTATCGTGTCACTATTGACAACAGAAAAAAAGCAATCAAACGCAGATATGAGACCATGTCAGTTGTATACTACAACGACGGTGTCTTTGTAGCGGACCCACAGACAATCAGTTTTATTGGTACTTTGTCAGTAGACAGCGGCGGCGCAACTGTCTTGGACGAAAAGGACCGTCCTATTGATATACCTGACTTGCTAGCGTTCAAGCAAACACTACTTGAAGCATATCATACTGCAATGAATGAATATGCAGATGAAATGAAGAAGCTAGCAAAAGCAAGAGATGTGAAGAAGGCGATGGATTGGTAATGACAACTGGCGTCGCCTTCTTCGCGTATAACAACTCAAAAATTGACTACTCCAAATTGGCTACACTTGCTGCCTTGTATGTCAAGCGACATATGGCCAATAACACTACATGCCTAATAACAGATGAAGGTACGTGGGAATGGATGACTGACACTGTAAAAGACATCAGACTTGATGATGCTTTTGATGAAGTAGTTCTAACAGACGTTGTGCATCCAACCAATATTAGGAGCAATTACGATTCTCCTTGGACACAATTCAAAAGCGAGTTTAAGAATAGTAACAAGCATCGTGTTCTTGAGTACACCCCTTTTGATCAAACCTTACTATTGGACATTGACTATATTGTGCAAAACAATAGCCTTGACAATCTGTTCAATACCGACGCTAGTGTTGCTCTATTCCATGACGCTGAAAGTCTAGCAGGACTGCGCCCAGGACCAAACGAGCAACGACTGCATGAGCTAGGTATCCCAATGTTGTGGAGTACAGCCGTCTACTTCGATCGTAATAACAAACTGACTAAGATGTTTTTTGATCTTTGGGCACACATAGCTGACAATTATGATTATTACCAGTTTCTTTACGGGTTTCCTGGCACGCTTTATAGGACTGATTATTGTGTGAGCATTGCTGCTCATATTATGAACGGTATGACGGATGGTGATATAATTGAAGCAATTCCTGGCAAAATGATCAATATGAGTCAGAAGGATGACATAGCTAAAATTAACAGTATTGATGACTGGGTATACCTTGTCAATAACCGAATGGAAAATTGGAAAGACTCTGTGACGCGCATTAAAGGCGAAAATGTTCACGTTATGAACAAACGCGCATTGGGACGGCACTACCCATATCTTACTAAATTATTTGAGGAGGCAAAATGACCCAGGGCTACATTATACTTGGCATGAATGAACCTAACAGCAATGTTAACATCGTTACTGCCGCTGCACTTGCTCAGTCAATCAGAATGCACGATCCTGATCGTGAAATTTGTGTTGTAGTTGGCAAATTTGCTGAAGTGCCTGAGAAATACGAAGAGGTATTTGATTACATTATTGAATTGCCATTTGGTAGAACAGACCCAAATAGTGACAACATCTTTGCTAATTTTTGGCAATTGTACTACATGTCTCCATTTGATGAAACAATGTTTATCAATACCTATGCATTAATAACAGGTGAGATTGCGTCAATATGGAGTGTTTCAAATTTTGATGACATAGTGTGTTTTTCAACTTGCGACTTTACAGGGCGGCAAAGCCAAACAGTAAAATTATGCGACACAGACGATGTGCAGCTTCAAAAGTTTGGCGGTGATGTGCTGTACTTCAAAAAAAGCGAACGGGCGGCAGAATTTTTTAAGATGGCTGACCCTGTGTTTAAAAACTGGCGTCACATATACAGGACGTACACTGACAACATCACATATCGTAATTTTGATTTAACTGTGCTGCTTAACATAGTTGGCTACATGTTAGGTGAAGAATATTATGTTAGCGACAATTTTAGCTATATTGATTTAAGTCTTACCCCTGACGAAGCGCCTGGTGTTGAGGATTCGCACAGTAATATCAATTTTTGGATGGATGAAAAGTTTGACAAAGTCAAAATTAACAACTATAACCAAAATGGTATATTTGTCTATCATGAGCCAGAGTTGATTGATGACACAATAATGAAAGTGATTAATGGTAACAGTAACACCAAGAACAAGAAACTCGTCGCATGATTACTACGTCTATTACAACCAAGACACTGGCGAGATAACTTCCGTTGGGCGGAGCCCGCAGGCTATGTCAACAGATCGTCTATTGATAACAAACAATGACGTCGCCCGCCAGATTGTGGCGGGCGTGGCCTCTTTAGAAGGGTTCATAGTTGATTTCTTTAACGAAGAGCCTAAGCTAAAGACGAAATCAGAATTCTTAGAGTCCATCAGTAACAGTACATTACGTCGCATATCCGACTCGCCCAAAGAAGAATGGGAGATGCGACTGTCATTCTATTCTGTAAACAACAAGATGTTGATAGAAATAAATGACGATGTAGTTTTGCGGTTGCGTAAATACTGGGAACAGGGACAAACTGGCACTAAAAACGAGCACAAAATCTGCGTGTATGTTGCGCTAGCTGATGATTACGATTCGTTATTAGCTACAATATCCATGAAGTTAGACGATTTGTTGAAAAATAAATACGTTGAAGTGAACACACTGAAATTGTTTGACGGCTACGATATCTCTAGGCTTTGTTTCTTTACCACAGCAAAATTTACAAGATGCTACACACAGACAATAGATAAAAAATATGACAGTAAACTTGCAACAGGAATTAATCAAAGTAGCAAATGGCAATACGCACGAAATGATATGAACAGTGATATAGAATTTGTGCAAGACAATGATCGGTTGCTAATTAACAGACAAAGCAGTGTTCGTCCTATTGATTTGAACCATGACACTGACACCCTAAAGTGCTTTATAACAGGACAGACGCCAGACCATCTTATTAGCAGCTTTGATATTGACATAGACAGTGTGCTTGATGGTAAGACATTAAAGTATCAAATTGATTTTGATATTATGGACGTCAATATAATGTACAGCATGCCTAGGCTAAAAATACGGAAGAGGAAATCTAAATGACACTTGTACCAATAAGTGAATTCGACATCGTCTACATAAGCTACGACGAACCAAATGCTGATGAGAATTGGCAAGACTTACTTGAAAAATGCCCGTGGGCAAAACGCAGCCATGGCGTATATGGTAGTGATGCTGCACACAAAGCAGCCGCTAAACTATCTGAAACAGACAGATTTATTACAGTTGATGCTGACAACATTGTTGATCCTGAATTCTTTAACTTAGAACTTGACATGGATAAAGTTGGCCATCACGACGTAATCAGCTGGGCAGCGAAGAATGAAATTAACGGGCTTGTATACGGAAACGGCGGCATCAAATGCTGGCCAAAGTATGTTGTTGAGCACATGCGCACACATGAGGCAGCACCAGAGAATGACAAAAGAGCGCAGGTTGATTTCTGTTGGAACATAAACTATGTGCAAATGAACAACGTTTATAGTCACATCTATAACAATGCTAGCCCACACCAAGCATGGCGGGCAGGCTTCCGTGAAGGCTGCAAGATGACGTTGGAAAATGGTGACGTTGTTGACAAGCGTGACATTAAAAAGATCCACCGTAAAAATTATCAGCGCCTACTTGTTTGGCAAAGCGCAGGGGCAGATGCGAAGAATGGCCTGTGGGCAATTTACGGTGCTCGACTAGGCTGCATTATGACTAACATGCGGCGCGATGAGTGGGATTGGACAAACGTGCGGGACTTTGAGTGGCTCAACCAATACTGGCGGGATCACGTTGCCCCTAGTTTTGCAGTGTCACACGCAACCGATCCAGGAAATCAGTTATGTGACCGTACTGGTTATAACTGGAATTTGTCAGAACTCGAAACAGTAACAGACATGTTAGGGCAACAAATTCGCAACGAACTAAAACTAGAAATTGCTGATTTAGATGCAGAAGGAAGCAAGTTCTTCAAAGAGGTTTACATCAATCCTGCCCGTGTTCCGCCTATGACATTAGAGACTGACGTTACAAATGAGATTGATGAATGAGTAAGAAATTAAATGACTTAGACTGGCATAAAGGCAAGGATGGTTACATATTTAACGACAGTGACAATGCTTCTAAAATTAAAGAATTGCTTGGCGGCACAGGTTGTGGATTTTGCCTAGCTAAATTCAAACAAGTCACGTTACACTTGGGAACGGGAATGACACACAGTTGTCACCACCCTGCCCCGCACAAAATTCCTCTTGATGAACTAGCTGACAACCCTGCCGCACTGTTTAATACACAGCATCTCAAACATGCACGAAAGCAAATGCTTAACAACGAGCGCCCAAGCGAGTGTGATTATTGTTGGCGCGTTGAAGATGAGGGCGGCACAAGTGATCGCACGTATAAGAGCCTTGAAAGTTGGGCACTGCCTGATCATGATCGCATTGCAGCATTGCGTGGCGACGAGGACATTTATCCAAGCTACCTTGAGGTCAGCTTTAGTAATGTATGCAACATGAAATGCACATACTGTGGTCCAGAGTATAGCAGCAAATGGGTTGAAGAGCTCAAAAAGGATGGGCCAGTCAAGCTGCTTGATGGAACAAAGCATGAGCAATGGTCACATGGCTATCAGGACTTAGACAGCCTGAACATCAAAAACCGTGACTACAATCCCTATGTTGAAGCATTTTGGAAATGGTTCCCACAAGCATTGCCACACTTGCGTCACTACCGCATTACAGGTGGCGAACCGCTTATGAGCAAGGAAACATTTAAGAGCATGGATTGGCTAATTGACAATCCTAATACAGAACTAGAGTTCTCCATCAATAGCAACTTTAGTGTGCCCGACAAGCTATGGGACAAGTTTATTGAAAAGCTTGAAGTGCTCAAGGATGGCAAAGTCAAAAAAATTACTATCTATACCAGCATTGAAGGCTGGGGCGAACGCGCAGAGTATGCACGTACAGGGCTCAAGTTTGAATTATTACGCCAACGTTACGAGCAGATACTACAGATGGGTAACGTGCGTTGTGTCATCATGGCAGCATACAATATCTTTAGTGTTACGAGTATGCAGCAGATGTTGGAATGGCTGCATGAAATGAAGATTAAATATAACCCAAATGACTCAGCTGTCAAGTGGGAAAATGATACAGGATTTCAGATTCAACCTGACAGCAATAGCTTTCAGGACCGCCAAGCTATTAATCCCAATCATCATTCGGTCGTTGGTGTTGACATTCCTTACTTGCGCCACCCTTCATTCCTTGACGCGCAAATCGCGACTGACGAACTAGTGTCTGAATTTATGCTTCCTACGATGAATTTCATGGCCAAGCATAACACATTCAACCAATGGAATAGTCACCAAGGATTTGAAGATTTTGAGATTGAAAAATTCAAGCGTATTGTTATGCACCGTATGTACTACAATCGTGAAGGAAAGCAAACACCAGAAGTTGAAATACAACGTGCAAAGTTTTACGAGTTTGTAAACACAATGGACAAACGCAGGAACACAGATTTCCTCAGTGTATTTCCAGAAATGGCAGACTTTTATACTGAGTGCGAAGCTTGTTACAAGCGTGTATTTCCATAATGGATGACTTCAACATCAGCTGATTTAAACTTGCGCCAAGGGTCGACGACTACACTACCAGTTGGTATATCACAATACATTGTCTGCACACCTTTACGGTATGTAACTTCACGGCTATGCGCTAGTAAGAACACAGCGGGACCAGTTGTAGTGCGATAATCGCCTGTTATAGGATCAACATATTCTGGCGTATGCCCTAACTCAGTGCAGTAATGTCCCACTAGCAGGCTATAGCTACCGTCAAGATATTCTACACCGGGCTTATATGCCTTGCCATGTATTACAACAGGCAGGCGATTCATTATAGCTTCACGACATAGACGATGGGCAAGCCTTAATGCTTGGCGTTCTCGCGCATTCATGATAGAGTCAAATAAATCGTAACCCAAGTCTAGTTCTTTTGCCATCCAGCGCAGCGCGATATTATCACGTGGGTGGCAAGCACCACCATCACCCATACCAGCCGTCATATACTGTGGACCCATAATACGTTGAGTACTTTGTGCTAGCGCATCTGTAACGACGTCAACGTTGATGTTGCCTTGCGCTTCAGCAACGTCCTGAATCATGTTGACAAGTCCAATTTTTGCACTTATAAAGGTGTTATAGAAGATTTTGATACTCTCGCATTCGTCCCAAGTACCAACAACATAACGCGGATCGTTATCCATAATGGTTTTGTAAAAGTCAATTAGCTGGCGAGCGTGCGATGTTTCGTCTCCATCTTCAGTACCAACCATTACCATCTCTGGGTTTACCATATCCCATTCAACACTGCCCATTGCAATCAAGTAAGGATTGTATACAAAGTTTGTGTTGGTGACGCGCCCCGCAAGTGTTCTTCTAGTTGTGCCAGGCAACACAGTGCTAATTAGCACTAGCAGCTGGTCTGCGTTCATATACTTGTTAGCCTCTTCCAAGCACTCTACTACCGCAGTATAATCAAAGTCACGAGGCTCTAGGTGCGCACTTGGTGTTGCACCACCATATTCAGCTTCGTGTGGTGTAGGCACTGCGATAAACACAATGTCACACCCATCTACGGCTTGACTGATACTACTCTTTACGTTTACTAGGGTGCTAGTACGCGACTCTACATCATAGCCATTTACAATATGTCCTCTGCTTGCAACAACATTAGCGCAAGCCATGCCTAGTTTTCCTAAGCCTATAAATCCAATTTTATTCATTATCATTGTGGAACGTGTTTACCAGGTTGTGTAGTAAATCCTCGTCCATTCTCCTTACATTCTTTGCTCTGTGGCGAGCGTTGTGTTTTAATACTGGCAACATGTCTTTAAGAACAAGTGCTAACTCCTCAGGAGTTTTTGATATAAACTCCTTTGCAGCATCAGTTATAGCGGTTATTCGTGTAGGTATGTCTTCAATCAAATCATACGATTCGTCAATCCATTTATCAAAAGTTTGATATCCTTGTTGGCGTAAAAATTCTAAGCTATGCGGATAGTTGTATATAACAAATGGTTGCAACATTTGCATAGGCTTGAAGGTTTTCTCTGAAAAGAACATGCGCTGATGTTTATGCTGGTCGCCATAAAACGTTTCGTTTACAATATGCAAGTAGGAGTTCAAAAATTTGTCAAAACTAGCATCATGCACAGGATTAGTCTTGACATCAAGACCATCATCTATTATAAGTGGTAGTTCTTTTTTAATCTTGGACAGTTTAGCTTTGTTGTAGTCGGGCAAACACGCCGGTAGATGCTCAAGGATAAACTTGGCGTTGGGCTTTGGGCCTAAATCAAAACTCATTAGGTTACCCTGCTTATGTCCCCACATCTTGTATACCATAGCTAGGCGACCCTGACTTGGGCGACGAGCCATCATTATAAACTTATGGGGTCGTTGTTTTAGTGACTTGATGTCCTCAATTATAGTGTCAATATTGCTTTCTTGGTCAATAGATTGAAACCACATCTGGTTAACGTGTTTGAATGGAAGATTGGAGATAGGGTTGAGGTTGCCAGACACGACAATAAAATGTTCTATGCGCAAGCGCGGGTTGTTTTCACATACATCAAGAATCATACGAGTGTAATCGGTCCAGGACTCGCTTTCCCAATTGTCATAAATTATTATGCCTGCATTGCCCTCAACACAGTCGTCTACAACGTAGTCAGGAACATGTATTAATGCGTAGCCGCTTAAATTGCGGTCTGCAAAATGCTTCAGAGGATATTCACAGCTAATAGGATAAAAGTAGAACTGATCTCTTTTAGCTGGTTCCCAATATGTGCCCTTCGTGCGACCAAATGGTTGAGAAAACAACGAATTAACATGGAAAAAGATATCAGGGTCCGACCCTACAGTTTTTGACACATAGTCAATGTTGGCTTGGCTGATACCATTTCTGTATGTGTCATCAGACTCAAAATATAATTGAAGAGGTGGCATACTATTCACTCCGTTACTAAATATATACGTATACAATTATTTATGAAAGATTCAAATGATAAAATGGGGTTGGAGTGGAATGAGTCATGATGCTGCGCTTGCAGTTATTGCAGACGACAAATTAGTTTACGCTAGTCACAGTGAACGTTACAGCCGCGTCAAAAACGACAAGCATATAAGCTTAAAGCAAATATCAGAAGCACTTGAATATGGTTACCCAGATGCAGTGTATTATTATGAAACACCTTGGTTAAAAAAGTGCCGCCAGTTTCAATCCGGGCAACGTGAACTGATTTGGAAAGAGAGTCCTCGTTCCTACTTCAAACATTTTGGCATTGACATGAAGCATCAATCCACTCGCCATCACCACAGCCATGCAGCATACGGGTACTTTACTTCTGGCTTTGATAAGGCAGATGTATTGGTTATTGACAGTATTGGTGAATATGAAACACTTAGCTATTGGCGCGGCGAAGGCGACAAATTAACCAAAGTAGCCAGCCAAAATTATCCTCATAGTGTAGGACTTTGGTACAGTGCTATGACGCAGCGTCTTGGGCTCAAGCCACAAGAGCATGAATATATCTTAATGGGCATGGCAGCGTCAGGCAATGAAAGTAGATTTTATGATATTATTATGAAAGACTTCTTTGTGCAATTACCAAGCAAACATAACTTTAATGTTGTTTTCAAAGAAAACTTACATCGCGGATGCATGAACTGGCGCCCTGAACTTAACACTGTGCAAGATTTAGCTGACATTGCAGCAGCAGTACAGGCAATTTATGAAGAGATACTTTTCGGGCTGCTCGAGTATACTAGACAATCGACAAATCAAAATGTTGTCATAGTTGGTGGGTGCGCACTTAATTGTGTTGCTAATTTAGAAGCCTACCACCATTATGAGCAAGTTTGGGTACCGTCTAATCCGGGCGATGCAGGCAGTAGTGTAGGAGCAATACTTGCCCATCACCCTCAGCGTCTAATTATGCAAGATGCTTATTTAGGAACCGACATACCTGGCGACTACCCTATTGATGATATTATGCACGATTTGTTAACAACTGGAGTAAGTGCGGTTGCATCTGGTCGGGCAGAATTTGGTCCTCGCGCACTAGGCAACCGTAGTATATTGGCGGACCCACGTCTACATGATATAAAGGACCGTGTCAATACGCTTAAACAACGCGAGTCGTTTCGTCCATTTTCTCCAGCAGTTTTAGAAGGTCACGCCGCGCCACTTTTCCAGATACCACATAAGGATTGGACTGCGCCATATATGCAATTTGCTCTATGGTGCAACGCGCCGAATGCTTACCCAGGTATAGTCCACATTGATACAACTAGCCGTGTACAAACGGTAGGAAAGACCAATAACTATTCACAAAGAGGCTTTCGCCGCCTGTTAGAGCGCTGGCATGGTGAAACAGGGTGCCCTATGTTACTTAACACAAGCCTCAATGTAAAAGGTGAGCCCTTGGTAAATACACGGGAAGACGCAGTGCGATGGTCAAAATTGCATGGCGTTGAAGTAAGGATGCCAAAATGAAATGGATTAAAAACCAAATTGCTAAATGGAAACGCAAGCGCAGATTAAAAAAGCTTGCTAAACAGGATCCATTTATTTACGATTGACATTGTGTCAATTATACCATATACTTAATTAAGGAGTAAACATGCTTGATGTATTTTTTCTAAGCTATGACGAGCCATTCGCTGATGACAACTTTAAGATATTACAGATGTTTGCGCCCAATGCCAAACGGGTGCATGGCGTCAAAGGTATCTTTGACGCTCATCAAGAATGTGCCCGCCAAAGCAATACTAGCCATTTCTATGTAATTGACGCAGACGCAATTATTGAAGAGGAATTCAGCTTTAAATTCACGCCACAGTCTGATCAGTTTATTTACGGCACAGTGCCAGAGACTGATTGTGTATACGTATGGCGCAGTCGCAATCCAGTCAATGATTTGATTTACGGTTACGGTGGTGCAAAACTGTTTCCCAAGCAAAAACTGATTGATGCAGAACACTGGAATGTAGACATGACGACGACTATTGGAGCACCCTTTGTACCGAAATTTCAGATCAGCAATATTACTGCTTTCAACACAGACCCATTTAATGCCTGGAAAAGTGCGTTTCGAGAGTGCGCAAAGTTGGCATCAGCTATCATTCCAAATGGAGACAATACTGACAATGAGTATAGACTCAAGGTGTGGTGTGAACGGGGTAGAGGCAGGCCATTTGGAGACTATGTTGTACTCGGTGCTCAGCAAGGCAGTGATTTTGGAGAACGCTACAAAGATAAGTCACACATCCTTACTAAAATAAACGACTTTGACTGGTTAAGAGAGATATTTAATTCACATGCTAACTAAAGGACAATTACTAGATAGGATGGAAATACTCTATCCTTATGATACACGATTTGCTGACTTGCGCCGCGCATACATTGATCGTGATGAGCACAGCATACACCGTTTAATGGTTGATCAATATGGTGATGATATTGACAAGTTACGCAAAGCAATCCGCGACAATAATTGGCACCACATCTTCCATTTAATTGAGGGTGAGTGGCAACCAGATTTCACAGTACGCGGAGGCTTATTGGAACAAGGTGACTTGCGTAAATTCTTATTTGAAGATAATGTATGGAGCATGTATAGGCTGTTGTTGAGTATGCAAGACAGTCGAATTGTAACTACCATTAAAAGCTTCCATGCAAGTGGTACACGATGGGATAAAGATGCAATGAGCCGTGGTCAACTACAAAGTAAAATGTGGCTGATTGATGAACTTAAAACACTTGACTTAGAGTTAGGTACAGTGTTTCTTTGTGCGGGCTGGTACGGTCTGCTTGCTACATTGATGTTTGAAAACGGCATTGAAATTGGTAAAGTCCGCAGCTTTGATATTGATCCAGATGTTGCTGCGATAGCAGACAAGTTTAACTTGCCTTGGCTACAGGACGAATGGAAATTTAAGTCTGTGTTGGCTGACATACATGACTTGACGTATGCAGACTTTAATTATGAAGTTGTTCGCAGCAATGGGACAACTGTAAAATTGATAGACACAGCTAACACTGTAATAAATACTAGCTGTGAGCATATAGATCAATTTGATGATTGGTATGCTAAAATACCAACAGGCACATTGGTAATACTACAAAGCAATGATTATGCAGACGTAGAAGAGCATATTAATATATCGCCAGATTTAGACAGTTTTTCTACTCAAACGCCAATGGCAGAAGTCCTTTACAGTGGTGAATTAGATTTACTAGATTACACTAGATTTATGCGTATTGGATATAAATGAGAAGCTTAGACAAATTATCTCTGAGAGAAATGCAAACACTTAGCGCAAGGGCGTTGAGTGCGATGGTTGCGAGTAACGACAACATTTGGCAATTTAACAAGCAAGCACACCACAATAGTCATAATTGGTATCGTGCTGTGATTGAATGGTACATTGGCGAATATGGTGGATGGCCTGACCAAGTTGGTCCTGGGACAGAAGTAAAGCTAGTGTCTGATGATTAAGGTTGTTTGCGTTGGATGTAGCTGGACTGACGGATTTGAAGAGTTTAGCTACAAGGAAACTTACCCCCATATTATTAAGGAACGCCATCCAGACTGGAAAGTATATAACTTGGGATTGCGTGGCGCAAACAACTTCTTCATCAATATGGTCCTAGAGCAGGCACTGCGCGATATAGAACCAGACTTTGTTGTCCGTCAAGTGACAACTTGGAATCGTTGGATGACGTATGATGACAGAATCCAACTGCATTATGATGAATTAGAGCCAGGTTACTGGCACTCTAATTTAGACGCATATAGCAACACAGTGATGTGGACGGCTGGGAGTCTATGTCATCCCAATTACTACGATGCTAAATATTACGACAAAATACGCCAACACCATTATGAACACATGCCTGAGCAGTTTTCTTTGGAATTGGAAGAAGCAGCGCTTACTAAAACTGAAAAGCTGCTACGCGATACGCCGCATACACTTTTGTTTTGGAAAGACAACACTAGCAAACTAGCCAACCCAGACTGGTGGAAATACTATCCGTGTATTGAGCGTGACATTGGATTCAGTGATGCGGTTGACAGTGGTAAACATTTTTTACGCGATGGCAACACAAAGGTTGCTGATTTATTAATAGAGAATATTCAAATACATGTATAACTTCGAGGATATCCGAACGGTTCATTTAGAGATCACACAGCGCTGTCAGGCGGCGTGTCCAATGTGTGACCGTAATGAAAATGGGGGTGTCGATAACAGACATATAGACAACTCAGAGCTCAGCCTGGAGCAATGTAAGCAGATCTTTGAGCCCGAATTTATTCGGCAATTAGAAACCATGTATATGTGTGGTAATTTAGGCGATCCGATTGTCGCCAGAGATACCCTCGAAGTTTTTAAATACTTTAGAGCTCACAACCCTGCAATGTGGCTAAGTATGAATACAAACGCAGGAGCAAAAAATGAAGAATGGTGGGAAGAACTCGCACAAGTATATGGACGCAATGGCACGGTTATTTTTAGTGTGGATGGGCTGTCTGATACTAATCATCTTTATCGACAGAATGTGGTATGGAATAACGTCCAACGAAATATGCAAGCCTTTATCGGCGCAGGTGGCAGAGCTCGTTGGGACTTCATCGTGTTTGGACATAACGAACACCAAGTAGAAGAAGCTAGAGCGCTAGCTGCTGAATGGGGCGTTGAGCGTTTCCAAGTTAAGAAAAGCGGCCGCTTCTTCAATGCAAACTCAAAAGCAAAAGATGAGCATCAAGCGAAGAACCGCAAGGGTGAAGAAACACAACTAATTGCAAAGCCTAAGCAAGAGAAGAACCAAAACATTGCGCTCATGAAGCAAGCTGAGATTGAGAAGACTTACGGCAGCATGATGGAATACTACAATCAATGTGGCATTAACTGCAAAGTAATCAAGGACAAAAGCATCTTTATTACAGCAGAAGGGCTATTGATGCCTTGCTGTTGGACTGCTGGGCGCATGTATAAATGGTGGCATAAGGATCCTAAAGTTGAGCAAATATGGGACCATATTGATGCAGCAGGCGGCAAGGATGGCATTAACGTTATTGAACACAATTTGCAAGATGTAATGGCAGGACAACTATTGCAAGGTATTGAAGATAGTTGGGCTAAGGACGGAATTAAGAATGGCAAGCTAGGAGTTTGCGCAATGAAATGTGGATCAGAGTTTGATCCTTTTGGAGAACAATTTAAATGATGTTAAGATTAGAACCAAACAAAGTACAAGACCCATTCCTGCATTACAGATTATGGTCTGTAATACAAGATGAAGATTTCCTCAAGAAGTGTGAACAAGACGCACAACGTTTCCCTTATTACAAAATTGAAAAGACCCGCACAAGCAACCCTGACCGCGTATGGTTAAATCAACAGAGCGGATATCTTAGTGCCCTAGCATACGAGTTTGACCATGATCAGACTAAACGACAATTGGGGTTCTCAATGCACACAACATACCTTGGATGTCGCACACGAGTTGAATTGTGCATGGACAGTGTAGGAAGTTGGTTAGAACCGCATAAGGATGACGCAGCAAAAGTAATGACAATGCAACTTTATTTGACAGGTTATGGCAACAGTACCAAATTAGGCGATACTGAAACCACCATCACTAAAAACAGCGCCTGGGCATTTGATAACACCGATCAACCCATCCACAGCCTTGAACCACTCAAGTATAACCGCGCAAGCATTATTATCAACTATGTGACAGACGACTGGAGAGACAAATCAGTTCTAGTATAAAAAGTCTATACTTCAAGTATAGCAACATGTATATCGATTGGCAACTGAGCGATGTGTGCAACTTTAAATGCACATATTGTAATCTTGCGAGCATGGGCGGGGTAGAAGGCTGGCCAACACTTGAGCAAGCTAAAGGGCTAGTTGACAACATTCTAAGTCACAGTGATCATGATTACCGCACTTACAACTTGTTGGGCGGTGAGCCTACATTGTGGAAACACTTTGGCGAGCTATGCACATACATTCATAATGAAGACGAAAGCCATGTTATTCAAGTCTTAACAAACGGCAGTCGCACTAAGCGCTGGTGGCAAACATATGCGCCTACTATGGACAAAATCATTATCAGTCATCATGTTGCAACAACTAAAGATCGCTCTCCAGAGCATACAATTATGGTTGCTGAGACTTGTCACCCTAATAGCAATGTTAGTATCCAAATATTAATGGACATTGACAATTTTGACGAGTGTGCTACACACTTTAATGTTATGCTAGCCCGTCTGCCAGGAATTCGCATTACACCTAAAAAAGGTGAGACTAATCTTGGAAGCGGGGAATGGATGCCCTATTCACCAGAGCAGCTAGCATGGTTTGACGATGCACTTGTGCGCGCGAAGGCAAATGAACAGCGTATCAGTCCAATACACAAAGCAATTGGCAATAAGCCTATTGACCGTAGATTCTTTGCAAGCGATGGCGTAACTGAATGGCATACTAGCAATAAAGACCTGATCATAAACGACGCCAACCACTTTGAAGGTTGGAATTGTAACATTGGACTGGACATGATAGCTGTAAAGCCGTCGGGCCAAATACGCCCGTCAAGCTCATGCTTTAAGAATGTAACACTAGGAAACTATCGTACATCTAGTACGATTAATTGGCCTAAGGCACCATTTGTATGTAACCAAGCCAGTTGCTTTTGTGGTGCAGATATAGAAGTAGAAAAACATGCCCCAAAGTAAAACATTTTGCACATTGCCATGGATGCACGTTGCAACGTCGCCAGGCGGATCATATCGTATTTGTTGCAACAGCGACTCCAAAAATAATAAGCTTACGCTTAATGGCGAACAGCTTAAATTGCACAAGCATGGTATTGATCAATTGCACAAGAGCGAGACTATGCAAGAAGTCCGTAAACAGATGCTTGCGGGGGAGCGCCCAGATACCTGCCGTCGATGCTTTAACCAAGAAGATGCAGGTGTGCGTAGCAGCAGACAAATCTATAATGAAGTATGGTATGATGGGAAAGATGTCAAGGTTGATGACCCTGTTGTGCCGCGCTATGTTGACTTACGTTTAGGAAACTTATGTAATTTGAAATGCCGCATGTGCAACCCATACTCAAGCAATCAATGGGTTGAAGACTGGGAAGAGATAAACGGTAAGTTTGATGAAAACGAACGCGCATGGCTATTAGATATGAAATGGCCTGAGTATAAAGGCACTAATGATCACCTTAAAGAAATGATGGGCACAGTTGAAGAAATATATTTTACGGGCGGCGAACCTACCATTATCAAACGCCATGAAGAATTACTTGACTATTGTATTGAACAAGGGCTTGCATCTAACATCAAACTCAAGTATAATACTAATCTAACCAATGCGCCTCTACGCCTAATTGAACGTTGGCAGCACTTTAAGTTTTTGCGATTGAATTGCAGCATTGACGGTGTTGGCAAATTGAACGACTATATCCGCCCACCAAGCAAATGGCGTGGTGTTTGGAAAAATTACAATCGTGTTTTGGAAAATACTACCAACCGTGTGCTAGATATTCACACCACAGTGCAAGTAACAAACATTCTTCACATGCACAAGTTGCTTGAGAAGTTTGTGCGTCCAGAAGAAGACATTAGCTGGGACGTCGTTCCGTTTGTGTTCTTCAATATCTTGGAAAATCCAGACTATCTCAACATCAAAATCCTGCCAAAAGAACTAAAGACACTTGTGCAAGAAAGACTTGAGCCTTGGGTTGGCCATACTGACTTAGCACAGTTGCAGGGCGTACTTGATTACATGTGGTATGAAGATCAGTCTGACAAATGGGACAGTTTTGTAAAGCATACACACCAATTAGATAATATGCGCGGGCAACACTTACTTGACGTAGTGCCGGAGTTCAAAGGCTGGCTATGATTAAATGCTTTGCAGTTGACAGCGGCCTACAAATACTGCCGCAAGGTGGAATGCAACCATGTTGCAAGTTTCGCAATCCCTTGACCACTGTTGACAAAAGTACAGCATCGCACTATTTTGAGTTGCCTGAGCTAGCACAATTAAAACAAAGTCACAGCAATGATGACTGGACAGCAAATTGTATACGGTGTAAACAAGATGAAGATGTTGGTGCGCGTAGCAGGCGTCAAATGTACGACAACATTGGCTTAGTAGACGGTGATTTCTTCCTTGACATCAGCATGAGTAATCATTGCAATTTAGCATGTCGTATGTGCAGCGTAGAATATTCAACTAAATGGGCAGCGGACAGTCAAGCACTGCATGATGCTGGCCTATTGACTGGCAAAGACGCCACAGTACATACATTAACAACACAACAGATTGATGACCTTACTGCCCTGCTTGAGACAAAAACAGGGCGAGTTGTTGTAGAGGTAAAGGGCGGCGAGCCATTACTCATGCCTATTAGCCAATACTTTTTTGAATCACTTGCAAACTGTAAGAACAGCGCAGCATTTGAAATCTGGGTAACATCAAATGCCACACGTATTCCAAGTTGGTGGACGACAGTGGCAGCAAAATTTGATAAAATTAGATTCCATGTCAGTGTAGATGGAACGGATGAAACTTATCAATATATTCGCGGCGGACACTCGTATGCAGGCATTAAAAAGAACATTGAAAAGTTAGCAGCAGACAATACCACAATACTATTCAACGTAGTAGTACAAAATTTGAATATTGAAAACATTGCGGATTTGTACGATGACCTATTAGGGTATGTGGCAAGACCAAATGACGTAAATCTTTTGATTTTGCGTAGCCCTGAATATTATCAGGTAAATATATATCCAGACAATGCAAAGAAGCAATTAATTGAAATGATGCGGTCTAGGGAATTGGCAAAACACCCAACCTTTAATGCAATTGTGTCGTTATTTGAGAAACCATGTGAAGCTGACAATTGGGGTAGATTCCTAAAGATTTCAAAATTTTTAGACGACAGGAGAAAGCAAGACATATGTTCCGTGATAAAAGCAATAAACCAAGAATAGATCCTGAAGTCGAGCAGTTGTTTGACGAGTATAAGTTTGAGTATTTTCCTAAATTCCCAACTAGAGAGTTGCCCTTGCAGCGTTGTAGCGACGCCAACTACATAACTGATTTGGAATTGCTAGATTGGTATCGTAATCTCGACTACAGGATGATACAACGCAAAGATTATCACAACCGTGTAATTGAGGGTATGGTAATGAACGCATGTTGGTTAGTAACAAGTATGACAGAAAACGGCATACAATCACCACTCAACATGTACGAGTGGAACAACATACACCCTGGAAAAAAGCGTTACATTATTTCAAATTATCTTGGACTTGAAACTGTTCCTGTATTGTGTCAATTCCGTGACGGCCAACGTGGCGGCTACCCAATTACAGATTTAAATGGATTAGGTGAGATATATGGGTATAGTTTCAGCGCCAGAATTAAACACAAGCCAAAATATAATGAGCGCTTGTTAGAGTGCAGTTGGCATGGTGAAACACAGATACGTGACAGCAATGGGTATGACGATTGGCACCGCGCAGCAGGCGAGGCACTAGAGTTTAAAAATGAGATACTAGATTACATCTCAGAGCATGGTTTGCAAGTAAACCCAGCAGATGACAGACCGTTTTACCTTGAGGCAACGACCCAAGCAGCACTTGACTATGACCTTATGCAATTGTACTTCCACTTTGATCCTAGAGTTGGTAAAAAAGTAGACAAAAATTTAGGCATAAGTATTATTAACCACTACGGCGACCCAAATTGGGTTATGGACGTTGACTTTAGTAAAACGTTGAATAGGCCTTGGTTACCAGATCCGGAGAAATTATGACAGACAAAAAGTTGCCAAGCGATACATTTTGCATTTTGCCTTGGGTACATTTAAGTACTCGCCCTGATGGACAGATGCGTGTATGCTGCACTGCAAACGCCAGCAGTGTCGGCCCTACAAACGACAAAGAGCATGGGGGACAGGTAGGCATTCTTAAAGACGAACAAGGACGACCCAACAACCTCAATGTAGCTGACTTTCAAACCGCTTGGAATTCAACGTACATGAAGAACGTGCGCAAGCAAATGCTAAACGGTGAAAAGCCACCTAGCTGTATCAAATGCTTTAAGGAAGAAGAAGCTGGTCACAACTCAAAGCGTATGTGGGAAACTCGGTATTGGGGCGAACGTAATGACATTGAGAAACTGTTAGATGAAACTGATGAAGATGGGGCAGTACCAGCCCGCCTTCGTTATATTGACTTACGATTTGGTACTAAATGTCAACTTGCTTGCGTTATGTGTTCGCCACATGATAGCAGTGGTTGGATTAAAGAGCACAACAAAATGTATCCGCAAGTTGAGAACGCCAACTTAAAGGAAACAATGGGTTGGAAAGATAAAGGATCAAGCAATGGCAGCTCGTACAATTGGCATAAGAACAACCCAGTCTTCTGGGAACAATTTAATGAGCAGATACCGAACATGCAACAGCTTTACTTCGCTGGCGGCGAGAGTCTCATCATTGAGGAACATTACACAATCCTTGAAGAAGCCATTAGAAACGGACACGCAAAAAATCTTGAGCTACGATATAACAGTAATGGTGTGGAATGGCGAGAAGACCTCTTCGATTTATGGAAGGAGTTCAAACTTGTTCGTTTCCATTATAGTGTGGATGACATCGGCCAACGAAATGAATATATCAGGTATCCCAGCACTTGGGAACGTACTCAAGAAGTATTCCATATCCTCGACCAGGATACACCTGACAATGTTGAAATTACCGTAGCTTGCGCAGTGCAAGCACTCAACATTTATTACATTCCAGACTTCCTCAAATGGAAGCTAGAGCAAAACTTCAAGAAGATAAACATGTGGCCATTTGGTGCTGGCGGCATTAACTATCATTTTGTATATCACCCGCCGCACCTCAATGTTAAGTCATTACCAAATTGGTTTAAGGACGAAGTGGAACGCAAGTACGAAGAATTTATCCCTTGGTGGGAAGAGAATTGGGAAAAAGGTGTTCCAAGTTGGCACAAAGGCAAAGTTGATTACGAAACATGGCGTGCTGCTAGCTATGGTGTTGACCGCTTACGTGGCATGGTTAGCTTTATGAAGTCAGAGGACTGGAGCCAACGTATGCCTGAGATGGAAGAATACATTAAGCTAATTGACAAGACGCGAGGCCTTGACTTCGCCGCAACATACCCAGAAATGAAAGATATTTTTAAATGAGCTTATGCGCAATCGACGATAAGAACGAAAAACAACTGATGGTGATTTGGGACTTAGGCCGCCGCTGCACATTTGCATGTAGCTATTGTCCGCCTCACCGCAAAAACAATTGGAGTGACACAGCTAGCCTTGAGTCACTTATAGCAACAGCAGACAACCTTGAGCGTTACAGCGAAATTTATAATGCTAAACGCAATGAACGTTTCCGCGTTGCAGCTAGCTTTACTGGCGGCGAGCCTACAGTTAACCCTGCGTTCTTTCCGTTCCTTGAATACTTACAGGAAAACTATCCACATTGGAAACGCACACTGACAACAAATGGCTTCTACAGCGAGCGCAAGTTGCGCACTGTTATGGCCAACACAAACTTTACAACAGTGAGCTGGCATTGTGAAGGTATGCCAGTACAAAAAGAACGTGTACGTAAAAATCTAGAGATAATGCACAAGGAAGGCTATGGCTTTAAAATCAATATCATGTTCCATGAGCGCGATGATTATTTCCAAGAATGTGTTGAGTTAGCTGAATGGTGTGATGAGCTTGGAATAAGCTATACACCTAGAATAATTGGCGATCAGGGCGACATTAAACAGGGCATTAAAGACAAAACTGTTCATGAATACACACAAGAGCAAGTAGACTGGATGACACGCTATTGGGATGCAAAGAAGGCGAAGGCTGACAAGCCAGCAGTAACAGCAAGTAACCCTGTAGCATTAGCTGGCCCACCTGGCGGCACAATGGCGATGGCAGTCACTGCACCAAAAAAGCAAATTGGGCAAAAGATTGGTCGTCCTTGTTGTGGCGGACGTGAAATGGATCTTAAAGATGATGATGAATGGAGCGTAGGCACGTTTGTCGAAAACAATAACTTCCAAGGATGGAGTTGTATGATCAATTGGTACTTCCTTTACATCCACCAAGAGATTGACAAAATTTGGCACCACCAAACATGCCAAGTCAATCTTGAAGGTAAAGTAGGTCCTATTTGTAATGTTAGCAACTTTGCTGAATACTGTGATGACTTAGAAGCAAAAATGAACACTGGTAACATTCCATATATCCGTTGTCCTAAAACCCACTGTGGTTGTGGACTTTGTGTTCCTAAAGCTAAACACGATGGATTGGCAAACGAAATATTTAAGCGCCATGCGCCAGGTATTCAGCCTGAGCTAATGGAGCGCCAAGAAGTTGACATTGCAAGTGGATCATTAAAGAAACTGGTCTACAAATTTGATGAGGAAAATGGAAATGAAACTATCTGATAACTTTGGACAGTCAATTGACTTTGACATAGATCCAAAGTATAAAAAAATTGGAGTAAACCTAAGTGGTGGCGCTGACTCTGCTATACTATTCTATATGGTGTGCGAATATCTCAAAACAAACAACCGCACTGATACAAGTGTATCAGTTATGTCGTGTGCAAATGACCTCAAGCACAGATGGAACGTGCGCAAAGCAGCAGACGTTATTAATTACACAATTGACAAGTTAAAGTTTAATCCAGTTGACACGCATTACAGTTATTACAGGGATAAACAAGAAGTTGGATATTTCCACGAAATTGAATCAAAATTGTTTGTCGATAACAGAGTAGAAATGATCGTAAGCGGCATTACAGCTAACCCTTGGGTAGATGCCAACATTGTTGATAGTAAAGGACGCACAATAAATCTTAATGAGACAGGACTGCACGATCGCAACACAGGTACGTCGGACGAGCTCAAAGTAGGCGATGGCGGACTGGCATTTTATACACCGTTCATTAATACAGACAAGCGCTTTGTTGCAGCAATGTATGACCATTATGGTGTGCGTGATGGTCTGTTCCCGCTCACTCGTAGTTGCGAAGCTATTCCTGAGGGTGACTTTAATCCTGAGTTTGAAAAAGAACCTTGCGGCACATGTTGGTGGTGTTTAGAACGCAAATGGGCATTTGGTGAGTTTTAATGGCACGGTTAGTAACATTTGGATGCAGTTTTATGGCTGGGCATGGTATACATGACGTATGGGATTCTGCGTCCCAATTAAGTATGAACGGCCACAGTCAATATTCTTGGGTCGAAACTCTAGGTAAATTACTCAAAATAGACGTCGTAAATCAAGCAGTTGCAGGCTCAAGCAATAAAGAAATATCATATCTAGTTCAAAATTTCGAGTACCAGCCAGGTGATAGGGTTATAATAAATTGGACATTTAAGGAACGGTCATGTATCATAGGTCTGCGTGACGGTCACGCCCCACATTATCATCTAAGTATACACTACAAAGACGACATAAATCTGAATTGGCAGGACTATCATACTAACAATCAAAATTTGGATTTCGAATCCATTATGGCCATTACAAGTGCTGACTGGGTTTTAGAAAACCAAAACGTCATGCGCCGGCACCTGTTTCTAAGGGAGCCGCCAGGCCATGTTCAGTATATTCTTCCGCATCAATATCGTGAATGGCTTGCACAAAGGACAATCCCTGTCAAATTTGACTGGTACAATGCAAAACGGGGATGTGATGGTAGCCACCCAGATTTAGCAGCATATACAAATTATGCACATCAAGTTTACGAATGGATAAAAGAAAATGAAGATATTAATAAGTGGCAATAACGAATATGGACTTAGCGCAGCAATAGGTCGGCTATATCCTGGTGAAGTTGAGTTTGCAAGTCGCGCAACAGGATACGACTTATGCGACCATGCAGGCAGACAAGCGTTCTCCGAGCGGTCTACGCAAGCTGATGTAGTCGTGGTATGCGCAGCGCTATATCAATTCCAGCAGACAGTGCTTTTAGAAAGCGTAAGCAAAGCATGTCGTGCAGTCGGCGCAAGCCCGCACATTATTGTGATAGGTAGCACAACAGACCGTGTCAAGAATGGCAAAGCTTGGCTGTACAATGCAGAAAAGAAAGCATTGCGTGACTTTAGCAACACATTGGCAATTGGCGGCGTATGGTCAGACGAGCTTCCAAAAGTAAGCTACATCAGCTTTGGCACACTAAGCAACAATCAAGAAAAGCATCCTGACCGTAAATGTATGGACATTGATGAAGCCGCAGGCTACATTAAGTGGTTGATTTCACAACCAAAGTATGTTAATATAAACGAAATAAGCATCGACCCGATGCAAGGAGACAGTAATTATGGATGATGACTTAAAATGGTCTGAGTATGACTTTACTCAGGTACCATACGACGACTTAGTCAGCGTCGGGCAACGCACAATGCTCTATCGTGACTTGTTCACAGTAAGCTGGTTGTTGGGTCGCTTCTGCAATTACCGTTGCAGCTATTGTTGGCCATATGCTCGTAGCAACACAAAGGATCATCGTCCAACAGAGTTATGCACAGCTACGATTGATGAGATTAAACGCCAAGCAAGGGAAAACGGATTCAACAGTTTTCACTTCTCCCTAAGCGGCGGCGAACCTACATTCCATCCAGGCTACTTAGATATTATGAAGCACCTAAGTGACGATGCGCATAACACAAATTATACATCAGTACACATGACGTCAAATTGCAGCCGCCCTATGAAATGGTTTGAGACATATGTTGAGTACGCAAAACCATTTCACCGCGCAAGCATTACAGCAAGCTTACACACAGAGCATGTTAACACGCCTGAGAAGATGCAAGATTTTGCAGACAAGCTAATTTACTGCCAAGAGCATGACGTGCAAGTTACTATCAACATGGTAATGCGACCAGAACATTTTGAAGATGACTGGACAAACTCGCTATTCTTCCACGAGCAAAACATTAACGTAACACTCAAGCCACAGTCAGACCCTACCGCTAGCCGCGTCGTAGACGGCTATACAGAAGATATGTTGCAACGTCTATATAATGGTATGCCGCAACGCGCATACACAGAAGCAAAACGTGTATGGTCAGACCGTCCTAAGCCTAACTTTAAAATGGATAAGGAAAGCGAGCACTACAAAGAACACGCAAGCGTTCCATGGCACATGCAAATTGAATTCCGTGACAAGCAAGGTAAAGCTTGGTATATGGACCAAGCAGAGCGCTTCAATGCGTTCAACTTTAACAACTTCAAAGGATGGAGTTGCAGCTCAGGCTTCCGCAGCATTATTATCCGTGAGCCTGATGGCAGCATTAAGCGCAGCTATAGTTGTCATGATGCGCCCTTAGGAAATATTGAGACAGGCTTCAAGTTGTTTGACAAGCCACAGCTATGCACAACGCCAGCTTGTGTGAGCAGCGCAGACAGCAAGATACCTAAGCGTGTACCAGGAACACCAGTTGCACTTTATCCTGGCGATACAAGTTGGAAAGATGAGTGATAAATACTCAATAAGGCGTTGCCAATGAAAAAGAGAACACATTATGACAAAATACACTGAAACACCGTTTACAATAACAATTCCTGCTGATACTAAGGTAATTGGCATGCAAATGAGTGGAGGTGCAGACAGCACACTCGCTGCCTATTTGTATGCAAAGGTAATTAAAGAAAATAACCTAGATGTTAAACTAAAACGTATAACATTCAGCTTCTCAGACAAGTATGATACTTTTGAAACTGCGAGACTTGCGCAAGACAATATTACTGCATTACTTGAATTTGATCCTTGGGAAGAAGCACATGAAGTGTTGTACAAAGAAAAGAAACTACATTCAACTATTGAGCAATTACAGTATTTGTTTGACGGCGGACTAATCGACCATACTGTTTACAGTAGAACTATGAACCCATCTGTTAGTTTGATACCTGACCCAGAAAACAATCGGGTCTTGGATAGAGACGCGCCAATTGAAGACAGTTCATCAGACATATCAGAGCCATTTTATAATTTTAAAAAGGACGTGCTACTTCAAAAATATATTGACTTAGGCATTTATGATTCATTATTTGCGCAAACTGTTTCTTGTGATACAGACAAAGAAAATGGCTTAGTACCTCCTTGTAATGAATGTTGGTGGTGCAAAGAACGAGCATGGGCTATAACACAGGTTGGTAAATGACGGTTCATCCACGTAGCAGTGATACAAACCGATTTCCGTTGTTTACTCAATTCTTTGAAGATCTTGATGGAAAATCCATTCTTGATTACGGCTCTGGCAGTGGCAACTTACTATACTTTTCTGACGGTGCAATAGCTGAACAAAATTATATAGGTATTGATGTATCGTCTGATGCGATTAAACAAGCAACAGACGAATTTCCTACCGCTACATTTTTGCATAATGATCGCTATAATTGGATGTACAACCATAACGGCACCCAAGCGTTTATATATCCGTCTATTACACAGCAAGTTGATTACGTTTGGGCTTATAGTGTTTTCAGCCACACTGATTACAATGAATTGCAGAAAGCTATTAAGTGGTTCAAAAGCCTTGGCGCATCAAAAATAGTATTAAGCATATTAGATATAAATGGTAAAGACATGTTAAAATGGTTTTCCATTAAACGAATTGAATCATATGGATCATGTTATGATCTAATGTCACTGTCGCCAGATACTGATATTGCGTACTTACTAAATAATGATGTAATTGTGGACAACAGTCAGACTTGTGCCCATATAGACTGTGAATTTTTCATTGCACTATATAATTTGGATTGGTTAATTACACAATTGCAAGCAGATAATATAAGTGCAACGATTGCACATTGCGATGACAGCTATGTTCCATTTTTGGTAATCAATAATGTATAAAAAATTAACACCATCATTTGAAATCGACCTGCCGCAATTGGTAAGCGAATGCAACGCTATTCTCAATTTAGAGGATACTGTTAATTGCTTGCATATGCACAATCAAGTAGGTCTTACATATGCGAATGAAGCATGTAACAACAAATTTTATGACGCAGTAGGTAGCCTAGACTTAGATTACGAACGATGGACAGAAGAAGAAATAGCAGCAGGATCACCACCGCCCGCCAGGCAAGAAAAAATGGACGAATCAGAATTTAATAAAATCGTACCTAACTTGTCAGGAATGTATATATACGATTTGCTATCTAATATGAAAAATGAATATGACATTGGGCGTACTAGAATAATGGTGCTAGAAAGTAAGCAGTGCTTGACATGGCATCAAGATAGTACACCTAGATTACATATCCCGATCATCACACACGATGGATGCAAAATGGTTTGGGAAAATACAACTGCATCACTTATGCCAGGATTGCTGTATTGGGCTGACACTCGTCACCCACATACTGCATTTAACGGTAGCTATAAGCAACGCATTCACTTAGTAGCTACAGTAAAGGAATAGTAAAATGACAGCCGGATGGAAGTGCCTTGCAAGAGACCAAGTTTGGGTAAACGATAATCTGTTACCAGACAGTGTAGTAGATATGATTTTAAATTCTTGGAAAGACTCAGCAGAGTATCAAGAAGTTGCGCAAGCTGGAATGAAATATCTTGTGACCCCTACAAACTATCACTATAATGGTGTAACTAACAAAATCGCGCAGTACGATTATATTCAAAATAGAGTTCTTACGGAAATGAATGAATTTTATCCTGCTATTTTTGGCAAGGCAGCACCAGTTGAAAATTTATCATACATGCAATATTTTATGAAAACTGCGGTACCCAATGTAAGCTTTTACGACCTGCATTCTGAACCAAGCATTGCAGAAGATGAACATTTTGGCGACGCTGTATTCATGTTGTACTTGAGCGACGAGGTTGACGGTGAGATTGTATTCCCGTCAGAATCTGACGCGCAGCCACACGTTACACCCGCGTATGAGGAAACATTGAAAGTAATGAGTGTTGACTACGTGCCAACAACTGTATCAATAACACCAAAGAAGAATAGGTGCGTTGTATTACGGACCGGCACTCCGCACTATGTTAACATATGCAGTGGTGAGCGGTATTGTATATCAGGCATGAGTTTTGCGGACGGCAGCTATAAAGACAGATGGAAAAGCTTTGATAACAAATGATTAAAAAATCAATACAACTTGCAACAATATCAACATCACACTTCTCGCCTTGGCTACCGTATGCAGCAGGGTGCTTGATTAGCTATTGCAACCGTGACCCAGTTATCGCGTCACAATATGAATTCTCTGAGCCAATATTTGAATACCGCAAGTTAAGTGAATACACTGAACAGTTGAGCGAAGCAGATTATCTTGGATTAACATGTTATGTTTGGAATCAAATTTATAACGACAAGCTAGCAGCGATGTATAAGAGACACCGCCCAGACGGCATAGTTATATATGGCGGCCCAAATATTCCTGAGGAAGAAGATGTTGCCAATGCATTTATTGCGGCGCGTCCATATCTTGATGTTATGTTTGTAGGGCCAGGTGAGCGCAACTTTGCAGCTTGGTTAAAGGGCGAAGGCGACGAGGGTACTGTTACAAGAGAAAAGTATAATGTCAGCAACATGCGGGCATATCAAATTAAAGGCGATGACTTGCCTACACCGTATACTGATTTATTGTTTGATGACATTTTCAAAAGAAGCGGAATGTTAAAGGTCCCATTCGAGACTAACCGCGGGTGCCCATATAGTTGTGCGTTTTGTGATTGGGGCGGACAAAGTAGAAGCAAGTTAAGTGTATTCGACGAGGACATTGTCTTGCGCCAACTTGATTACATTTATAAACAGCGCAACGTGTCTGAACTTGAATTACTTGATGCAAACTTTGGAGTTTTGCCCCGAGACGTGTCACTTGTTGAGTATATGATTGAACTGCAAGAATTACATGACAATAAGATCAAATTAGGATACGCTGGCTTAGCAAAGAATGGCAGCAAGCACTTGCCTAGGATTTTAGACTTGTTTTCTAAGTCAATGAACTTAGATCAACGCAACCAAAAACTGAGCTTCCAATCTCATACACCGCTTGTACTAGACAATATAGATCGCAGCAACATTGACAACAGCAAATTGTTGCTATTGCTTGATGAATGTAAGCGTACGTCAGTTGTAACTACTAGTGAACTTATTATTGGAATGCCAGGTGAAACTGCTGATACATGGCTTGATAGTATTGCTACTAATCATAATTACGGCATTAACTATATCAGGACATACATTTTTAACTATGTACCAAACACATCATTATATTCAGCTGAGTATAGAAAAAAGTTCGCAATTAAGAGTAAAAAGCTACGCTTCCCATATACATTTGGTGGACTTAGTTACAAATTCTTGCATAATAATCCTGGGCACACTTCAACTGACTTTTCTGATTATGAAGAATTTGAGATCACAACTGAAATGTATAGTTGGGATATTGATGAGTTAGTTAAGATGTCTGACTATCATTGGTGGTATCATAATATGTGGAACGGCGGCGTATTGCGTCCAGTAGTAACTGATGTTAAATCTGAAGTATTAATGTTCTATAAATATATTGACCAGATGCCATTTATGAAAAGTTTAGTAGAAAAGAATAGAAGCATTGTTAGGCGATTGTACAGCGCAGACGAACCTGAGGAAATAACTGATTTGGAAACTTATCTATATTATACCAAGTGTATGCGGTCAGATGAAGTTTACAAAATATGGGCAAATCAAGATAAGTTTATTGCTGATATGTCTCTAATATACGATAAGGCAGATTTAGAAGAATGTGCGACTCACTTTATTGAGGACTTTAGTTTGCGGTTATATGGGACAGACGCTAACATTTTAAAAAATAAGGACGGCTTCTTGCAACGAAATGAATACAATGCACATAATTGACAATTGGTTACCTGACGATACGATCAAACAATTCTATGATATTTCGCAGGCTGCTGAGTACACTGTATTCAATGGCGGGACTGATTTGCTATACAACATCGACTATTACCAAAGTGAAACAATCTCATCATATTTTTCAAGTGATGAATTTATAACATTTGCATCTAATTTAACTGGTGTTGAAGTCAATGAGCTGCATGAAGCGTTTATATCTAGAATGCAAGGCAATTACTTAGTTGACTGGCACAACGATAAAACAAGTGCAGGAGAAAAACTAACGTTTCTTCTTTTTATGAACCCAGACTGGGATCTTAAAGACGGCGGCGAATTAGAAATGGCGACGGGTGAAATTATTTTGCCTAAATTTAATAGACTTGTAATGTTTTCATGTAGGGCATGTGATCATATCGAGCATAGAGTAAAGACTGTATCGACTGATAAAATACGATATGGCATAACAGGATGGTTAAAATGACTAAAGAAATTAAAACATGCATCAACATCAACAATTTGGATATCCCAGCATTGAGTGAAGATGTACTAGCAGAAATTCTAGCATTGCCTGACAGCGAATGGTACTATGTAAAATTCCATGGCGGCTGGATTGCTGGACTATATAATGACAGAGAAGAAGGACAGGGCGGATGGTTCCCAAAAGGATTTAATCCGTGTCTGCCTAAGGATGGTGCAGTTGTAACTGCAATCCGTGACGGTGTATTTCCGTATATGGGAGGCAGCGGCAACGTAACACTCATCCGCACCCCGCCTGACGCAGGATTAAATGACCACCTTGACAGTACACCTGAAGAAATGGGAACAGATCAACCAAAGTTTCGCTGGGTATTGCAGGGCAAATTGGAAACAATGTATTTCTTTGATAAAGACATGAACAAGGTGAATTTTACACCAAATTCAGACACGTACATAGTTAACGGTGCTCACCCTCATGGCATGTACAACTCAGGTGATGTGACAAAATATACGATGTGCTTGGGCTTTCCATGGAAAGACAATGAAATTTACCAAAAGAATATCGAGGGACAAGAATCGTTTGTCGTCTCAATTCCTGAAACAGTGCGTGAGGATTGGGTGGATCAGCGTTTTGTTCATGGTAAGGTTGGACTTGGCGTTACTGAATTTAAAAACGATGAGCTAAAATCTGACAGTTGACCGTCATGCTCGTGCCAAATAACAGAGCGGGAGGGTACCCAATTATATCCTTCCCGCTGCAAATCAACATAATACACATATTGCAGCATGTCGCTTTTTGGACTGACATGAAATAACCACCGTGTGTCAAGTTTGACTTCTTTGTACCAATCCTTTTCAAACCACTCACTTGCCGCAGCGTCAGTCATTTTGCGCCGATGTTGGTACATTGCATTGAGTGCTTTGTTTTTTATATCATGTGTCCAATAAAGTATTTTGAATCCATTGTCTCGCGCCCATGGAATTTGCTGCTCAAGCATACGAAATCCACAATGGCTATGCCGAAATTTCTTTAGGATATGGTAACGGCAGACCCTAGCTGCTACATCTGGATCACCAGTATATCTGCTAGCTTCAACTGCACTTATGCTAGCAAGCTCATCATCAATAAATGTTAACCAAGTTTTGCCGTCAGCAGCTTCAGGGTCGTATTTTTCATACGACAGGCTTTGGTTGCCTTCAGCAAATGTCTTTAGTCTAAATTTTTCTACCAAATCTGAGTATACAGATGAATATTCTGTGACATAGATCATGAGGCAATGTGTGCTGTCAGATCATCATGATTGGTTAAACTAAACATAAGCGCAACGCGAGGTTTATCGCTCATATTTACAACCGCATGTTGGTATGCAATATTTAAGAAGTAGGCGCGCCCTGGCTTTAATACATGCGCCTCAACTTTGCCATCCCTCTTAAATAAGTTAATCACATTGTCATCACTAAAGATCGGACAAATGCAGCGCACAGCATAGCTTACATCATAATCTACATGGAATGGAATAGTCTTTCCAGCCGCAAGTTTTGTAATACGGATTCTGCTTGCAGGCGCCTGTAGTTGTGTTATAATTTTTTGAAAGTAGCTATCAGTGTATTCAGGCGTTGGAACATTGTACAAATGCTCTTCCTTGCGGCGCAGGCGCTCTTTGATGCTTGCAGTATGATCAAGAGTCTCACTTGGTGTTGTCAAATTGATCTGTTCAAAATTGTCATATACTTGCCCAACCAATTTGACGTGATTCGCACATAGCATTGGGTTAGCAGTTTTTACATCGACAAACTGCTCTGCAAGTTTGGTTGTTTCGTGCCGTAATTGGTCGAGATCAATATCCAATCCAAAATCGGCTACTGTAGGTAATTGGTGCTTTTTAAGCATGATAATTATAGACTCCTGATAAACATACTCTCGCAGTCTTCTGCGATGAACGTCTGAATTTAGCATATACATCATCATCTGTATTTGCAAGCCAAACAGTTGCGCTAGGCGTTAGCTGGAGTTGATCACATATATGCGTTTGTTTGCTAATAAGATATTGGTGTATGTAATCAATGCTAAATTGATTGATTATTGTTTCTGCAATACCGTGTGCAATATAGTTATAGTATTTACCATTATATATAAGTGCCTCTAGACGGGGCTCTGGTGCGCGTGTTAGCATCCATCCTGTCCGTACATTGCGTATACCAAATGGCTTACTCAGACTGTAGAATACTCGTTCTATGTTGTCTGTAACTGTAATTGTGTTCGGCGCGGTGCTGCCTAGGTAAGCAAGGTCCAACGCAACAGCCATATCAGTTGGAATAATTGGCCAATTACCATCAATTGCACTTGGGCAACTTACGTAAAAGATATCGCCAACACCGTCCTGCTTTTGGATCCATTGATAATCGCCCTCGTACATATGTATTGTGCGACGTTCTCCTGCCATCCACCAATTTAACCCTTCAGTTATGCCATTTGTTGGATACACATGCCAGCCAGTTAAATCAATTGTTGGTTTTAGCCATTCAATAATGTTAGTGGTGTAGTGTGTAACTGAATCATAGTCAAGCTTTACGTCAGCTATACTTTGGCGCACAGGCGGCATGACGGGGGTCCGTACTGCCATACTTTGTGCTAGTATACTATCTTGCCATAATTTTTTCAATTACCCATCCTGCCATATCATACTTGCTAAGGGAGTACGCCCTGGGGTCGTTATGATGACGTTTGTGCCATCCTTCGCCTGGCGCCAGCAAATTCATTATTGGCGCGTCAGCAGGCTCACCATCAATGTGCCCGACATAGTTTAGCAGTCCAAAACTAATATAGGCAAATATGAACGGCATAATAACGAACACAATAAAATATTCAAATCCAATTAGTAACATTGCTACTGCGAAGGCAAGATGAATGTATCTGCCATACTTGTGGAAAAACACTAAGCGAGGATTTCGTAAAAGGTCAACTATGTGCTTCTTTGGGATATATTTAACGTCCCATCTACTTGTGATTACTTTCCAAATACCAATGAACATTGGGCTATGCGGATCATCTTCTGTATCACTTGTGCTGTGGTGTAGACGATGGACAGCAACCCATGTTAACGGGGATCTGCCGCCACATAGCATTCCAAAGAATAGCATAATGTATTCAAAAAATACAGATGTTTCAAACGAACGATGGGAATAGTATCGATGATAACCGATACTAATACCCACCATTGCCGCAAAATAATAAAAAATGTAACCGTATAATATTACCATATGCTATTATTTATAATTAGGACGCGAGCTCAATTTGCGATGAGCAGAACACTCGCTGCAATACTACGCCATCAATGACTGCAATGTTGCCAGTAATTACGGCAGTGCTGCCGTTAAACGAGCGCACAGTCAAAACATGCAACACATCAGCGCTAGCAACACGGTTGCCTTGTGGATGCAACACAATAGTCTCGCCTCCAACATTAAACACGTCATGTGTTTTGAACACAAGCTCGCTCAAAAACACTTCAGTTTGCAACGACATCTGTACGGTTCGTTCAAAAGAATCAGTGCATAAATCAGCACTTGCGGCGGTTGCTGTGGTTGCACCAATAACAAGTGCGGCGGTCATTGCTAGTAGATTTTTCATTTACGTATCCTTACGTTTAGAGTTAAACTATACTGTATATTATTTAGTCAAGGGTGTCAAGCCCTAATTGCACTATTTTATAAAAATATTGTTATACTGCCATATCTGCTTTGATTGATGGATCTGGGGTGTATCCAAGCAGCTTAAACTCATCAACAGACATTGCTGTTAGTTCGTCTAATGTAGTAAACGCGGGCAATAAGACATGAGGCAAGCTCTTTGGCTTTCGTTGTAATTGCTCTTTTACTTGATCAATATGATTAAGGTAAATGTGCGCATCGCCAATTGAATGTACAAAGTCTCCAACCTTCAATCCAGTTAGCTGTGCTAGCATATGTGTAAGCAACGCATAGCTTGCAATGTTAAACGGCACGCCTAAGAACATGTCTGCGCTTCTCTGATAGAGCTGACAGCTTAGATGGTTGTCCTGGCTTACGTAAAACTGGGCGAGTAAGTGGCATGGTGGTAATGCCATTTCAGCAAGTTCACCAACGTTCCAAGCAGACACAATATGTCGTCTTGAAGATGGGGCGTGCCGCAAACTGCGGATTAAGTCTGTAATTTGGTCTGTGCCGCCCCATTCACGCCATTGCTTGCCGTAAACTGGCCCAAGATGTTTAACACTATCAGTATTCTCATGTCCAAGTGCAACGCCCTGGTTGTCTGCGTTCGCAGTCCAAATAGTTGTTTTGCTAGGGTCACGTGTACCGTGCAGAATTTCAGCAAGCCTGCGTTCGTCTGTGCTGCCTTCTAAAAACCAAAGAAGCTCACTGACGACTGAACGCCAAGCAAGCTTTTTCGTTGTTACAGCGGGAAAACCATCGCGTAGATTATAACGGGCTTGCATACCAAAAATACTCTTAGTGCCTGTGCCAGTTCGATCTTGTCTAGTCTCTCCGCTTGTTAAAATTTGTTGTAGTTGCTCGTGATATTGTTTCAAATGTCTACAAACTTTCCATAATGCTCTACGAGGGCGACTTTGTTGTTAAGCAACAGTCCCTCACCCTCGACGTAAATAAGTGGTTGGTCGCCGTCGTCATCGCCGCGATATATTACCAACACTTGTGTTTCATTCATAATTTCGTCTTCAAATACTTGTGGTTCGTGTGGAAAATATGGAATCTGCATGTCAACCATATCATCAACTTCAGCACTGTATTGTTTTACTGTCTTTTCTTTAGTAAACGCGTCACGAATGCGATCAGCATTACTAGGGTGACATACAATAGTGTTACCAAAGCCGCGCTTGCTATGTGTTGCAATGTTGCTTGCTGCAAGGCTAATCATATGTGCAAGCTTATTTTCTTCTGCAACATTATTAAGTGGAGGACAGCTATAGCCCCAAAACACTTCGCCTTCTTCCATTGCCATCACTTCAGCAGCACGAAGGTTTCCGACCGCAGTAAGGTCTTCGCGAGTCAAATCGCCATATTCAAACTTGACACGGGCTTGGCCTTTAACTGAGCCATCCTCTTGTGTTTCGCCTACTTCTAGAATTTTACGTCGTTTAACGATTACTTTGATATTGCCGTCTGCGTCAAATGTTTGTTGAGAGATAAATGTCATGCAATAGGTTCCTTGCAACATAAGTTTCAATTTTTGTCATATTGTCAATTTCGACACTGTCGATCTTAACAAACGTCTTATACAATACGTCCAAATCAATAAACGTATCACAATCATAGTTTCCTGCAATGCGAGTCAGATGAAGGAAAGAAATATCATTAATCACTTCAGCAAACAGATTAGCACCGCCTATTACGAATACTATACTAGATTGGGCAAGAGTTGTCAAGCCTTGACTAATGTTGTTAGTCAATAATGTAGCACCTTTAGCTTCAAAATTAGGATTACGTGTAACCACTACGTTCTTGCGATTGGGAAGTGGCGTGGGCATAGAACTCATCCAAGTTTTACTGCCCATTACTACAGTGTGTCCACTAGTTATTTGCTTGAAGTGCTTTAAGTCTTTCGCGTTCGGCGGCCATGGTAAATTGTTATCTTTACCAACGCCGCCTTGCGAATCACAGGCTAATATTGCTTTTATCATTTGCCTATATTTTTTAGTATTTTTTCGACATCAATGACTACATTTTCTTCAACTTTGTCATAATTGATTCGTATTTGTAAATCACACAAATCTTCATAAAAAGATAAGTTTCGAAGCAATTGCTCGATGTGTTCACCCCTGTCAGCTTCGTCAGCAAAGTCGCATTCATTAATGACAACTTTAGTACCATCACCTAATACGCAGGTAATGTCTCTAACAAATCTGAGGGGCACAACATCAACTGCAATTTCTGAGATCAATCTGTGGAATTCTCGGTCACGTTGATAGATTGCCATGTGGCGTTCGCCTTATTATTTGGCAGTCGATTTCATTGGTGCAGCACGTTTTCGTGTGCTTTTTGGCTTTAAGCTAGGATCCATAGTATACGCTTGATCACGTAGTTCTTTTGCCTGAGACTCAAATATTTCTGCTTGATCCAGTCGCTGCTTCGCAATTACTGTGTCATCAAGCACACCATCGGCTGACTGTGTTTCTGCTACGACAGGTGTTTCCTGCATGGTTTCGCTAATACTATCAGCTGAACGTGGTGACATATCTGTATCATCACGCAAAACATTATTAATGTCTTTTTCAGTCGCGCCTGCCTTTTGCATCTTCACAATCTTATTTAGTGTATGTAGCCCTAAAACAGCGCGAGAGTCAGGTGTAAGCTCGATATTTGATGTTGGGTACTTGCGCAGACGATTAGAATTGGCAAGCCAAGTTAGCGCAGTAACACCTGTGCCAAGGCGGCTCCGACCCAAAACATTATAAAGATCGCCAGTAGTTTGGGCTTGCTCACTTTCAATAATGCGCATAAGATCCTGATGTTCAGCATCAGGTAGATTTTCAGTTTCAAAAACAAGGCAATGATTTTCATCAGTCACGTGGCCTTTGTCGTCGTAGATTTCACGGAAGACAACAACGCATTTGCGCCCTGTATTTACAACTCTTCCGACATGTTTAAGTGATGCCATTAGGCTTCTCCTTTTCCTGCTTGTGCAGCTTTTTGTGCATTTGCTTGGTATTGCAAGAATACGTCAAGCTTGTCTGTAACGTCTAGTACGTTGCGAAGTTCTGAGCGTTCGTATGCACCACGCTTGATCGCAACGTTGACGAGGTTTAGCGCAAGTGCTAGATCGTTTAGATCCAATCCAGGCGATGCTGGTGCTTGAACTACTTCAGCGTCTTCAACCTGTGGATCAATATTTTTCTCTTTTGCCATTAATTTCTCCTAAAGATAGGCCACACCGCTATTGCGATGCTGTATACAATATATGGGAATATCTGTTACGTTTATTTATCTAATAAACGTAGCAGTTAATTAGATACCCAGCTTATATTGTGTAAGATGCTCTTGAACTGCCTTGAGGTCCCCAGGGTGTTCAAATAAGATCTCGATAATTTTGCGGTCGCCGCCGACTTGGCGCATGTGATATGGACCAAGACATTCATGCAGTCCCATTTCGCTAGGCGTAGCAATTTTTTCACCGCTATGGTATTTTATTACAAGCTTATTACGCATAAGCTTTTCAATCATAGCGGACCCGACCAAAAAATCTAGGTCGGATTCGCTCAACTCTTTATGTTCTAGCCATTTCATTAACCGCCGAAACCACCCTTGTTCTTGGAATCATAGTAAACACTCTGACCAAACGGCGCTTCAGGGCGTCCGTACTGGGTGTGGATAAGGAACACAGTATCACAATAGTCTGGGTTACCCCAGCTACCGTAAGGCATACCATCTGTAAACACAATGAACTGATCGGGCTCAATTTCATTCTCTGCCATATAAGTCCAGTTGACCATAAAGTCAGTGCCGCCACCGCCTTTAATGTCGTACTCAGTCATGTCGCGACCGTCATCAGACGTAAACTCATCGTAGCCGTAAACATTGGTATCAAACTGCCAAATGCGCACACGATAGTTTTCGTATTGGTCCATAATACCAGCAATCTCGCTCACAAACTCTGTAAGCATTGTTTGGCTAATGGAGCCTGACGTGTCAATTGCTAGCGCAACGTCAATCTTCATGTCGCGGTCCATACCAGGAAGGATCGCAGTCATGTGCCAGCCCTTACGATTTGGACGCATAAATGTGAAGTTTGATTTCAACGAGCTTTGCACTTGCGCACGGATAATGTCACGCCAGTCCATCTCAGGCTCTAACAAGTCCTTAATCATGCGCTTCATGTCACCAGGTACACTTCCAGCGCCGCCAGCGGCAGCGGCAGCAGCTTGGATCATAGCGTCTTTCATTTCGTTGCCTAGTTGCTTACGCTCTTCTTCACTAAGTGGTCCTGGCTTGCCAGCAAGTCCTTCAACTTCAACGCCGTCGTCATCGCCCTCACCTGGCGCACCGCCACCAGTCATGTCAAGGTGTACGTCAATCAAGTCACCATCTTCTTCAGGCTTACCACCAGCGTCCTTTTGCTGCTGAAGATCGTCATAAACTTCTTCAGTTGTCCAGCCATCGTACTTGTGATCTAGGTAAGGCTTGACATATGTAATAACACGAGCGTAATCGCCCTTCTTAACCATTTCAATGTCAAGAACGTTGTTAATGATGTAATCGCCTGCAATATTAAATAGCTCAGGATCACGTCCACCGCGCCGTGAAAAGTGTTCGTAAATGCAGTGCCCAAGTTCATGCGCAACAAGGAACACATTTTCCTTGTCGTCAAGCTGGGCAATAAATGCAGGGTTGTAATAGAACTTACGACCGTCTGTTGCCGCTGTAGGGCACCATTTACGGTCTGCAGGCGTCAAGGTAAGGCGCAGTGCTAGCTGCCCGAAAAATGCATGTTTGAAGAGCATAGTCATACGAGCCTTAATAAGGGTTTCATATGCCTTTTGCTTCAAAGCATCATCAATAGGCACGGTCATATATTCCTTGCCTTTGTGTGCTTCTAGATCTTTATTTGCTTTATCAGTCATGATGTACCTTTGTTACTGTCTATTTCTTATATAATATGGCAAAAGGGTTTGACTGTCAAGCCAAACCCTGGTGAAGTTTAAAGAAAACTTCATGTTCTGGTTTGTAAAATACAACAAAGAATCTATCATTAGATCCAGTCCCGGGCATTACTACACTATTGAATTGATAAAATAATGGAGATACACCGTTATTCTCTAATAGCCGCATCGTATCAGTAAAGCTTTTGATTTCAATTCGACGTGTTACATCTTCGCGCCATGTCATTTTCCAACGGTGTATAGTTTTGATTGACACACCTGTCGTACCAAACACTTCCATGAGGTCGGCATCGTCAAACCGTTCAGTACTCATGGCCAAGCCAACTTAAACATAACAAGATGCTCTTCTTTAAAAAAGCTTACTGTAGGATATCCGGTCCGACTAAGTTCAGCAGGCTCTACCCAAAAATCCCAAAAGTAAGGATGCACACCTATCCGTTCAGTAGTCGCTTGTATCAACACCCGCGTAGAATGCCGAGCCCGGTTGGCTACTGGATCAACACGCATTTTATAAGGCGTTCTATCGTACCAATTGTTCTTCCATCGTGAAACTTTTTTGACAGCCGGATAGCGGTCGCCAAACACCTCTTCAAAATCTGACATATAGCCTGGATACAGTTTTTCCCACATAAGAATACGAACGTTTGCTAAATTATTACTTCCATTATTAGGCATCATGTGGTACTCCTTAGGTA
>UPTN01000119.1_pt1 | contig 43111 bp, 47 predicted proteins | sample 2160111 | NCBI WGS metagenome assembly UPTN01 (sample SAMN06265058, study PRJEB28932) | marine metagenome | isolation source: Columbia River Estuary | place: USA:Columbia River Estuary, USA | collected 2014-05-05
GACCTTAGGTTGGCATGCCGATCATCTGAATGGATGCCTCGGTGGCCGTCACGTCGTTGGCCCCAGTGTCGTTAGACATCTGGAGTTGTACGTAGTCGTTAGTTGCCAGCATGATGCAGGCAGAGACAGCTACGGCACCCTCATCGGAGCCCGTGCCAATCTTACGGCCAATCATTGGGGCCACTGCCGTTCCATTCTTGGCGATTGCCCAGTTGGTCGCTTGGTTACTTGACCCGCTGGTCATGGATGCCGTTGAGGTAATCATGAAGCACTTCGTGGCGGTCCCTAGGTATGTCAGGCGTCCCGTGGTGGCCTCGGTTACAAACAGTGGGTTTCCACCTACAGTCCAAGTTCCAGCCACGTCGTAGAAGACGGACCCTGCGGCTACCGTAGTGGCCGTTGTGTTCGCAGTGAGACTAGCTGACCCATGGGGTGCCATGAGGCTCTCGATGAGATCGCGCATGTCCTGCGCAGTAATTGAGTTAGCCGCTTGGCCATCCTGAAAGAGGTTTGTCAGGAGGTCAGTGCGGGTACGTTGCGTGTCTGCCATCGTTCAATACACCTTATTCAAATTGGGTAGCGAAGGCCTCGGAGAAGACCCCCGTGTGTGTCCTAGAAATCGTCATGGTGGAGATCATACTGGAGAACAGCAGGCCCACCGCGTTCTGGGCGTTGGACAGGAGGTGGAATACCTTCTCGTTCATTTGCCCACCCAGACGTCAGCCGTAGGAACGCCCCCAGCACCATCGGTCACCCGCATGGAACCTGTGAGAACCACGGCGTTAATCGCTGGGGCAGTAAACGCTTGGATTTCCGTCCAGTCGGAGCCACCGTTGATTGACCCTTCGAGGGACACGGTGCCAGTCACGGACACCACTTGGACCACCCCAATATCACCCGGTTTAGCATCGAGTTGGAGCGGAGTATTAGAAGAAAATTGCTTGGCCATCTTAAGAAAATCCTTATAAATCAGACGGTTAAATTAGGGGTACATTTGGGTCCACGTGTCCCACCATCGATGACAGCGGTGTCTCGCCATGACCCTTGAGTTGTCGAGGTCTTCCGCGTGGATCACCCATGGCCCCACTCGATTATTGCCCGGCGGTCTCGTGCCACGTCTCGTTGAGAACTCCACGTTCACCCAGCGGTCATCCACGTACCAAGCCAGTGTGATAAACTCACAGGCTCTACGCTTATTGAACTCGACTTCCACTGCGGTCTTTGAGGGGTCATCCCAGTCCCACTCGACTTCCTCGAAGTTCATCTTGGAGACCACGGGGAATAACCGGGCTTCCAATTGGGGGAGGCTGGGGTTGATCAGGAGGAACCACACTAGGATAGCCGAGAGTGCAATCATGGTTCGCTCAAGGAAGATCGACATTGACCAGTCCCCCGCTGAACATGAATGCCGCAAAGGCAGTAATCGCCGTGCCGATGAAGGCCCGAACGAGCCACGTGTTAGTGTTTTGGAGAGCTTGAAGTTGGTTGATGACGTGATCGAGCTTGGTTTCCACTCGGACCTGTCGGATTTCTAATTCTCTGAGTGTTTCCTCTGGTTCATTCATGGTGATTCCCTATTCGCCCTGAGGATGTATCAGGACGTCCTTTAATTGATTTTGGGTTGTGGGATAGGGGGAAACCCTCAGAGGCCGTGTGAGGGATTCTGAGGGGTTCCTAGGGGGTGTTTAGGATATGTCGAGAACTGAGCAGAGCTGACCTTGGCGACCAGCATCAGAGGCGTTCCACGTTTGGTTAGTGTAGGCGGTCCCTTCGGTCTCAATCTTGTAGCCACCTTTGGGTCCAGCCGTGCCATTCGTGTAGGTGACCCAGTTGGTGGAAGGACTGTAGGTAGCCGTAGGATTTTGGAACACTGTGGTAATACGCCCAGTTAGGTGGTGGAGCATCAAGCGGCTAGCCCCAGAGGGAACCGCAGCCAAACCGTTGATGGAATTACTCAGCGCGTACAACCCATCACTTCGAGCCGAACCTGCGACTGTAACCGTCGTGATCGGCTTGTTGGGACGGAACACCTCGATCATGGTGTATATCCCATCGGAAACTCCGTAGTTCAGAGTGTAGGACGAAGTGACACCATCATGGATAAGCCAGAAGGCTGCACCTTGAGGATATTCTGTGATGCTGTAAGATTCGACGAACTCGGTCGCACCTGCTGGTGGAGATATGCTTGTGACGCTATTAGAATCACTGTGTCCACTGAGGATAATGAGATCACCACTTTGAGCACCTGCAGGTACGTTGCAGGCCTGAGTGCTGCGAGTAGAGCCCTCAGTCCATGCGAAAGCGCGGTCGATGTAGGTTAGCTCCAGAAAGTCTGGCAGAGGTGGTACTGGTAATGCCCACGGAGCAGGTCCACCCCCGCCTCCTCCTGAGTGGGTGTTAATGTCAAAGTCTGGATGGTCCGCGTCGGAGGGCCACGAAGCATCTCCAATCAGGATAACGACCGCACCTTGAGCGCCATTGTTCGCAATATTGGAGCCACCGCCTGAGTTACCGCCATTACCGCCTGCGCCGCCCCCGTAGAGGCCGCCTGCACCACCTTGCGAATTATCCGCAGAGCCACCTTTGGCTCCCGTAGCCCCACCGGAGCCGCCGCCACCGCCGTCAGCACCCTCGGTTGCTCCGTTAGTAGAGTGTGTAGCGCCCCCAAGACCGCTGGTGCCTTCACCAAGCAAGCCGACGCCACCTCCGCCACCACCTGCTGATGTACCGCCGTGTGCGCCACCACCACCGCCGCCTCCACCTGAAGGAGCGGCTGATCCTGCGCCACCTGCTGTGATGCCTCCTGCGCCCCCGTCTCCGGTGTAACCAGCAGCACCACCACCACCAGCACCGGGAGTATTAACAGGCTTAGCGCCACCGACACCGCCTGTGTTATTTTGGGTGCCTCCATAACCTGCACCCCCGGCTGAGGCTGGTGGTGTCAGATTAGAGGACCAAACAGTCGTACCCTTAGCACCTCCCGTAGCGCCTACATCAGGTTCGGCAGAGGGAAAGGATACATAGGAAGACTGCCCGTCGACAGCCGCTGCTACCTCTGCGGCCACTTGAATGGTGAGTACCTCACCGGGGGTTACAGGGATGTTGTTTCGCCATGCAGTCCCGCCGCCACCACCGCCATCGCCGTAGTAGCCATCACCAGCGCCGCCACCACCACCGACGGCAAACACATGGACTGCTGTTACACCCGCAGGGACGGTCCAAGTGTCTGCGCCGGGCGTGGTAAATTCCACTCGCCTAGGACTTCCGCCGGGCGCAGGTGGATTCCATATAGATTGGATTCCGTCCCCATCATCCTCATACTCACCGAAAAGCCCTGTGGTGTGAGGGTAGCCAGCCGGGAAGCGCCCCAAAGTAGTTACGCCGCCACCAATGAAATTACCATATTGGTGCCTCTCACTCTTATGACGCCGATACATTAGCTAATCTCTTCCCACGTAGCGACCGCCTCAAGATCACCCGAAGCAGCCACACCAACCACCTGAATGTCCTGATCTTCTTTCAAGTAGAAAGGCGCTGAGAGGACTTCGAGTGTTGCCTGCGCCGGTATGGTGATGTTCTTGGCGATAGTCGCAGTTGTAGGGGTGGTCGCCACGGCTGAACGCAGGGTCACGGTTACGTTATCGCTATCCGTACCATCCACGTTGGAGACGTAGATTTGGTTGACCTTGAAGATTTTATTGCTAGACGCAGCGTTGTTAATGAGCGTTTGGGCTGTAGAAGTTACCGCCACGCTCCCATTGTTTCCGTTGATGATCGTAACCCCAACTATATTCGGGTTTGCCATTTGATATTTCCTTTATCCAAATACGATAGCCATAGCGATGGCCTTACCCGTAGTAGCGGCACCATTAAGGGTAGCCAGACGGGCATCTGTGAGGTTGTTGGTGTCACTCTCTGCGAATAGGGCTGTCTTGATCTCAGCACCTGTTTGATCGGCTGTAGCTGAGGCTTCAATACCGTCCAACTTGGAGTGATCCGCATCGGTAAACACGTTGGAGTCAGTTGCCGCTTCGACCATGACGCGAACGTCAGCCGCCGTCGTTACGTAGGTGGTGTCTGGCACGTTGACCCACTGCGTTCCATTCCACCGGATGAGATCGTCGGTAGCCACCGAGGTGATCGTCACGTTACCCACGTCGTTTAGCGTGGTGGTATCGATAACCGTCGTAGCAGCCGCAGGTAACCAGCCGGAAGCTGTGGTGTAGTACAGCAAGACGTTGTTGGTACTATCGAAGTAGATGTCACCCTCATCCAGCGTGACCCCCGCATCACCTGCGATAAACGCAGCGACTTCCGCGTGGTCACTAGCAGCGTTCGTGAACACCCCGATGTACCTGTTGTTCAGGCTGTCTAGCGCATTCTGGGCGTTGGTCGCCGACGTCGAAGCCGCAGAGGCACTGTTAGATGCATTGGTCTCACTGGTAGATGCAGCCGCAGCACTAGCCGCAGCGTTAGTCTCAGAGGTTCCTGCGTTAGTCTCAGAGGTAGCCGCATTGGTTTCACTCGTGGACGCAGCCGCAGCACTAGCCGCAGCGTTAGTCTCAGAGGTTCCTGCGTTAGTCTCACTGGTGGAGGCTGCAGCAGCACTAGCAGCGGCATTGGTCTCGGAGGTTCCTGCATTGGTCTCAGAGGTAGCCGCAGCAGCAGCCGAAGCCGCCGCGTTGGTCTCGAAGGTTCCTGCGTTGGTCTCGGAGGTAGCCGCAGCAGCAGCACTGGCGATAGCCTGCACTTCACTGGCAGCAGCCGCAATGGCTGCGTCGGAGGACGTGTTGTCGTACCGAGCCTCCTCTGAGAAGTCCCTCACGGATTTCATCGCGAAGGCAATGTCGGAGGGACGCATGACGCCCCCCGCACCAAACCCGAAGAGGTCATCGGACACATCAGTCGAACGGGACACCTTGATGGTGTAACCCAAGGGGACCGCTGGGGTAATCCGAAGGTCACTTGCGGTTACAAGCTCTCCGGTGTAGTTGATAGATACATCATTATTTCCCGTGTCAAGCACCGTGAACGCCACGTAGCTATCCGCGAGATACTCGAAGGCGAAGGTCCAATCCGTAGTCAGATTGTCGCCCGTATATGTCACTAGAGTAGAAGCCATTAGATCACATCCATGCTTGTGTTGGTTGGATGCCACCAAACAACATCGTTAGAGCCTGAATTGTTTCGACCCATTTGCCACCCACCATGGTTTGCACTGAAGGTTGGCACCTTCGCGGCACATGAGCGGGGGTCGTAGAATATGTGAGGCGGTCCATGGGGAACGTCGTAGGTCGCCCTATTGTTCCCACCGTTTTCGCCTGTGAAGTAGAAACCACCAACATAGGTAAATCCTGCAGTTGGGTCCGTTACATCATTCATCTTAAACTGATAGACTAGACGATCATCCCACCCATAGGCTGTAGACGCTTTAGTAGGAGTATCCCCTGTCTCCACGCGATTTCCCGCAAGTTTCGTATCGTTCACGCCGGTATCAAAGAAGAGAATATTTCCAGAAGAGTCCACCGATATACCCGAGGTGACTGGAGCCATAGCAAACCCAGAGAGATCCTGAGGGGCGAAGGAGCCGGAACTTACGTAAGTAAGAGTAGGTCCGACAGTGTTAATGTCATATCGCTCCACAACCGCTGAGTTATAACCCATCAGCCAAAAAACCAACATGTAGGTCTCTGCAGGATCAACGTAGATCCCAGCACTGAACCAATCATCAACGGTATAACCCACAGGGCGTTCCCCAAGGGTTGCCACATGGATTCGTGTGGTGGAAGGAGCGCGGTACGCTAGATTTCCCCAATACTTATCCTTGGAGTGTCCATTAGTGGTATCGTTTTGGTAGGCATCACCCTCTTCGTAGGGGACAAACATAATCTGTTTTTCACTCGCAGGCGAGACGTTTGTGTCATACCCCTCAACCCAAAGACCACTAACACTAGGGGCTATACCTCTGGCATAGAGGGCTGCTGTGCCGAAGGCGTTGTCAACCGCACCGGGGTTGGTGTATGGAACCATTCTCGGTTCAGTAGTTTGCATGAAGGGTTTAGGCATCAGCCACCCTCCCGATCCGGCACGACACCACATGAGTACCCCAGAGCCATCCGGGTATTGCTGACCGTACCAGTTGTCGTTAGTACCCGCCACATCGGCGTAGTTGTTGGTTGTCACTAACTGCTGCGTTGTAGACCCTAGAGGTAGTTTACAGTTCCTAACGTCGAAGCTGAAGGCGGTCCGCGGAGGAGCAGGGTTAATTGCCTCATGTCTCCACATACCTGTACCGAAGTGCCAATTCAGGACGCGAGCAGTAATGTCTTCGCAGCGGTCTGGATCGGTGAAGTAGGATTCGGTCCATGTTGTCGCTGTGTGGTTCTCTTGGCGAATACACTTAATTCTCCAATCGGTAGGGTCGATGTAGATGAGACGTTCCATTTGCCATGGGAAGTCGTTCCACCCCTCGTCAGCCGTCATGCCTGTAGCGGATGTCACCCCGTTTCGGGTGGTTGCACTACCCACTGCGGTGTTCGCGATGACTTGACAGTGGATGAACGCATAGGCGTGGTAGTAGTCACCGAAATCGGTGGCCTTCCAAGTGTCCCAAATCGCAGTTGGGATATAGTGCGCCCATCGGCTGAAGCAGAGGTCAGCGGAAATCGTGGGATTGGCTGCAAATGATGATCCTTTAACGGATAGTTCGTCGTAGGATAAATTAGGCTGACCCTTGAGGCGCTGAATATAGAACTCATGGTCATCCACTACCACGTCGGTTGCGATAGAACCTCTCAGACCGTCTGGCCCCTGATTCCACTGCTTCCCTCGGTAGCTTCGGGGTCCGCTACTCGCCGCCCAATAATCTACGACGCTGAAATCCGATTTATTCATAGTGCTACCGTGAGTGTAGGATATAAACCTGTCGGCATAGGACTGTAGTGCTTCGGCCATCAAGGCGGCACCCCCGGTTACTGTCCGAGGGTCATTGATACTGCCAACCATAAGAAAATTGTTATTAAATACCATTAGGTCACCTGTTGTGTGCTTACCAATATCGTCGTGGCGTTAAGAACGATCCCGGCGACAATCATGACGTTTCCGTTGGTTAATACTGGGGTTAGATCACTGTCTGGGGCCTTGAGCGTAATGCCGGGGCCAGGGTTCAGTGTGATCGCGCGGTCTGCACCTGCAGAAGAACCGTCGATGATCAACGTACACTGCGCTCCAATGGTACTTGAGGACGCCCCGGTGATGGTCACGGTGGCATCTGTAGTTACACTCATGGTCGCCACGTTCTCCGTGGATACATCGATATCAGGAGACGCAGGGTCAGCCCCTAGTTCCTGTGTGTTAGGCCGTGCAGACCCCGTGAGGGTCATATTTTTAACCTGCACGTCCAGCGCAGAGATAGCCCCACGGGTTAACACGTCGTTTAACGTCGAGGTTTCCGTGTAGGAGCTGATGTAAGTTGGCGTAAAGTTGATCAAATGACCGTTCACGTCGAACTTCACGAGGTCACCCTCTGCGATTGCCGACAAGTTAGTGTCCGGCATGGCTGCAAAGGAGAGGTTTTCCTCCACCAGTACGGAGATATCGGCAGCAACAGCGGCTACCGCAGCCAATTCGTCGGACAAACCCGCAACAGTCTCAAGGGCAGCACCCTCATTCAACAGGTCTACGGCGCTTTGGGCCTCTGCCACCTTTTCTTCGGCGAAATCCCGGAGCGTTTTCATGGAAAACCCAAGGTCTGCAGGCCTAATGATGGCCCCTGCGGCCCACTGGAATATTTCATCCCCTACAGTAGTTTCACGTTTAACCTGCACTGTGAACCCTGTGTCAGGCGCGGGGGTGATCTGTAGGGTCGTAGAGTTAATTACGGTGCCAATGTACGAGTTTGACACGTCGGCACCTAGTGTATTGGCCACTTTGAAGGTGACGTAGGCTTCATCCAAGTAGGAGAAGCTAAAGGCGAAGTCAGTTGTAACAGCGTCGCCTGTGTATTCTGCAATAACGTAAGACATCTCTGGTCCTTGAAAGAAGTGGGGGCCACTTGGACCCCCTATTATTTACTTAAAGAGCTTTTGGACTTCCCGTTTTTCTTCGGGTTGCCAGTTGGTTAACAGTTGGAACTCTTTAATGCGCTCCTGTGTCGCAGCATCAGTCTTAGCCAACGTGTGTTCCAGCGATTTATCGCGATATTCCTTGAGGAGTTCCCGCCAGTGCTGAATCCGAGGGTCTTGCATATCGGGGCCACCTAGTGTGATAGCCGCCTTAGCGTCTTTCCAAGAGCGCTGGCCGAGCAAGCCCTGCCAAGCCTTGTAGTCGTCCTGATACTTGTCACTCGAAATCATAGTGTTTGCCGCTTGTTCCAAGGTGAGACCACCAATAGTGATCTCGCCATTAGCCAAGGATTCTTGCATATGATCGTAGATTGAGCGTCCATCTCCGGCGTTAATCTCCTGAAATGGAATATGGGAGCGTTCGAAGGATGGAGACTTAAACTCAGTCCCATGGGTCTCCATGATATCCCCAATCTCATCGGAGATAGCATCGAATTTAAACTCGCGTGATACGAATGGGTTAAAACCACGAGATGTAGAGGGCATAAGACGACCCAAAGCATCCCGTTCCTTGTTCAAAACGCCCATCCCGAGGAGTTTCAAGGGGCGAATAGTCTTACCAAAGCGTTCCATGATGTTGTTAGGCTTGCCGTTGAACTCACCCTCGTTCGTAAGATCATCAAACTGAGTTAACCACCAGTTGAATGGTACGTAGGGAGTGGTGTTAGAAGCCATCAACTGACCCATACCTCGATACTTATCATCGAAAACCGCCGCCAAGCTATCCGTGAGGTTAGCCAGAGAGGACTTTTCAAGGGTCTGGTTCATGTACATGGCGGAGATGGCAGTGGCAGTTTCAATTACGCCGATAGCCTCTTCAGCATCATTGGCATGTTTAACCTGTTCAGCAGCCATTCGGCCCATGAGGAAGGCGTTTATGAACGGCAATTCCAAGTCCATCACGTTGTAGTAACGCTTCTTACCGTCTGAGCCACGAACTCGGATTTGACCGAAGGTTCGAGAGCCGGGATCGACGTCAACGAGGCCATCATCACCGTCCCCACGGAGCAACCCGTAGGCAGACAATAGACCAGCCGTAGTGAACATGAGGTTAGTCCCTAGGAGCGCCCTAGTACGCGACCGGACCCGCATATCTGGCGCACCCAAGTGATCTACAGCCCTAAGGTCTTGGGCGAACTTACCTCCAGCCATCTTTACCAGAGTGTTATCAGGGGCAAGCATGATGATAGGAGCCAATACCGTAGCCATACGTTCCTCCATCACGTTCAATGGAGTGGTTACGAAGCGCATCGCCATGAGTCGGATCAGGGTGGCCCCTGCGTTTCTCCGATTGAGGACATTTCGGAGGCCTTGGTTTAGAGATCCATCAGCAGCTTCGGACTGGAACATGGTGTCAAGTGCTACGTCACGCGCATACTTGTCCATCACCCGTCCATCTAGAGACTTCACAGCAAAGTTGGCCTCTTCTCCCTGTTTCATCAGGAACTTATCGAAGTCTGCGTTCGTGATCTTACCCTTTTGGGAAAGGCGAAGCAGTTCTTGACCGTAATCACCTGTACGGGCGCGTACACCCATCTCGGAAGTGATCACTAACTCCTTAAACATCTCATCGACGGCACCCATGAAGCGATAGACGTGTTCCGCAGCCTTCATTCCATGGTCCAAAACACCATCAGCCTTAGTCTGTCGGACCTCTGATAGGGTTTTATTGGTGTAGTACCCCTTATCGTCAAACATGGAGGATTCACCAAACTGGGATTTACCTTTGCGCCAGAACTTACCGAACGCTTGGAGGGAATCAGGTAGAGCTTGAGCCAGCATCCCATATGTGTGCCACGCACGTTGCAGGGACTTACCCGCTTCCTTCCAGCCATCCTTGCGACCTAGGGCAGCTTCAATAGGATTGACCACCAGACCCTCGATCAAGTTAACCATAGGGTTACGGATGGTTGCCCTTGCGGCGTTACCCATGAGCATCAGAGCCTGAGTTGACGTATTGAACAGGAGGTTAGCGTTAGTAATATGCAGAAGCTTCTCTAGGTTGGTGGACTTGGTAGCCGACGCATTGGCAACCTTGTGTTTTGCCCGTTTGTTAGCCGCATTGGTGAATGCAGCGTGAAGCATCTCTACCTTACGCCTATCTGAGATACGGTTACGGCTAGACAGCCATTTGATATGGGCCTGATCTTGCCCAAGCTTGGCTGATACCTTCTTCTGTTGCTTAAGAGCGTGGAAAGCATGAGAGGCATTGCGGCCAATCTTAGCCACACCCATCTGTAGCATCCCAACCTGAGCCTGTAGGGCATTGATGCGCTGCATCTTGGCCTCAAACTGGTGTGCTGGGATTTGATCTGCGTTGGTCGCGAGGTCTGCAATGAGGCGCTGCAGCTGATCCACGTAGGTATCCTGCAGCATACCCGCAGCAAAGATGTTGGCTGCATCGCTGGTTGACCACTGGGCGGGGTCTGCCTGTTTAATGCGGTCCACTAAGTGGGGGTCCAGCATATCCTCATCGAGAGTATCCAGAACCTTGTAGGCCATACCCCGGAAGGTGTTCATGGCGGTAGGCTCTTGGATTTTGTTTAGGGTCTGGAGGATCTTCTCGGCCACCTGCTCGTGCATGGCGTCCGCTTCAATCCGGTAGATGTTCCCTACACGCGATCCCTCGATAATATCGAAGTCTCCCTGCCAGTTACGGCCAAGGATAGACTTGAGGATAGGTGCGTCGGCACCTGAGAGTGTCCCCTTGCGGACAAACACGTCCAAAGCGCTGAAGACACGATCGTTAGCCTTAGTCCAGTCAGGCAGTACATCCCGATCAAACTCTAGGACAGGCCTATTGACCGTCGTAGCGCCCTCAGTGGCCGTTGCTGTGTTAATCTCAGCTTCCACCTTCTTGGCTTCAGCTTTAAGTGTGGCAAGACTATCAACGAACTCAGTGGCTTCCAATAGGTTGCTCGTGGCTTCCGCTTCGTGGGCTTTACCCATGAATCTTGTAGCAGCTTCAAGGTCACCTTTGCGAGCAGCCTTGAGAGCCATCATACCAAACCCCAAGGTTTCGATGGCAACACCGATCAGCGCACCTTCACCAATAATCTTGGCTTGCCGCATGATCTCAGAGTCATCAGGGTTGGTCGCCATGAACTCTAGGAGTTCGTGACCGGGGATACCCCATGTACTAAGCATCGCAGCTACGTTTTCGTCGCCTTCGTTGTAGACCACCTTGTCGGCAAACGCACCCTTCACCAGACCATTTACAGCCTTACCCATGAAGGTTGACCCTCGGGAAAACTGCGGTGACATGATGTAGGCCGCAGCATACTCAGTGGCGATGGCCGCAAACTGGCCCGTAGCCGAGTCCACCTTGTCCATATAGGCCTGCTCCTGCAGGGCCATGGTCTCAGAGTGTGCCTCAAGGTTCTCGAAGCCATACGCGAGGTTGTAAGCATTTAGTTCATCAGGGTTCAGGCTCAGGCGAGTCTCCTGACCTACCACAAGCTGCTCCAAGCCCTTGGTGTTCTTACTATAGTTTGGAAGCACCTGCTGTAGTTTGGTGATTTCCTCAGGGGTCTGAGGGGTAACCGAGACAGCTACGGTAGTGAGATCCAAGAACTCAGCCACCTCAGACAGGGCAGGAACACTATGGACACCCTCGTTAAGCCCCTTGAGCCACCTGTCAGGAAAGTACCAGTTAGACAAGTCCGCAGAGTATGCCGCAATACCAGCGGCACCAGCTTCGGGAATTTCACCTGCGAAGGTGCCGAGGTCATCTGTGATAGCCTTGAAGACACCCTTAGGCTCGTCTACGGAGTCATTATAGAGTTCCATGGCTGAGTAGAGGTTTTCCATACGGGCTTCCCCGAGGCGTTCCTCCAGTGCAGCCATGGCACGGTTACTGTTCTGAGCTGCTAGGAAGTAGCCTACAACAGTCTCGTTCTCACCAGCGGCATCCCCCAGCTCTTGAATATGCGGGAGAGGTTTGTGTGGTACCCTCATTGCTGACAGGGTGCCTTCCTCTCTACGCTTCATAGCGTCTTCGATTTGGACGTCACCGTAGATCAGGCGGTTAACCTGAGCTAGGTGGGGGTCCGCTGAGAGAGTGTTGGTAACGATCTTAGGATCATCAAACTGAGGCTCCATGGAGGTCATCAGGTTTTCAGTCTGAAGACCCTGAGGCTCACTAGGAGTTACCTCAACGGCTAGTGCTGGCTGTTCCACTGCTGGGTTAACCCGGCGCGGTTCAGGAGTTTCTTCTTGTTCCGGCTGAGGGTTACGTTGAGCGTCACGCCATTGTGCCGCTTGTGCTAAACCGCTGAGTGATTCATCAGCTTTAATTTCTACCATTGAGGTATTTCCTTAGTTAACTATTTCCCTGATACGTGGAAAGTACCGGGAGGATGTGTTGAAGGGCGAAGTCACGCTCGGACCCTGCGTCTCCTGAGGCCCCCGGTTCACTCTTAGTGTGAGGGGCAATGAACCTAACGCCACCAATAGTTCCCAGCGTTTCTGCTAGGAGCTTGGCATACTCTTCAGGGTGTTTTTGAATGATCTCTAGAGCCTTCTTGTCCTTCACGAAGAATGGCTCAGTGTGGAAGTAACCAGACATCCCACGTCCATTCTCAGAGGTAGTCTTCACGCCTCGATTAGGGTACTTACCGTAGCCGTGTTTCTCGAAGAACGCTGCGGTAGCATCGACATATGCTTGCGCTGCCTCACGCTCGCCCGCCGTAGGTTTATCAGGTATGACGATTTCAACACCTGCCGCTCTAGAACTGCGGAAATCATTGAAGTCCAACGACACGATCCGGTTATCCTTACCGGACTTACGCTCACTTCTCGAAAGCTCATCACGAGACTGCGAGAGAACTTGGAAGTTACCCTGCGGAGACCTGAATGACTTCCCATGGTAAGCATCAACACCTTCGGTAAAGAGGGTACCGTTATCAGCGTTGGAGAACTCCATCATGGACCTAGCGTTGTTACCCCCAACTTCGCCCATCATGGTAGCCTTAACGAAGCCATCCCGAACCCTAGGATCACTCATGTCATCCTCAGGGGACAGTCCTGCTTGCTCCATCAACTCAATGCGGAGCTTGGCAGCATCATTATCTGTCTGGTTATGATCACCAGTGTCATTCAGACCGAACCACTGGTTAACCGCCTGACGTACCGTGACGCCTTCTTGAGCTACTCCCCGGTGTTCCGCCCAGAAACCGATGTAACGCACACCGTCTTCAAAGCTCTCGAACTTAGGGGTCATAACCTCTGTGCCGTCGTTAAGGGTAAGAACCTCGCCTTCCATGAGACTAGAGCCGAACGCCTGCCGGGCCTTCTCTTCAAACCCATTGTCGTACTTCATGGTGATTGCACCGGGGTTATTGAGACGAATAGCGGCCATATCAGGGTCCACTCCAGCTTGAACGGCTAGGTCACTGTAGTTGGTTGTTTCTGTTGCTGTCGTCGTTGTTGATCGCCCTACACGTTTCCGAGTAAGGATATCCTCACGGGCGTTGATAATACCATCACCGTCGTCATCCCCTAGGCCTTCCCGAACACTACTCAAAGCGCCGAGGGCTGAGGAGGTAGAAGTGTCAGAGTATAACTCTTGGGCATCGTGAAAGTTCTCGGAGTTTTCTGATCTAAACTCAGTGGATAGGCCCACGGTGTCGTCCACCATGCTTTCCAGACGATCAAGATCAGGGTTATTCGCGGCGCTAGACTCAGCCAGTGCCTCCTGTTCTTCCACCTGACGGATCAACTCTTCGGTTGCAAAGTAGCGTCGGAATGCCACGTTGTTCGATAGGTCGAGGATGTTGCTCCGATTACGGATGGCATCATTCATATTGGCCCGTAGAGATGTAAAGTTTTCGTCACCAGTGAAGTTATAGTCCAAGATGTACGACGCAGCGTCGTTAGCCATCGTGTTCATGAACTTATCCGTGTTTCCATTCTGCAGCGCCGTGTTGTAGCCCTCAGCATTTCGCTCGATGTAGTCACGCACGAAGGACTTATAGGCGTTAGCGATTGCAGACTTGGAGGGATCATCCCCGATCTTAAGAACTTCCGGCCCTGTGTCACCCATGACGAGTGCAGCAAAGTCCGTCATGGCCGCAGTGTCAGCCATTAGGGCTTTAACCATGGGGTGATCCATGGCCTCAGGAACCTTCGGGGAGTACTGGATTAGTTTCTCGAAGTCATCTGAGGTGAGTGAAGCCTTGCGCGAGTGAACGAACTCCATCAGGTTATCCCTGTCGAAGTTACTTTCGTCCATCTCGTTCTTAAGCTCCCGCAGGTTTTGCGCTGAGATGATACGGCCAGACTGAGTGTTGGTCATGAAGTCCGCACCATTAAGGAAGTTAAGCGTGTCTTCCATCTCTTTGAACTTCTTGCGGCCCTCAGTCATTCCGTAGTGATCGTTAAACTCGTCGCGGTATTGATTCAGGTTAGACCAGTCAGACATAGCTCGCTTGGTTAGGTCCATACCTGCACGCTCATGTTCGACTTCAGCCTGCTTCTGTAGGTTAGTAACAATACCATTAAGTTCACGCTGAGCCGAGTAGTATGAGGACTTGATCTGATCGATGGCACCACCTTCGGTACTACCAAACTGCCCAGTGAAGTCTTCATTACTAAGAAGAATGGCAATCTGATCGAGGGACTTCTGGGCATCCTCAGGTTTAATCTGGGAGACAATGCTTTCCATGTCGGTGGTCAGCGCAGTGAGGAACATTTCGTTACCCCGCTTGTTCCCGTGGACCTTCACGAGGTTCTCACGCTCAAACAAGAGGTCTCCTGAGAGTTCGATTTCATCATTGGAGGTCAGGAAGCTGCGACGTACAGCCGCTGTGGCGTTCCCTTGGATTTCCACTAGAGCATTCTCTACGGCCAGTGCATCACTCTTAACGAGCATGTCGGTGCCAGCCTTGGCGAGACGTGCAGCTACCTCCCCTTGGAGTTCGGGAGGGGTCTGTTCCAACATCTGGACGGTGTAGTCGGTCCACTGGCTCTGCAGGTCCATACGGCCCTCAGGGTTACCATAGAGTGGCCCCGTTTGTACCTCCATAATAAACTCCGAGAGGGACCGATCGGTACGCCCGACGATGTTACTCTCGTTGTATGCCTGCAGGTTTGCGGGGGTGTTCCAGAACTGATCCTTGTAGTCAATATCAGTTTGAGCCGAGAGTGCGCCAAGTTGCTTAGCCATCTCGTTCTGCTGCTCATGGAACTCTGTGGCGTCCTTATATTCGTCATTACGACTACGCTCTGCTAGGCGAGCCTCGTTGGAAGCAATACGGCCAAGGCTAGAGTTCATCTGTGAGAACGCCTTGGCGAGCATCCGTGAGTTTTGGTTGTCGAGTGCAGGTCGCAGGTATTGAGCGCGGTTTTGTACCTCGCCGGGACCAGCCACCTTTCCCTGTAGTTCAACTGGGCGACGCATTATCTATAACCTCCCATGGGGTTGTATGTTTGGCCCATGAAGCCCATGCCCGAGCCGCCACCGTAGCCGCCACCGTAGCCGCCATAACTCTGGCCGTAAGGTGATTGCCCGATACTGCCCATGCGCTGCTGCTGGTAGCCTTGGTTTTGACCTTGGATCATGAGGCTGGAGAATCCGTTCACGACAGGAGCCAACATCGACATGGTGTCACCTGCCGTCCAGCGGCCCTGCATCACGGTATTGATCTGGTTCTCCTTAGTTACCTGCAGGTTATGCAGGTCCATCTCATAGCCATCAGCGAGGTTCTTACGTTCATCGATGAAGCGTCGAGCGTCCTTGGTCCACTTACCTCTGGCATCATAGACAGTTGATCTAATGGACGTGCCTGTGAGGTTAGAAGATCCCGCCATGGCCTTTAGGTTACTCTCTTGGAGTTTCCCCATGAGTTCGAAGTCGAAGCCCTGCTGGCGAACCTTCTTGTTATTCTGTAGGAATTTGAGGCTAGAGGTTTCAACCCCTGCTGCATATGACGCCTCTGCTGCAGCTTTGTTCGCTTCATATTGGCGATTCTGTTCTTCGATACGCGCTTTGGATTGCGCCGCAGAAGACATCATGCCGAAGCCCATCTGTAGTACCTGACCGATACCGCACATAGCTATTTGCTCCTTCTAATTGGATGCACTAATTCACCACTGGGGTGAACCACAGCGTCATAGATTTCGAAGCCGACGTACTTGACCCACTTGAGGTGCAATTCATTGTCGGCGTGTACGAGGTTGAAGATCAAAGGCTTATCGCCTTGCAATATCTCGACTTCCTCACGGGATATCCGCAGGAACCCGAAGGTATGTTCATCGATCGTTGAACTACCAAGACCCCAGACGATCCCTTGCGGGGTGGTCCCGTACATGATCAGTGGGGTGTCTTGATATGAGAGCGTCCGACATACATCCGACTGCTCGAAACATTCTGTCAGGGCCTGCTTTGGCTCCTGCCCTGATAGGAGCATGATCTCACGCTGATCCGCAGGACGCATAGAGGCCGCAATGGCCCCTACATCATCCATAGTAGAAGCTCGCGCATTATACTCGTTTCGCGTGAGGTATATGTTTTCCGAACCAATCGACGTGGAGGACGGTTGATCCGAAGGGACTGACGTTTTTGATGTAGATTTGTGCATTGTCGTTCCTTGTCATCACAGGAACACGGAGATAGCCGCTATCCTTGGGCAATTCACCAAAGGTCATATCGACATAACCAGCCCTTGGTCCTGCATAATAAGTCTTGGTCGAGCGGCCCCGACTAGAGACTTCGACTTGGAAAGTAGCGCTACTGGTGTAGGCTATATTGAGGTAGTTAACTACCAACCGCCCATCAGTAACCACGATCTCTCCCTCAGGTTTCTTAGGGGCGCGGCGATAGATGGTAGATAGTTTGACGCTCATATCGTAGGGAATACCTACAATCACGTCAGCGGCGGAGTAATCACCCTTAATGAAGAGGTTTCCACCACTGGTGTAGCGATCAACCGGGATGGTATAGCCGCTGGATAAATCCCATACCACTACAAGGTCCGTCCCATCGAAGGGAAGATCAAGGCGTGTCTCAGGGTCGCCAGTGCCGGATACACCGTTGGCGTAATACGTGGTTGTTGGCACTACCTGCATATCAAGACGCATGAGTTCTGTGCCAATTAGGTCAGGCTGATCTCGGATATCAATCTTGGTCAACTCGCGTTCCGTCCCGAGGGAAGACACGCAGTACAGATAGTTCTGATACAGGCCAATACTCTCGATATCGCCAATCCCTAAGTCCCACCTGCACCAAGCCGACTGAACCTTTTCTTGGCCGTCATACTCGAACTTGTATATCCAAATAGTTCCGGGGTCCGCACGGTTCAACACGAAGACAGCCTTATGGTCACGTGAGGCTTGGATGTAGCGAGCATCGCCAGTTACAAACTGAGGACACTGGATGGTCAGGTCCGAGGACAACAGTCGATCATCCGCAGCTTCACCAAGGAAGAACTCACGGGCCTGTGTGTAACCACCAAGTTCGGTCGTAAAGAATGCCGACTTACCGATTGCATGAGGCCTCACGTTAGGGGAGGTCTCGAAGTCACCGATCTGTTTCGCTGAGACTGTCTTAGGGGTCAACGAGGTGCCGTTCGCAGAGAGCGTAAACTGGCCCTTATCGGTGAAGATGATAAGTTCATCCTGTACCGCCAGAGCTGAGTGAGGTATCTCCACGCGCCCGAAGTTGAGCTGTACGTCGATCCTGTTGTCATCTTCGAGTTGCACACAAGTAGACCGATAGAACTGCTCAAGGTAATCCACCTCGGACATAACAATCGATTCACCAGCGGTTACCCCGAGGCGACCTTGGAACAGGAAGATATCATTGATCTCTTGCGTTACGAAACTAGGGGTCTCGTTACTGTCTGCCGATCCCACTAAGCGGCCTGCCCAAGTGTGTGGAGTACACGACCATGTACCATCGCTAGCCCTGATTAGAACCTGAGGCATGGTGTTAGGGTCGAGGCTTTCACGCTCTGAGTGAGCCACAGATTCGGTCCACCGCGATCCATCCCATTCCACGAAGTAATCGTCGGTTGGATCATCGGTCTGCCCGGTGACATGTACCACCTGACCACGAGAGCCACGGTCGGGAAGATCATCGAAGTCTACTACCTTCTTGGAGGCACCCCTGATCTCTGAGGAGGAGGGGCCACGTACTTCCACGATGTAGAAGTCTTGGTTGCTGTTGATTTCAACCAGCGAGTTATTCGTAGTGGAAGTAGAGGTTAAATCCCAGTCGAAGGATACAGCGTCAGCATCCACGAGGACTTGCGTAGCAGTAAGACCAGTGGCGAGGTCTGCAGCGATATCTGAGGCGTTCACAACCGTGGTTTGTCCCGCCTTAACGAGATACGTGTTGGCCCCCGAGGTATAACTATAAACGGTACTTGAGGTGGCCGTGTAGTAGAACGACTCGATATCACCATTGGCTAACACACGGTCATGCCCAAGGGTTACGACGTACTGGTCACCACTACTCAGGGTCTTGACGTGAACCGACTGGTTCAGCGACGGGTTGGCCCGATCTTCGCTCGTGGCTTGTGTCTGCACCGTGACGCCCCGGTTGGTCAGGAACGTGTAGTCACCTACAGTAACCGCTCGAATATCTGTAGAGGGGTCAGTGGACGTTAGGTAGGATTGTGAGAGGCCGGAGAGTGTGATGGTCTGTGCGTTACCCGCAAGGTCATATACCTCAACGGTTCCGTCGCTGTTCACCATGGCGAAGTACTTCTCTGCTGCATCTCGGTCGATGGTGTGCATGAAGGTTGTGGTGCCAAGGGCAGCGGAAGACATGGAGGCTACAAACTGAGCGCCACGTCGCTTGGATAACCCTTGGACAGCCGAGGGATACGCATTGACCATCTCCTCACAGGCAGTCTTGATGCGCGTCTCAGGTGGCTGCTGGGTGATACCTCCAACGAGGTTTGGAATATGGTCACTGATCTGCATCTATAAAATCCGTGTACGTAACGACGCGAAGTTCAGCAAAGGCTGTTCGCGAAGGATGTTATTGTCACTGAGCACGTCTTCCTCATGTTCAATCTGAATCAGCGCCCGACTAGCGAGTAGCTGCATCTGCTGGAGGTCGGCGTCTGACCCGAGGATGATCGTCATGTACCGCTGGGTTGCATCCGCAGCGATAAAACGCTTGGCGCTCTCGGTTAGTTCATTGAAGTCCAGGCCTAGGACCAGATCTAGGGTCACCTTCTTGGTGAATGTGTAGGTCCGCAGGTTGTTATCGTACAGCTTACCGCCCCGGTTGGTGTAGCGACGGGTGAAGTCCGTGTAGCCATTCTCACTTTGAACGGCATCGATACGCAGAGTGTTAACCGGGAGAAGGATTTCATCGGAAGTCGTAGGGTTCATCTCACGGTTTAACTCAGTGTTAAACGACCAGCCCTTCGACTGGATTTCCCGCGAGGTGTCGTCAAGGGTGCTGATAGCAATTTCAGCTTCCGCCAAGTCGTCCTGCAGGTTTGTAATGGGCGCTTCGCCCACCGCTGCCAACATTGAGTTAACAGCCTCTAGTTTAGTCCATGGGATAAGCATTAGCCTGCCTTTCGATGGGGATGTAAAGGGACGCCCTTAATGGACGCCCCTCTAGAATTATGCCGCGTCAGCAGCTTTACGAACTTCGTACAGACAGTCTGGACGGAGCGTAGCAGCGCCCATGAGCAGCTTGGATACGAGCAAGGTGCCTTGCTTCGCCACGGAGTACTCAGACTCAGTAGTGAGGTCTTGCAGCTTAACCATGCCGAGGCCTTCGGTGTGCATGAACATGCCGAGGCTGTCGGAGGCGTCAGTAGCGTAATCCTGACCGAAACCACCAGCAGGTGCGTTCAGAGGAGTGCGACCGTCTGGGCCAGTATTCGTGTTGGCCGTACCATCGATAGCGAGGTGGTTGGTAGGCACGATGTTAAAGCCAGCAACCTTGTAGATTACCGCGTCACCGTAGTTACCGTTACCAGCAGAGAAATCAGAGTTGATAATGGTCTTATCGTTCTGGTTGATAAGGCTGTAGTAGACTCGTGGAGACACGTACAGGTGACGACCATCCATCGGAATGTCGTGCTCATCGAAGTAAGCAGCAGCTTCAAACGCAGAGGTCACGAGTTCAGCCGCACCTGCGGATGCACCTACGTGCTTCGTCACCGCGTTCTCCATGTCTACAATACCCTTACCTGCGCCAGTAGCAGCAGCGTATGGGGTGTCTACACCGGGAACCTGAGCGGCGTTGAACTGGTCGCCGAGGCGAGCGTCACGGATAGCCATCTGGAACAAGGTACGCTCACAGGTGAGTGCAAGTGCGCGAGCCATCTGCTTGGAATACTCAGCACGGAACTCAAAGTGAGTCAGCATGTCATCGATGTTGTTCAGGAACACGGAGCTAACCAAGAAGTCATCAATGGTGATGGTCTTCTCGTCAGTCTTCATTGCCTGACCAATGATCTCGCTGCCCGGAGTAAAGTGTTCAGCAGTAGCTTGACCAATACCGGGGAACTGTGCGGTCTTACCACCAGAGATGGTGCGAACGCGGATTTTGTCTTTTAGAGAGAACTTCTCATCGAAGTGTTTGAGAACCTCACCGCCAAAGGTTTTGAGCAGGAGGTCACGGCTAGTAGCGTAGGTGTTAGCGCCATTGGTGGACGCTGGAAAGTTAGCTACCTGAGCCGGATTTGGAGTACCCGTCTGGGCCATTGTAGTAATCCTTTATTTGAGATATTCAGTATTTGAAAGAGCATGCCCCCGCGAGTTAACTCAGCGTCTCTCAGGGTTGTCGCCGCAGCGGCCCATCGGTATTCTTTGTTTGTCTTGGGGTATGTAATTCTGCACGTCTGCAGGCCGTTCCACTTAAGAGCGGCAACGGGGTGGGGACTTGAAATAAATATCCCCGAGTTAAATTACTGGTTCCTTGAGCGATTCGTCTTCTTCGACTGGATGCGAAGGTTGCTGAAGGAGGTATTCTTTGGGTTGCGATCTTTGTGATCTATGTCCTTGCCAGCGAGGGCTTTCTTACCCTTCTTCTTGATCATCAGGCGACGAGACTTCTTACGAGCATCATTACGTCTGCGCTGTTCTGGCTTAGATTGATAGTTGTCGTATTCTTTACGATAATTACGTTTGGACGCCACGACAGAACTCCTCTTGTCTTACGTTATTGACATAGACCTGTCGGACAGTCCCTAGAGTATCCGCTGGGTGAGCATAGATAGTCTCCCAAGCAGAACATGCAGCCCTAATCCCTGAACCAACCTTTGGAGCGCATGCGCTCAGAAAGATCAGCAGGCTCAATAGAATTGCTATCGGAGCTAGCATCGAGAGCATCGCCAAGCCGTCTGTTGGATGTTTCATCCGTGTTGTCCTTGTGTCGTTCCACGGCATCCCGCCTAGCCCAGAAGACCAGCAGGAACATGCCGCCAAGGATGAACAGCAGGGCCTTCACCCTCTCGTCGATCCATTCAATTATTTTTCTAGTCATTTCTTCGGCACCCTTCGTGCGAGCATGGCCTCTAGGCGTTTCCAGAATTTCACCGCAAGGAAAACCGCAGCGAGAATCAAGAACGCCTGCATGGCGAGCGTCCCGTACTTCTCAGCTTCGGCTAAGCCTAGGGTGTCAAAGATGTTCGTGAAGAACGCTGAGATGAACGCCAAGGTTCCCGTCACGAGGGTCTTGTAGCCAGAGAAGAAGTCCAACAGTGGATCTTTAGTAGGGTCGATGCGTTCCTCGTCTTCTTCGACGGGAACATCCTGAGGTTCCTCAGGTGCAACATACCCCCACTCCTCGGGAGTTCTCTCGATGGTGTAACCCTTGTCACGCCACGCTTCTCGCATTCCATGTACCAGCCCCCAATACATCTCATCGATGACTGCTTGGTCCTGCTGGTTATACACGCGGTTGAAAGCCTCATATCCGGGAGCTGATCTGGACCTACCGCCTGCCTCCCAGCGCCCCATGGAGAGCAGTATCTTATAGGCCTTGTGGTAGCCGTCAGGGTCATGCCATAGGTCTACAGGCTCGTAGAGGCCTATCCCGGTGTCTCGGGCTACGGTGTTGCCGTAAACGTCCGAGTGTCCAGTAGAGTAGGCCTTCATGATCGAGGAAATACTAATCTGCCCCGGCTTAACTTCCGCACGACGGATTATGTAATGTCCGAAGTATGCGCAGCCACCATACACCGTATCGAATGCGGGAGTAGGTAGCTGCGATCCATCAGACGCCGGGAGATTAGCGGAGGCGAGTGCTCCAAAGCGGTGTTCGTGACCATCCTTGGTCTTACCGATGGCTCCCGGATTGTATAGACGCACACTAGCGGGGACGGACTTATCGTTAATTCTATAGGCCCGTGGCCCCGTGTAGATGTTCATCTGTTTACCTTAGATTTGCGAGCGTCCGAGCTTCTGGACAACTGCATTATTGTAGGCAGGGTCGGTGGAATACCGGGGGTCAGCCATTGCTTCCTTCACCTGCGCCCATGATTCGAAGCGGTCAGCGGTAGGCGCTTGGCCACCCTCAACCTGTCGAATAGGGTCATTTGGTGCGCCCGAGTTCCGTCGAGCTTGAAGGCCATTCACGGCCAGTTTGATGCTGTCCACGTCATTGCTTTCAATAGTGCGGTTAAAGGCGTCAATCTCACCCTCAGAAAGGGCGTCGGAAGCCCAGCTAATCAAGTCGTCATAACCCTCACGACCACCCACGGTAGCCACAATGTCTCCCACTTGGCGCTCCACGATGGCCTGCTGACCTTCGATGTAGTTGTTAACGACTTCCTCAGAGTAGCCAGCCTTCTTAGCGGCCTCGTAGCTCTCAGGGGACAGCTCACCGTTCTGGCGGTATTCACTCTCCAGAGACGTGAGGTCTAGGCCTGACTCGCGGATTGCCTCCGGGGTAAGGGCCTCTGAGGTTTCTGCTGGCTTCTGTTCGCCTGAACCCATCTTTTGTTCGAGGGCGCTATAGGCCTGGGCCATATCTTCTGGAGACTTGAACTTCTCCGGGAGCCACTCAGGACGCTCCGCAGCGACCTGTTCAGCAGCCGCAGAGTCGTGGGCTTCCTGCACGAGTTGGTCAGGGGTTTTTCCCACTGACTCTGCACTCGTGTCGATGGTGTTAGTAATTACTTCACCCATTTAGGTTTTACTCACTAGGTTGATCTGGTTGTTTTGATTGGTCGCGCATTGCGCCCAAACCTTCGGACATGACCATTTGGCTCATTTGTGCTTCCATAGCCTGCTGTTGTTCCGCCTGAATCTGTTCAGGGGTTTTGATCAGGCCGTCAGCATCGATGCCGAGGGATGTTGCTAGGCGCTTGATGAGGTCTCCGACGTTCACCATGGCGAGTGCTTCTGGTCCCAGAGGGATCAACATTTGCATCATCTGGCCGTACTTCGTGAGGTCGTGGCCACGCCCCAGAGCCTCAAGGCCTGTGACGATGGATGGCTTAACGACACCCTCAGGAAGTTGCGGAAGCTTCTTCTGCTTCTGCATGCGGGACATCAAGCGGTTAACCAGAGGTTGTTGAAGTTCGGATGACAGTACCGAGTACACACCACCCAAGGCGTTCTCCAACATGGAGGACAACAGGCGGATTTCTTCGGCGGTCACCCGCTCAGCATTACGTGTTGCGGCGCTCTCCATAATGAAAGCTGCTGCGAGACGCTGCTCGATCTTATTGGCTGTAGCTTCGGCAACCCGGAGGTCAGACGCCTTGTTCACCTGCAGGAACTCTACGTCGGAAGCCTTACCAGTAATGACCGCACCATTAGCGGCCTTAGCCACTTGGTCCTTGTTGGTCATACTGTTGGCGTTCACCATGACGAGTGTACGTGCAGAAGCCGCAGAGGCATCTAGGATTGCCTTATGGAGTGCCTCTAGTGACATGAGGTCACCATAGAGTTCTTCCACGTGCGACCGTCCATAGTTCTCACCAGTAACAGCAGTCCAGCGGAGGGCCATCAGTGGGGGACTATCTTTTGGGTAGCTACCTTCGGAGCCGGGGACTAGCACGTCGTTGATCTCTTGGTATGTCACCCAGCGTGGCTGCTTACCTTCTTCGGTCTGCAGTTTGTAGCAGGTGTACACGTCCACGTTCTTATTGGAACCGGAGGGACGGGCTTCATACTCATTAGTCCAACCCACTGACTGTAGGACGCCGGGGTCCATGGTCTCGGGGGAGAACTGTTCTTTGATCAATACCTTCTTGAGGCGACCCTGAGGGTCACGTGAGACAACGAATTTGTCGAGGCCGTAGCCCTTCAAGTTGCCGTCCTTGGGAAGAACCAGCAGGTAGTTCCCGGTGACGATCAGGTGGCGCAGGCTCTCGTGTAGAGAGTTACGCATACCCTCACCTTCAAGCTCTGAGATGACCGCACGTTCAATCGTGTGCAGGCTTTCATCTACAGCCGCTCGCTGGGTAGGGTCACCACCCGTGAGGTCCAACAAGGTAAAGTCATCGACGCCTAGCTTAAAGAACGGCGTGTTAGGTGGAAACAGAGCCATCATCAGTTTGGCTGCGAGGTTATTAACCCCTCGCGAACCAATAGACTGATATGGCGTGTGAATACGAGTATCTGACGTGGAGCCTTCCTGCATCATCAAGGAAGGAATGGTGAGACCCGCTGCCTCACGCGCTCGACCCAAGTATATATCCCTTGGGCCTTGCAGCATACCATAAGAACCAGCCAGTGTGATATGGTTCTCCACTCTAGAAATTCACAGGCTTCTGTCTGCCGAGGCCACCAATAGTTGGTAGCTTCGACCCGATCTTTGATCCCCCTACTGAGGGAATACTCAACTGGTTTCGATAATTACTACCACCAGATGGAGACGCTCCTTTAGACGAAGTGATTTCGCTCGAAGTGCTAATACCACTAGAGGCGTCCGAAGCGAGGCCTTGGTTGATGTTAGCTTGCGACTTCGCTTCCGAGCTGTACTTCGTCTGAATTTGAGGAAGCATGGGAGCAGCTTCCGGCTCCTTCTTCTTCTTATTACCCCCAAGCAAAGCTAGGAGTGCGATACCACCTACAGCGGCCATGATGTTACACATATGAGTCTTCCTCTTGTTGTGCATTAACAGCGCGTAGATGGTCCAAGACTTGCCTATGACCGATCACTACATTCATCCGGTGAAGGTCAGATATCGCTTCGTCTGGGACGATGATCGGAAATATTTGGTCGAGGTACGCGATTAAATCTTTTGAGATAACTGGTTGTTTAACCATGGGTTTTCTCCACATTACCGGGAATTTATCTAACTGGACAGGCACCTGTGGCGCAATCCGGGTCATCAAGTTCATCCATGAGGTCGGTAGAGGACAGATCGACTTCGCTAAGCTCCGCCACGTAATCCTCATATTCCTCTTGGGTGATCACCTCCTGCGGGAGGTACGGATAGCCAAGGTCTTTGGCCGTCTTCGTGGGGTCGTTGCGGAAAATCCAAGATACACCCACGTAGGTGTCCCAGTTCTCCAGTAGCCACTCGATGATCTCTTTGACTTCTGACGGATCGTAGCTGATCGTCACCGAACAGTTGTGGTCCACGTAGTTGTCCATGAGCATCTTGTAGCTATCCAACTGATTGACAGCGGTCTCAAGGTTCACCTCTTTGCCGTCTACCTTATCGAACTCCACCGTGTCCCAACATACGGGGAACGAGAAGATGATCGCCTCGGCAGGGGCATAGGGGTCTGCAAAGTGTCGATAGCCAGCGTCCTTCAAGCGGGGAACCAGAGGGTCGTTGATGCTGAACTTTACGTTATTTATCAGGTACTTACCGAGAGGTTTGTGTACGCCCTCAGTTGTACTCATGACCTTCGAGAGAGTGCCGCTAGGTTTAACCGTGGTGACAGCCTTGGCATACGGAAGGCCCAGCTCGTCAGCCATCTCGCGGGCAGCATCATGAGCAGTCGCACGGATGATCTGTAGGTACTCAGCACTAGGGTTAGCCGCAGCGATCCCTGTGATCCCCACACCCATGAGGCGTAGGTAGTCGTTACTCTCATGCCAACCCGGCTGTAGTACACCGTCCTTAAACGATACGCAGGTCTGGCGGTAGTTTGCACGGGCAACCAGTCGTACCGTCCGAATGATCTTTGGGTTCATCTTGCCGAACTTCGAAAGGTCGATCTCCACGAGGTTACAGAATGAGGTATCGCCCAGAAGGATTTCCGCGCAGGGGTTCACACCTTTGAACCATGGCGCTCGCTTCTTAGCGGCAGCACCGTTGATGAAGCCCGGCTCTGAACCGCCAGCCTCAACCATCTTGGCGAAGATACCTTCGAGTTCTAGCTGTGAGGGTTCCTTCCAGAAGATCACAGAGTTGTTAGATTGACCCCGCCATGGGCGATCGATCCAATGATCCTTCTTTGCCTCGATGAACTCATGAGCCATCTCATTGTCGATATCCAGCAGAGCGATTTCAGCGGAGCGCCGGGAGGACAGGGTAGTCCCCAGCAGGTTCAGCAGGTCGAGGATATCCAACTCTGTCAATAGGTTGCCTTGGCGATCGTTCAGGATGCCCGCAATCTTCTCGAAGGCATCGGCCAAGGTAGCATCGCCGGAGCTAATCCATCCGTAACCGGAGAGGCGCTTACCGCCCGGTCGAATCTCGGAGTAGTCAAACATAAGGTGCGTAGCGTCGGCGGGGAGGGTCAGTAGTTTACCGATTGATTTAGCCCACGCCTCGGCACTATCACCTACTGAGAGGATGTAGTGACCCTTGATAGGGTTCATCAAGAGTGTCGTGGATCGCCCACCTTTCTCCTTCCGCTCGGATCGCCTAGTGGTCACGCGGACCTTTCGGTGAAATCCCCGCAGTACACCAACCTCGGGTTTGAAACCCACTCCGCAGCCCTGTAGGAGCAGCCAGAAGCTGTCAACAACATCGCTTGGAGTTCGCTGGGTATTAAACGAGCAGTTAAATTGGGAGGCCTCGCGGGTCTTCGCAATGTCTGTTCCACCTAACCAGCGAGTACGTCCGCTGGGAGAAGCTTCGAGGTTGTAGAAGATATCATATAGGTTATCCAATTCCTCCTGCTCTTGGAGGTTAACCGGGCGACCTAGCGCTCGCTCCCATAGCCACTGTTGGTGGTTGATGATTCGCTGCGTGGTCTGCTCTAGGGTTTCGAAGAGCATCTTCTCTTCGTTGATAGGGCGCGAGTACGTGCGTCTGTGGACCAGTTCGGCCCGAGTGTCTTTGAATGACATGTTGTATCCTAAGGTTGCCTTAAAGGACGCCACTTGGGACGCCCTTTAGGTGCTACATCGAAATTTATTTCGCGTCGCTACTGGTTAGATCGTAGCTGGTAATATCAGGACTGGCCTGTACTTGGGTATCCCGTGCAGTTAACATCGCGTTGGTCGCTAGGAAAGCTACGAGGCCGACGAGTACAACGAGGATTGAAATTCTCTTGCTATCCATTATTAGAACAGGTCTCCCAGTGCTGGGGGTTTATAGTTAGGGCCTTTCATGACCTTGCCATCTTCTCGGTAGATAGGCTTGCCGTCGTCCCCTAGCTTACTCATGTTGCTCTGGTGGACCCGCTCGAATACTTCCACAATGGGAAGTCCGAAGGTCACTGCGAAACCAATAGTTACATAGAGGAGGTCCGCTAGTTCTTTGGTCATCTCTTCGTTGGAGGGCGCGTTTCGGACTTCGTATAGTTCCTCATCGATAAGATTAAAACGTAGCGTGGCTTGGTCAGCCAGAAGCTTAAGCAGCCCTTCGTCAATATCCTTTTCTTTGGCGATTGAGTCCCATAACGAAAAATCGACCGTTCCGTCTTCCAAGATACAGGGCATGGCTGCTTTTTCTAAGGCATTGAGTGGGAGGTCCACAGGCTGACCCATAGCCTCCGTAAAGGCCCGCACTTGGTCGTACCAGCGTGAGGTCTGAGGAGTACCGTTAGGGTTTAGTTGGTTAGCTGTCATCGACATTACTCCTCGGAGTTCGGGTGAAACATCTCGATCATTCCGAGGACCATCCCAAGCATTGTCTGAGTGATTGCGAGAGTGAGGCCGAGTACGACCCCGACCCCAACGATCACGAAGGGGGCGATAAGCCCAAACAACGCGGCAATCTTTAGCATCTCCATCATAGAATATCCCCTCCCTTCAATCGGTTGATCTCCATCTCGGCATAACGCTGGACCTTCTGCAGATCGGTGATCCGTGAGGCGCGGTAATCCTGATCTGGGTAAATCTTGGAGCCAGCCCGACAGGCGTACTTGATGATATTACCGATCTCAAAAGTGAGGCGGTTTTTCATGATGAAAGTGATGGGTTCAATCTCGAACTGAGTGTAATGCGCAGGCTTAACGACGATATCCTCCTCGAGGGGTTTCTCAGAGGTCTCCGCAGGGATGATCTCTAGGATGTCGAGGGGGTCGTACTTGGCCTCACCTTCGTCGGCAGCGGTTACCCATACATTACACTCTGGGGTGTAGGTCTCACAATCACTGTTCCAACCCACGTAAACAGGGAACGTAGCGTCGTCTCGATGTTCGACGTCAGTGACGGTCTTAACATCTCCATTCCGCAGGTGAATCGTGTCACCTACTTTAATTTTGGTGGCGTCCATAGAATAATCTCCTGTTTCTCTGTGTCATAATCAGTATTGCGAAGAATACGGGCGCAGCGTGCCTGTACGAGTGCGTCGTCTTCAGTGAGACCTGCTTTCTCATAAGCGGCAACCACCCTGGACCACAGTACTTCGATGGGGGCTAGGCCTGCTTCGCCTAGAATGTCCTGCGCTTTCTTGGGGCCAACTCCGGGACAGCCTTTGTAGTTATCCGTGGTGTCGCCCGTGAGCGTCTGTTGCATGAACCACCAGTCGGCCACGTCCTCTACGTTCGTGTACACAAAGCGTTCGCTATTACTCCACAGGCGAGCCGGGAGTGTCTTCATGTCTTTGTCGGCGGAGTAGATGAAGGTGGAACTATCGGCTGAGGCTAAGATGCCCAACACGTCGTCACCCTCAAGGCCATCGATCATACGCACGTCGAAGTTTGTCTTTGCCCAATCGCGTAGCCGAGCTAGGTGCATGGGCTTGCGGGTGCCAGAGCGGTTACCCTTGTAGGTGGGTAGGATGCTCGTGCGGAAGTTGTTGGGGCTGGTGAAGGCTAACACTGCAATGTCGGCCTCTGTGGCCTCCGAGATAGCGTGGATGGCCGCGTCAAAGGCGAGCTGGACGTGACTAAAATCTGAGTGGAGGGTCCACACGTCGTCACCCCAATCCCACTCGGTCTCCATCTGTGTGCAGACTTGGTAGGCTGTAATGTCGGCATCGATGAGTACGATATCAGCCATTGTCTTCTACTCCTTTCAACCAATGTCCTACTGCTAGGATTTCATCAGCGTTTGCGGTATTTTTGAGCAGGTTAGCGTAGGCGCTAATCCATACTACGTTTCCGGGGACATACCCTTTAGAGGGAATGATTCGATCCAAAGAGGGGACTTCCTTGGAATGTAGTGCGTGTCCTCGTGGCAGGTTCCGCTGGTGAGGGAGGTGCAATACTGTTTGGAAGACAGGGCAAACCCCAGTCCAGAGGGACTTTAGGTATTCTGGGGTTATTGCAAAGGGTACATTCGCCTTGTGTGAGCGGTTGGCCGCATTTCTACAGGCAGTGTGCCAAGGCTTCTTAGCTGTGTTCATTGCGTTTTGCGCACGGTCACACACCTTGCAGTACGGGTTTAGCCCGTCCTTCGCTTTGGCTTGCTTGTTAAAGTCAGTCTTTCGAACTTTAACCTCGGCACACTTAATGCACTTCTTTTCGGTGTCTTTTGGTAGATCATCCCCATAGAGGGATTGATCAGCCATTAAAGTACGCCCGTTCTGTCAGAACAGCCCAAGACACAGGGGCGACCCCCGCGAGTTGGTTGTTGATATCCTGAGCTATAAGCCCGGTTTCTTCCTGAGCATCTTTTGACAACCGCAGGTTTACCACACGGGAGAACGCTGAGAGAGAACCAGTCCAGTACCACTCGGTCATCATGGACTGAGGGAGAACCATGCGAGCCTGCTCAGGAGCAACCCCAGCATCAATCATAGTATCATACGCAGCATACGCCATATCTAACGCATCAGAATAGGCGTGATCCACACGGTTGTCGTCGGAGACCACACCATCGGAACCCTGCTTAGCATTCTTCGGACGTCCCCGCCAAACTGGAGGTACATAGAACTTAGGATCATCGTCAACGTAGCGGCGAGATACTTCGTTCTCAGTTAGCCCTACTTTATGTTTGAATAGTTGCCTAGCCACGAAGATCGGCGCACAAACATGGAAGGTTGCTGTGACGTGAGAGAAGGGTGTCCAATGGTTATGCTGGGCGAGGTATTGAATTAACTTACCGTCGCGTTCATTGAACTCATCCACCTGCTTCGCAAAGGATACCCGAGCGGCGTTAACCACTGTCAAGTCATCGCCCATAGTATCTACAAGTCTAGCCCACATATTTAGCAAACTCCTCAAAGCCACCCACGTGTTCACCATCGATGAAAATCTGAGGGACAGTTTTGATCCCCGTCACTTCCATCCAGTGCTGGAGGTGCTCATTGTCAGCGTGCTCAATGTCTTTGTAGGTGTAGGTTCCATCCTTGCCCACGAGTTCACGGGCAAGCTTTCTGGCGTCCTTGCAAGGCCTGCACCCGGACTTTCCGATGATGAGTATATTCATTACATATTCTCCTTGTAGAAGGCGGTGAGCCACTGCTTCACAATCCCCGAGCGCACAACGTCTTCCAGCCCTAGCTCGACCGACACACAGTCGATTGCGAACTTCTTCGCGAGTAGGAGTAGGTTGGATAGGCCGCTGTCTGGGAGGTCGCTCTGGGCGATATCACCGTCAATGACGAGTTGTGTGTCCTCACCAATTCGGGTGACGATCATCTTGAGTTGCTGAAGGGTGCAGTTCTGGGCTTCATCGATAATGACGAAGCAGTTCTTGAAGGTGCGACCCCGCATAGTTTCCAGCGGAGCCATCTCGATCTTCCCTGAGCGGAGTGCGTGTTCGACAAAACCTTTTCCAAGGCGTTCGATCAGTGGCTCCAACAGGGGGATCATCCATGGCTGGGTCTTCTCGTCTTGATCACCGGGAAGGAAGCCCATAGAGCGTCCCACTGAGACCATGGGGCGACATAATACAATCTTCTGGACCTTACCCTCACGCAGCCAGTCAGCAGCTATTGTGGCGGGTATATAGGACTTACCTGTGCCTGCAGGGCCAGTGACCAGAACTTGAGGGGACTGCTTAATCGCCCGGATCAACTTTAGTTGCCCGTCTGTTTTTGCCATTAGTGGACTTGGCTGGTCCTTTGGTCGCGGTTCGGGTGCGCTGACTAGTAGGCGACCCTCCCGGCGTTGACGCTGCTGGTCCTTGGCTTGCCGCTTTTTGATTCGGCGTTGCAGACGTTGATCCGCTTTGCTTGCGGTATTCTCCACAATAGTAATCCCCCGGTGTCGTTGTTGGTGTTGGATAGCGTTGGCAACGTGCGCCCCTTACGGGATGGGTTCGGTAGAACGCACAGTTACGACAAGATTCACTCAATGTCTTTTCGCCCCTTTCTAGTGTACTTTCGACGGTTACGAATTTTGCGTAGGCGCAGGCGTTGAGTCCTGAGCGCCATGGCAACTGGATTTCTCCGTCCCTTCTTCATCAGTGAGTATCCGCCCATGACTTGCCGACGTTGAAATCAGTGTCGAGTTGACAGCGGAATTTGAAGTGATCCTGAACACAACGCATGGCGTCCTGACAGGCTTCACCTACGGATGAGGCTTCATCAGGAGGACAGGACAACTGAACCTCATCGTGGACCCAAGCGTGAAACTCTACGTCCAGCTCACGGTCCTTGAAGAGACGATCCATTTCGAGCAACCATTGCTTACACACCAAGGCACCTGCAGATTGCAGCAGGGTATTTAGTGCAGCGTGGGGTGATCGAATATGGAGGAGGCGACCATCGAGGCCCTTGAGGAAGCCCTGACGGGTTGCCCTTGAGGTGACCGCTTGGGTCAACTGAGCGATGCCGGGAGTCTTCTCGAAGAAGTTAGCCTTGAGTTGCTTCCCTGCCTTTGGACCCTTGCCAATAATCGAACCAATCTTTCCGTCGCCTGCTCCATATAGAAGCGCGTAGATGAAGGTCTTGGCGTTATCACGGGTAGGGAGACCAGCAGCCTCTTGGTTAACCGTGTGAATGTCCCCGTTGAGGACTACATCGGCGTACTGCCCAGCGTCATAATGAGAGGCAAAATGAGCAAGGCAACGAAGCTCAAGGCCAGAAGCATCACTACCAACCAAGACCCTACCGCTAGGAGCCACAAACAGACTTCTACAACGCTCGCCGAAAGGCGCACGATTGCCCGGCACCTGAGCCATGTTAGGCTGGCTGTGAGTAGCCCTGCCAGTAACAGCACCATTAGTAATGACACGCCCATGGATTATGCCCCCTTTACTTTTCTTAAGCCAAGCCTGAGGGCCATTGGCGAGTTGACCGAGCCGCTTATCCAGCATGAAGTTAAGGGCGAGAAGCTTGGCCTCAGGATACGGAAGATCCTCTAGGATAGTTTCATCGACCTTAGGCTTACCTTGTGGAGTAAACTCGGTGGGCTTCCATCCGTGGAGGGTCATAAGGCGGTCTGCGATATGGTCACGGCTACTAGGATTGAAGAAGACCTCCTTTACCTTATTGACCCACTCACCCTTGACGTAGCCTCGGGTTTTGTTGTTGGCCTTGGGTAGGAAGGGCGTCTTGATTTCCCATGGAGGGAAAGCTGCTTGGAGGCGCGTGTGAACCTCGGCCTGTTCGGCCATTAGGTCGCGCAACAGTTCTTCGGCGGATCGTTCGTCAAAGCAAAAGCCAGTCCTTTCTTGTCGAGCCATAAGACGGGCGACGGACTGCTCCAAGTCTAACGCAGCTTGTGCGTAGCGTTGTTTCAGGCAGTGCTGGTGTAGGGCTAGGGTGACCTCTGAGTCCTGCTGAGCGTACTCGTACATGTCTTCGTTGAAGTCATCAAAGCCACCATCATAGTCATCCTTCATAACCCCCAAGCGGAGGCCCCACGCTTTCAATGAGTGAGACCCGGCTAGGTTCTTAGGGAGATACTCAGGGTTTCCCTCGATGGCCTTGAAGTCCTGCTCCTTGAGGTGGCTCCAGATCACACGGGTGTTGATCATAGTGTCCACGTCACGGGGGTCTTCGAGGCGATCCCACCAGCCCAACGTCTTTTGAAGGGCTGGCAGGTCGAAGGTGAAGATGTTGTGTCCCACGAGGCTGTCTGCTTCATATAATTTACGGGCCAGTGCCTCACACTCGTGTGGACGAGCAGCGAGACGTTCGCCAGTATCAAGGTTTATCGCGGTAATGATAAAGAGATCATCAGCGCCTTCGAGGCCGTCGAGAAAGCCTCGTGTTTCGATATCAAATATATATGAGTGCATGTTTACCTCGCAGGGTTTATCGCGTTTGGGGGACTATTAAGTCGCGTAGAGAGTGGTCCAGCCATCGTCCTCTAGGTCGGAGAACTCTTCGCACAGGATGTTGTAATCCTGCTGGCTATCCACTAGGTCTTCCTGCAGGTCGAAGATGATCTGTTCATACTCTAGCTGAACCCGTCCATAGTGGTCTTCCAGAGTGTTAATCTCCTCTTCGAGATCATTGGCGTCGTGGTAGAGTTCCATGATGGCCTCATCAGCCAACCCGAGCTTTTCCCGGAGGTCGTTAATACGGTCGTACATCATGATGTACACGTCGTAGATCATATCTTCGTCACCACTAGTTGCCACTTCGAGGAGAGCCTCTTCGGTCGGTGTGCCTTTTACGTACATTTCATCTTCTCCTTATTTCTCGATCAGGTAATAGCGAGCGTAGGACTGTCCCGTTGCAGGGTTTGTCCGGGGGTGTGTTTGCACTTCAAAGCCAGCCTCACGCAGACGGTGGATAGCCTTAGTGGTCGAGCCGATGTTCAAGTCGAGCATTGCCTCACGGGCAGACACAGAGCCTTGCTTGCGGAGGTACTTCAGAAGGCGGGAGGTTTCGGGGGTCATAGCCATGCTATTCATTCCTTTCTAAAAGTCGTCGTTGAACGGGTCGTCCAGCGAGGTGGTGGTTTGGGTTGGCGTATTACCGGGAATAAACTCAGCGAGCCTTCCGGTCTTAGGATTGTAGGTAAGTTGGCAACCAATTCCGGTCTCGCCCGTGTAGCGGTTCTTGAGGACACGCACCTTGGTAAGATGTCTCTCCGCTGGGTCGTCTGCCTGCTGGTCACGCTCCAGGCCCAGACACATGTCAGACAGTTGAGCGATGGCAGCAGAGCCACGAAGTTGAGCTAGGGAGACCATGCCGCCGTTCTCGTGGGCGATCCCATCGGGCCGCTTCAGGTGGCTCACGATGATCATCCCAATGTCGAACCGGGAGACCACAGTGCGAAGCTTGGTCATAAGTACATCGATAAGCTTACGCTCATCACTGGTCTCTAACCCCGAGACCACCATGGAGACGTGATCGAGGACAATGTAGTCGCACCCGTTGGATGCCATGAACTTGATCTTGTCGATGATGTTGTCCACGTCAGACGAACCGAAGTGGTCGTACAACATGAGGCGTCCAGTGCCTGCCGTGGCGTCGAAGGCCTCGCGCTTACTGTCGGGATCCACCTCGAACCCATGGATATGCAGGGGTAGGTTACAGTGCGTCCCCATGAGGCCTAGGGTGGTACGCTTGACGCTCTCCTCGAGGAATAACCCGCCGACCTTCTTACCCTGTATCAGGAGGTGGTACATGATCTCGCGGGTCATCTGGGACTTACCCATGCCAGACCCTGAGGTGATGGTTAGGAGTTCACCCTTGCGAATACCGTGGGTCATGCCGTTGAGACCTTCCCATGGGTACGGGATAGTCTCGAAGTTTTCGACCTTGTTGACCTCATCCCATAGCTCAGCAGCATCAACGACGCCATCGGGTCGGTAGGGGTGGGCGTCCCATAAGGCTCTCACGAGGTCCGACGACTTACCCTGCACGATACACTCGTTAGGGTCTTTCGCTGGTAGCTCAGCCACGAAGACCTTGCCGGGTTCCAGCAGAGGAGCCACGGTCTGGATACTGTTTCGACCGGGTTCGTCCATGTCGAAAGCCAGTACGATCTTATCGAAGCTCTCAAGCCACGTGAGTTCCTGCTGGATAACCTTGGCGGCACCCTGAGCACCACTTGGGAGGGACACTGAAGGCCACTTACTGCCCATCGCTTGGAACACCGACAGGGCGTCGATCTCGCCCTCGGTTATCACCAACATCTTACCGCCTTCACGGAACAAGTGTTGCCCGTAGAAGCCAGCGTGGTTTGGGTTACCTATGGTAGAGAAGACCTTACCAGCCTTGCGTACCTTCTGTGCGACGACCTCGCCGTCCTTACGGTAGTTGGCCACTTGGGAAGGTTTGTCACCATCCGTACAGAAATAGCCATACTTCCGGCAGGTATCTTCGGTGATCCGACGTGAAGGGAGCGACTTAAACTCACCAGTCAAAAACTCTTTGGTCATAGCGCTCTCCTTCTTTGGTTTGATCGTGGGTTGTTCCTCCTTGCGGGTCTTTCCGCACGAGAAACAGTGGGTTCCGCCGTCAGCGTAGTTCGCTAAAGCGTCGGATGATCCACAATCCTCGCAAGAGGAGTGATATACGAAGTGGTTAACCTCCGCTTCTGACATGCCTTTGGGCCTCCGCTGCTAGTTCGATCAGGGGTTCGTATCCCCCTCGCGTCTCTAGAAACTCGGGGGCTGCGTTGATGGTGGCGTGAGGGTATTCCTTCGCCAGCATTTCGGTCACAGACAGGAAATTTGAGTACGCCAGAGGGTCCAAGGTGTCGGGGTGCTTCCCGTCCCATCCAAGGATGCCAATAGCTACTGAGGTTCGATCCTGTTCTGCGAGATGTGCGCCGATGGTCTGGTGATCACGTGTTTCCGTGATGCCTGATCGGGTGACGCAGTAGTGAAAACCACACTGTAGATATCCCTTCTTACGAAACCATCGGTCCATGTCAGTCGGGTTATCTGGGGTCAATCTAGCGTGAACAATGATGGAGTTTGTAGACTCTCTCGGCTTGGTCCAGCGCTTGAGGAAAGTTTGGGTTGGCGTATTACCGGGAATAACCTACTCCTCCAGCCACTCATTAGGTACAGGCTCGTCCTTATTGAACTTGGCGTACATGTAGCCGTTCTTATCACACCACATGGCGTAAGTGGTCTTGCTTGCTTTAGAGATGCGTGTGTTGGGGTTGTTGAATATGAAGCGGATTTCCACCTCGGGGTTGGAGGCGCGGATATGGAGATGCTTCTGGCGGTCTTCCGTCTTGAAGCGTCCTTTCGATTCAATGACGATCCGTTTGCCGGATTTCGTGGTTATGATGAAATCGGGTGTGTAGGTCCGCATCTTAGCGGGTTGCTCATACCGGATCTTTTCATCTTCATAGGAAAACGAAACGCCCGAGGCCGTGAGACCCCGAGCGATATCTAATTCCAAACCTGAACGATAACCTTCCAGTCTACCTCTGCGATCAACCGCATGTCGGCTTAGACGGGAATAAGACATTAGAAGTCGTGGTTAGCTTCGTCGTCATCACCCAAGGCTTCAGGTGCGGAGTCACTGCTAGACTCACCTTCGAAACCTCCGACATATCCGCCGTCCATAGTATCGAAGCCAGCATCACTGTCGGTAGGCCCGACCAAGCTGATAATCTGAATTGCAGTAGGCTGTAGGCTGATGCCCTTGTCTACACCTGCGGTCCAGCAGTACACCTCGGCACCAACTACCAGCTCAGAGCCACCCCAGATTTGTTCGTTAACGACGTTGTTCTGGGTGTCGTACTGTTTAGGCTTGCGGTCCCATACCTCCTTCTTGCGGGTCATGACGTTCTTGACCTTGATCTGGAAGATCACGTTACCCGTGCGCTCCCCGTTATCATCCTCTTCGAACTTCCATAAGTTGGTCTTGGTTGGCTTGAGTTCTTTGCCAGTCCACTCTTGAAAGAGTTTTGACAGCCGATCCATGTGTGGCTTGGCGTCGTCCAGACTAAGGCGTAAATCAGCCTTATAGATTCCGAGGTCGTGGAACTTTTTGTCCGGCGTGTTAAGAGCTGGAAATACCGCGATGCCGCGAATGTTTAGTCGTGGGTTTTTAGCCATAGGTTCTATCCTTTTCGGTTTGGGTTGGCGTATTACCGGGAATAAATTTTCATGGGGTGATCCCTATTAGGGGACTATCTAGGAGAAGAAAAACTCGGACTGCAGGGTGGAGCGAATGTCCAAGTCACCCATCGCTGGGCGAGGTGGGAATACGACGTCGGGGCCAGCAAGCTCCCGCATGCAAAGCTCGTAGTCGGCCAGAAGGTCGTTCTTCTCGTACATCTTGACGAACTCCTCACGGATCACCGACGAGAACTCACGGAAGTCTCGCGTACCTACTGCGAAACTGTCGTGGATCATCGAGAACTCAGGGGACTGTCCCCGTAGAGAGACTATCTTAGCCCAACGACGCACCACAGCACGGAGGTGGGTAGCGTCCAGAGAGTGTACAAAATTTGGCGCACAGCTATTGCGGTGCTGGCGTACATCCTCTTCGTCAAGCCACTGCTTGGTCGTTAGGTCTACACGTTTAACGTCCAGGTCCACTGCCTTACGACGCCGGAAGTTGTAGATGTAGATCGAAGGCTTCAACAGGCTCTCCTTTGGCCGATTAGTGCGACCTACAAAACCATCCGGCGTTTCCCACTGCAGGGGCGAGTTCGGGTTAGACTTAATGGCTGCTGCTGATACGTCTTGTATCCACTTCATGACTTCTAGGCCGCGTACTACTACCTCAGGGATGCTGTCCCATACCAAGTCCGCCATGAACCCCACGAAGAAGTTAAACCTAACGTACGGGGAACCCTCGACCTTCATGCGGTCGTGGTAGTACTCACGGATGTACCGACGGCAGCTATCCTTAGTGGCTGCATAGGGTACGGTCATAACAACACGTTTCACCAGTTTACGATCGAACCCAAACTCAAGGCCAGCACGCGCCATTTCCTGAGCGTTCTCGAGATCCTTGTAGGCCCCAAGGTTGCCCCCGGCGATCTCTTCGAGACGGCGGCGGAATGGACCTTCGGCCACCTCTCCATAAATGTCGAAGCGCTCAGGGACGTCAGTAAGGTTGACCATCTTACCACCCACGGCATCACGAGAGAGCGCTGAGAGGACTTGTAGGCCGCTACAGGTGGCGTCTACCGCTACAGGCATGCGAGATACAAAGCCCAAGCCCTGCTCCGCGTAATCAGCAAGCTCGATACATGCCGCCAGAAATGCTGCAGGCTCATCCGCTTCTGTCCATAGTAGATTACCCATTGGGTCATTACCCACGGCGACCAGCTCGGCGATGTTATCCTTAGTCCATTGAATACGCTCATCTACAGGAAGCTTATCGTGGCCCATGGATGTCGCAGCTGCGAACCGAATACCATCCATGTCGGTGTCCTTATCAATCACCTGACCGTCCGCGAAGTGCATCAAGTGCTTATTCCAATCGCTGCCCTGCGGAGAGAGCGCCGAGGTGATCGGGTAGGCACGTCCCCGGCTATCCATGTCCCACGCGAAATAGAACCGCTCCTCATTGCGATACTTCTCAGTGACCTCAAGGAGGGCGTAGGTCTGCAGACGGACAGAACGGTCTGCCTTCTCCTGCGTGATCCACTTGTAGAGGATCGTCTTACACTCTTGGGTATTCTCTTCGAAGTACGTAGGATCGAAGTGAGGTTTGATAGGAATCTCCGCACGTACAAAACCATTAATCATCTGCTCAGGGTGATTGAAGAGCCAAATCATGGCGTCCAATACCCGAGTGTTGATCTTCCAGCCTGTACGCTGCATGGCGTTGAGGGCCTCTGAGGTGTTGTCGAGGCCACGGGTATTTTGCACCTCGATGTTGTAGAGCTTACGGCTCTTCTTCACCATCGGGTAGTTGCGAACGTATGTGGTGTAGTACCCACCCATGGCGATATTACCCTGTCCCCAATCCATAGGAGGCACCAGTAGGGGCAGCGAGGCGAACATGTTAGCGCCAATGCGCATGATACCTTCAGCGATCTTCTCAGCGAGAACCTCGTGAATGCTTACAGTCACGTGTCGGCGATCCTTGCGACCATCATAGCTAGGGCCACTCAGGTCTAAGGTCTCAGGGCAGGCCTGATCAAGGATGTGCAGGAGGGCTACCCCGGCGGCGATCACGTTGGCACTGCGGGAGAACCCTGCAGGCTCACGCAGGACAGCACGAGATTGTGCCATGGCGCGAATATCCCGCTTCATACCCCGAATAGTTTCCTGCCGCTGGTTAGCCTTGGCCATGTACTGTTCAGCAGCCTGTGGCTCTTGCTTGGCGAAGTCCCGCGTGATGATCTCGGTCTTGATGTTGTCCATGATCTTACGGGACATAACCTGCTGATCAACGGGGTCACCACCAGAGCGGGACAGCAGCGAGAAGATGGTGTTAAGGGCGATCTGTGAGATATCGGCAGCGTCGAGATATCCTGAGCCATCTAGTAGGTTCTTCCATGCTGCCCGTGCGCCACGGCCACGGTACTCAAGGTTCTCCTTGATGGCATCCCGGAAGGGATCAAACAGAGTGTTGATAACTGTACGACCTGCGCGGTTCTCGTGGAAGTGACCCTCGGCTTGCATACGCTCAGCATTGCGAATGAATTTATCCTCGCCTACCTCACCAGCAAAACGCTCTAACTCAAACTGTCGGGTCATAAGGTCTTCACCGTAGGTAGTAACCGCTTGTTGGAACACTTCGTGGTCTTTAATCTTGGTGATATCGTAGTTGTTCATGGTTTAACTCCTAGGGGTAACTGAAGGGGGAAGCTGGGCGTATTACCGGGAATTAATCTCGGAGCCATTGGCCGCACTAAGGGGTCTATCTCGATATCAGTACTGAACTGAATACGAATAGCCCGTTGATATGTGAGGCTTTTGAGAGGTCACTACAGGGGTAAACCCCTTAGGGGGAATGATATTGTAACAAGTCAACAACATTTATGCTCTTTTCGCCAATTAAAATAACTAAGGAAATCAGTGGGTTAGTGAGTCCCACGAATGGCAGGACCACTAATATTCGTGATTTCACTAATGGAGAACATCAGTCTAACATATTGTGAACACTGCTCATCCAATCAGGGTGGAGGTGCATGTAGCGGCGGGTTTGGCCAATGTCTGCGTGGCCCATCAGTTCTTGCAACCTTACAATGTCCATCCCCTTTTGAGCGAGGCGACTAGCGAAGGAGTGACGCAGGGTGTGCGGCGTGACTTTCTTGCCAATACGGACGCTGGCTACCTGCATAGCGTAGGCAAGGGTAGAGTAGTGGATACGGAATATTGGTTGGCCGGGTATCCACTCAGGTTCGTTCACAGCCTCAAGGGCGGTCTGCGATAGCGGGACATAGCGAAGCTTAATGCCCTTACCCAAGACCCGCACACGGCCTCCCTGAACGTCCGCAGGGGTGACCCTAAGGGCCTCCGACTTGCGTAGCCCTGTGGAGTTAATAAAGCGGACCAGCGGGTGGTATCGCTTGGGCATGTGAATGAGCAACTGATCTACCTCGTCCATAGTACACCACTCGAATTTAGTGCGCTCGCGTTTGAAACTCGGCGGTATGTCCACTTCCTTCGAGATATAACCCCAGCGGAAACATGATTGGCTCATCCTGCGGAAGTACTGCAGGAAGGCGTTACAGTAGGCCAAGCTCAGGTCTTTCTGGCGTAGAGCCTCGATAAACTGCGTGATCTTCGCGGTAGTAAGAACATCGCTTATTAGGGACTGTTTACCCATGAGTTCACACATGCGGTTCAGGTGACCACGGGCCGTGGTGTAGGTGGCTTCGGTCTTGAAGGCGTAGTACTCGCGGAGGATCCGCCGGGTTACAGCCCATAAGGTGCGGTCTTCCAGCACGCTGTCTGCGAGTAGGGCCAAAGGTGTGCCTTCGGTCTTTGCCTCAATGGCGCGGCGTTCAAAGTCTTGGGCGGCGTCCATAGTAGGAAATGTCTTGGTCAGGCCCTTACCGGATACACTGCAGGTTACCCTCTTGGTGGTGTAAGTGCCGTTCTGGTTCTGGTAAGCCATGGGGGTGCCTCTTATTTCTCTAGTGGGTCGGCGAGTTTATCGCACCACGTGGTGCCTCGTGGGGTTAGCGTCAGGAGTTTGCGTCGGTGGTCCTCAGGGTCGAGATAGTCGCGGATGAACTTTTCACCGTCCGGGCGACTACCGTCTGGGCGTAACCAAGACTGCTCGAGCCAATACGAGATGTTACGATATACGGATGAGTTAGAGATGTTTTCGTTAGTGAGGCGGTCGCGGAGGTCTTCCATAGACCTTATGTCATTTTGGGTGGCGAAGGTCAGGAAGGAATCAAGCCTAGTAAGAGTCATATACGGATCGAGTCCCGCTGCGACCTTGATGGCGGCATGAAGCTTCTTGAGTGATTTCTGTGTGCTACGCTTTAGGGACATGTCGGTCTTCCTCCAATTTTCGGATTAAGATGGGTATTAGCGCGTCAATCCAATGGATGTGGCCGCGAGTCCCCGCCTCATACTGGTCGATCATTACAATCAATCTGCTTAGGGATTGCTGCTGTTCTTCGTTGTTGGTTGCGACGATAAACGACGCACAAAGATTACAAATCAATTGATCGTTTAGGTCGTAATGGTTGGTCATGATTTTGTATCCCCGATTAATAAGTCAATATGCCAGAATGTCGCATACGCGACCGTCAAGTAATAATGGATTTACGACCTTTCCTGTGAGACTGCCCAAAATACGAACCCTATGAAGTTAGAGATGATCAGGGCGGTTACAATATATCCCAGTTCCTCCCCCTGTAGAAAAGCAAGGAAGGGGAGTATTTGAAACACCACCCAAAAGACGGTCCAACCTGCGCGAACTTTAAGCATTCTCTGTAGTCCTACGGTTACGATTGCTCATAGCAAGTTTATGATCCCGGCGTGACGCGATCAGGTTTTTGCGGGTGGTCTGAATAACTAGAGCGATGACGTCTCGGGTAGCGCGGTCTCGTTTTGCGTGGGTGCTGTATTTTCGGATAATGTTAGAGCGTACGTCAACTGTCATGAGAGGGTCCGTCCTTATCTAGGGATTAAATTGGTGAGGGGCAAGGGGCCGCGTCCATAGTATTGATTAGGTAAGCGCATTGGCCACAAACACAGCCTTTGCGAAGCCACGCGGGGTAGCGCTGCGGATATTCTTGGTGCGCTGGGACTTCCCGCCAAGCAGCGCATGAAGCGGCGTAGTGCCTTGTGTCCCTGCTGTTTGAGGCTCAACGGGACGAGGAGAGGGCATTATGAAGCCACGCCCTGCCCAGATGCAGGTCTTCTTAGTGTAAGCGTCCCGCGCTGGGATGATCTCAGGATACTCAGGGTGCGCATACTCAGGCTCGCTCAAGTACCCGCCGAAATCGCAGGGGTTGAATATATGATCTGGCTTGCGCCACTTCGTTGACAACACTGAGATCGGGTTCTCTGCAATCCACGGCACTGTTTTACCGTGATCGAAAAGCAGTATGTTAGACAAATCCAAAGCGGTGCGAGCAAGTTCAACAGCCTCCCGTTGAAATTCGGGGTTGGCAAGCTCCTTTTTGGCGAAGTGTTTAGCGCCGGATACTGCGAGGTCAGTGCAGGGTGGAAAGCTGAAAATCAGGTCGGGGGACAGTCCCGCGATCTCCTTTAGGGCTTTGGGGTCGCTTAGGTCTGCTGCGTAGGATTGGATAAACCCCCCGCTTGGGTATGTTTTACGGGTCTGCTGTCCCTCGTGTTGAATGTCGAAGATGTAGCACTTGTGGCCTGCCTCTGCCCACGGTTGCACCATGTTTCCGGTGTAGTCGAACAGCGATACGATGGTCTTTTGAGTGTTGTTTGCGGGGGTCATTGTTTGGTGTCCTAGGTTAGAGAGGGCGTCCATAGTAGGGATCGCCCCTGTAGAGAGATT